>Ga0272444_10003384_pt1 | contig 14352 bp, 9 predicted proteins | sample SSMForm13_FD_201033 | JGI IMG/M metagenome (GOLD analysis project Ga0272444, IMG submission 201033) | Marine sediment archaeal communities from Little Sippewissett salt marsh, Falmouth, MA, United States - SSM-Form-13 | ecosystem: Environmental > Aquatic > Marine > Wetlands > Sediment ...
GTCCAGAAGTCGCGCCGACGAGCGGGTTGATATCAGCGGCGCCAATCGCGTCCTGGTGATCATGCGGCTGGAATACCTCGACGACGCCGGTGCCGCCGACCGCCAGGGCCTTGCTAAGGCCCTGGCCAAGCTGCCGGATAAGTACGATGAGTTGCTCGCCCCCCACGCAGTTGTACATGGCGAGATGTTCAACCGCGTCACACTCGACCTCGGCGGCGATCCCGAAAGGGCGCTGGCCAGCGAAGCGCTTCTGGCTGACGCAGCAGAGGGCAAGTCGCTACCGGAGTTCTTCGCGCTGATGCACGCCGCCGGGCGGTACGCGCTTATCTGCGGCGCCACGGGCGATCTGGCGCCGTCACTGATGGGCATATGGGGCAACGACTGGACCCCGCCATGGGACGGCAGGTACACCTTCGACGCCAACCTGAACCTGGCCATCTCCGCAGCCGCCCAAGGCAATCTGCCCGAGGCGATCAATACTTACACCGCCTTTCTCGAACGCAACCTCGACGACTGGCGGGACAATGCCCGCATACTTTACGGGTGTCGGGGCGTGGTGACCGACCTCTGCCAGGGATGGCGACACGGCACGGTGCTCATGGCGACGTATCCATGGACCGGCGGCGCCGGCTGGCTCGCCAGCTACCTCTACGAACACTTCCTGATGACCCAGGACCGCGAGTTCCTCGCAAAGCACGTGGTCCCGCTGCTGAAGGAAGTCGCGGACTTCTACGAGGACTTCCTCAAGCTCTATCCAGAGCATGACGGGCGGGCTGTGTTTTACCCGTCAATATCGCCAGAGAACGTCCCGACGATGAAGCCCGAAAACCAGGCCATCGAAGTCGTGCCAAACGCCACCTGCGAAATCGCCATCTGCCGCGAGGCACTAACCAACCTCATCGCCGGCTGCAAGGATCTGGACATCGAGGCAGGCAACATCCCGCGATGGCAGGCGCTGCTGGATAATCTGCCAGAGTATGTTATCAACTCCGACGGCGCCCTGGCCGAATGGGCCTACCCGGGCCTCGGCGATACTTACAAGCACCGCCACTGCTCGCACCTCTACGGGATCTGGCCGTCGCTGGAAATCTCGCCAGAACGGACGCCGGAACTTTTCGCCGCCGCGCGCGTGGCAATGGAAAAACGCCTCGAGGCCGGCCTGGGCAACAAGGCCGCCCACGGCTTCATGCACATCAGTTTCGTCGCGGCAAGGCTTAAAAACTCCGCACTTATGTGGCGAATGCTCAGCGATTTCTCTAAACTGCCGTTCGTCAACTCCAGCTTCATAACCTGCCATAACCCGGGACCACACATCTACAATCTCGACACCACCTTTGCCATGCCGGCAGTGCTCATGGAAATGCTCCTCTTCTCCGAACCGGGACTCGTCGAAGTACTGCCCGCCCTGCCGGTGGAAGAATTCAGACGTGGCACTTTGCGAGGCGTACTCGCACGTGGAGGACTGGTCGTCGAACAACTGCACTGGAATATAGCCCAAGGCCGCATCAACGTGACGCTCCGCAGCAAAAAGACCCAGGCCGTCACGCTCCGTAGCGGCGTGCGGGTGCGATTCTGCCACGCCGACAACCACGATGAGCAAGAACTCATCACCCGCCAAGCCGACCGCAACGGCTGGAAAATCGACCTGCCGGCAGGCGAGTCAATCAGCATACGACTGAACATGTAGACGATCGCGACGGCGAAACATCAGTGAAGAAGATCGCCCTTACCATAGTCGCGATCCGTCTGTCCTGCTCGCTCGACTTCCCGGCCCTACTTATCCCAGTGTTCCTCGATGATCCTGGCGATCTTGGGATAATCCTTGTCGGTCTCGTCGAGGTCTTCGCGTAGCTGCTTGAGCTGGACCTTCAGGTCAGCGATAGTTCGCTTGTACTTTGGGTCCCCGTAACGGTTGTGCATTTCGCTGGGGTCTTCGGCCAGGTCGTAGAACTCCCAGGCCACCGGCGTGTCCCGGTAATATCGGTTGCCATCCTTGCCCTCGACCTTCTTGGTCCCATGCATGTCCGTGAAGTCGCAGCCATAGAAGAAGATCAGCTTGTAGCGGTCCGTGCGGATGCCAAAGTGTGCTGGGTTATTGTGGGCATGGGCCATGTGCATCCAGTAGCGATAGTACGTGCCCTTCCGCCAGTCGGCGGGTTTCGACTCGCCTGCCAAGGCGCGGGCGAAGCTTCTGCCCTGCATGTAATCCGGCGTCGCCGCGCCGGCGAGGTCCAGAATCGTCGGCGCGAAGTCGGTATTGTTAATCAGCCAGTCGTTGGGCTTGCCCGGCTGGGTGGTGAGTTTCGGGTATCGCGCCAGCAGCGGCATTCGCATGGCCTCCTCGTACATCCAGCGTTTGTCGATGTAGTCGTGCTCGCCCAGAAACATGCCCTGGTCGCCGGCATAGAAGATCACCGTGTCGTCCGTGAGCCCTTCCTGCTCGAGATAGCCAAAGACTCGCTTGAGGTTGTCGTCGATGCCCTTTACGCAGCGGAGATACTTCTTGAGGTATCGCTGGTAGGCCTGGTGGGTGTATTCGCGGTCGGGCAGGTCGGGATCGACCTCCATGTGCTTGCCCATGTTCCTGCGATGCATTCGCTTGGAAATGGACGAGCCGATAACGTGAATTAGTTCATCATCCTCACCGCGAGTCGCGACCGAGCCGAAGTCCCCGGCCGGCTGATCGTACATATTGTCCGGCTCGGGAATCTCGACATCCGCGAGGTAGTCGTCGTATCGCGGATGATGATCGAACATATCGTGCGGTGCTTTGTAGTGCAGCATGCAGAAAAACGGCTTGTCTGCCGGCCGCTTTTCCTTGAACCATTTCAGGGCAATGTCGGTGATGACGTCAGTGGAATGGCCCTTGAACTTGAGGATGTTGGCGCTCTTGGTCAGCGTACTGTCGATGCGGACCTTGCCCGGCTCGCCGCCATCGTTGGTGTAGAATGTCGGGTCGAAGTAGCTGCCCTGGCCAGGCAGGACGCAGTAGTATTCGAAAGTCGATGGGTCCGCCTTGAGGTGCCACTTGCCGATCATCGCCGTCGCGTAGCCAGCCTTAAGCATCTCGGTGGACAGATGCTGCCGCGCAGGCGGAAGAACACCGTACAGGTCCAGCACACCGTTGCGCTGGCACTGCTGGCCTGTCATGATATTGGCCCGGCTTGGTGTGCAGATCGAGTTGGCGCAAAAGACGTTCTTGAACACCACACCCTCTTTGGCAAGTCGGTCGATCGTCGGCGTTGGATTCAGGCTCGCCAGCCTGCTGCCGTAAGCGCCAATCGCCTGGGAGGTGTGATCGTCAGACATGATGTACAGCACGTTAGGCCGGCGAGGAATGTGAGCCGCCTTCTTGCGCGCCAGCTTGGGTGCCGTTGCTGGAGTATCAGCGGTTGCAACGCAACCGTTCGTCGCGGTCGCAGCAGCTCCCATGGCCGCGCCAAGCCCTGCTACCCCACAGTGTTTCAAACATTCCCGTCGCGTCATGCTCATCATCCTTCTCCTGTCGCCAGACGCAGGCACACCATCGATGGGTCGGTCGCTCTCTGCGGACCGCTCATGCCAAAGGTATCCCCCAAACCACTCCGCGTAAACCGATTTGCCTTTTTTCGCTCGTCGATCAGCGGAACAAACGCCTCTTTTTGTGGGAATTGATCCGCCAGGGGGGAACCTTGCATCCCTTGAAGCGTCAGAACAATTGAAACACACACATGAACTGGGCTATTTCAAGGAGAACAACATGAGACATCGAACCTTTATGGTCATCCTGGCGGTTTGGCTGGCGGCATCGGCGCCGGTCGCTTTGGGACGAATCAAGCTTGCGGCCCTGCCGGAGCGTGAGCGGGTGGAAATCCAACTCGACAACGGCAGGTACACGCTGGTGGAGGAGGAGCGGATCGTCCCGCTGCTCAAGAGCGGCAAGACCAACAACATGATCGATTTCAGTTGGTCCAACACCGCCATCGACAAGAACTCCATTCTCTTCAGGCCGGTGGCAGTGCGCGAGGACGGCAAGTTCCGCCCCGTCAAGCTGATCAAGCATGCCGATGGCACGAAGGTGCCGGAAATCAACGTCATCAACGTGGCGTACCCGCCCAACGAGAACGCACTGGTCTGGGAGGTATACGCAGCCGATGCGTGCGCGTGCAAGGTCCGGGTGAGCTACCTCATTTCCAACCTTACCCGCACGTTCGAGTACAGGGCGCTGGCCGACAAGCCGGAAGAATCCCTGACGCTGCGCAAGTACATGGTTCTGCACAACTACAGCGGCGAGGACTTCCTGGGCGCCGGCGTGTGGGCGGGCTTCGGACCCAAGTTCCAGAAGGAAATCAACCAACTCGACGACCTCAAGCTGCTGATGGCGAAGTTCACCAAGGTGCCCATCGACAAGACGTTCACCTTCGACTGGTACACCCACGGCGCGCTCAATCCAGCCAAGCCCCTGGCCAGCAAGATCCTTATGCACTACCGCCTGACCAACGACGAGAAGCACAAGATGGGAGAGTTCCCCCTCCAGCCGGGCAAGGTCCGCATCTTCATCGAGGATGGACGCGGCGGCGAGGCGTTCCTCGGCGAGGACTGGGCCAAGCTCACGCCGCTGGACGACACGATGAAGCTCTACCTCGGCGAGTCGCGCGACATCGTCTGCACGCGAATCATCGAGAGCAACGTGCGCCACAACGTACGAGGCAATCTCTACAACCAGGAAATCGTCATTAAGTACGAGATAGAGAACTTCAAGGACAAGGCAGCCACACTGCAGATTGTCGAACAACTCAACCGCTTGGGGCAGCAGTATTTCGGCAACACGCACGGCGATGTGGAATGGGAGAAGGGTGGCAAGACCAGCAAGGGAATCCGGTTCGACTACGAGTTCGGCGGCGCCACGCCGACCCTGCTGGTGAAGCTCCCCGCCAGACCCAAAGACAAGGACGCCAAGGTCAAGAAAGTGACCGTCCTGTTCCATGTGACCCTCAAGAACCTCTGGCCGTAATCGACCGGGAAGGACAACAGCCATGAAACGTATAACGACGGCGATAGTCCTGGCCGGCCTCTTGTTGTGCCCCGCAGCCGGCCTGGCCAAGAACGTGGACCTGGTGACCCTGCCGGCCCGCGATTCCGTGCAACTGACAATCTACAACTCCGAGGACATTACACTGGTCAAGGAGACGCGCTACCTGACGCTGAAAAAGGGCGTCAACAAGTTGCAGTTCTCCTGGGCCAACACGCTCATCGATCCGACCAGCGTCACCTTCCGCCCACTGGAGCACAAGGATGAGGTGGAACTGCTGGACACGGTATTCCCCGGCCAGAAGCCCCAGCACCTGATCTGGAACGTCCAGAGCGAGTTCGAGGGGCAGGTGAAGGTGGAGGTGACGTACTTCACCAGCGGCCTGACGTGGAAGATGGACTACGTGGGCATTACCGACCCCGACGAGACGAAGCTGCACTTCCGCGGTTACGTCCGCGTGTTCAACAACAGCGGCGAGGAATATGACAGCGCCAACGTTCGCCTGATTGTCGGCACGATCAACCTTGTCGAGAAGATCGCCGAACTCGCCAGGCGAAAGGGCATTCCCGTGCCCAAGCCGAGCAAAAGGTTAGGTGATGATTACGACAGACTGCGGAAGGAGGCTGCTACCCTCCAGTTCTCGATAGCGGCAAAAAGCGGGCGCGGGGGAGCCGGTCATAGGGCCCCTGTCATCGTCAAGGAAGGCCTCAGCGAGTACTTCATGTTCTCGGTGTCTGGCCAGGAGACCATCCCAAACGGCTGGAGCAAGCGGATGCAGGCCGTCGAGGCGCATGATGTGCCTTTCGACATCGTATATCGAATGCGATCCTACCAATACGGGCCGCGACCGGTGCGGTTCTTCATCTGGCGCAACGACGCCGAGCACAAGCTCGGCGACAGCCCACTGCCCGACGGCCAGGTGAACCTGTTCCGGCGAAAAGGCGACGGCGACGGTGGCCTATCCTTTCTGGCCCGCCAGCAGATCCGCTACGTGCCCATCAAGGCGGAGATAGAGATCAACCTAGGTCAAGACGACCTGGTGGTCTACGAGACGCGGCGGATGGACACCGAGCGGTTGAACTTTCACTACCACTGGGTATCCAGCCCCAGGCGCGAGGTCGTGGATGGCTGGGATGACAGGACCAAGTGGGTGGACACGATCCGCAACTATCGCACGAAGCCAATTACTTTCGAGCTTCGTCGCCAGTGGGCCGGCGACGTGGACTACGAAAGCGAGGTGGCCACGACGCTGTTCGACTATCGCACGACGGAGACGAAGTTCGATATCGGCGCTCGCAGCAAGAGGCAGTACCCGGCGACGGTGACGACGCACTTCGGCACGAACGCCAAGCAGCAGCGGGTCAAGCTCAAGAAGATTGACCACGACCGCAAGACCTCCGGGAAGTGATTGGTTCAAGGAGACGACATGAGATATCGAGCCTATATACTCGCCCTGGCTGGCCTGCTTCTGTGCCCCGCCGCCGGTCTGGCAAAGAACGTGGACCTGGTGACGCTGCCGGCCCGCGATTCGGTGCAGCTTACCATCTACAACTCCGAGGACATCACGCTGGTCAAGGAGACTCGGTACCTGACGCTCAAGAAAGGCGTCAACAAGCTACAGTTCTCCTGGGCAAACACGCTGATCGACCCGACCAGTGTCACTTTCCGCCCGCTGGATCACAAGGATGAGGTGGAGCTGCTGGACACGGTATTCCCCGGCCAGAAGCCCCAGCACCTGATCTGGAACGTCCAGAGCGAGTTCGAGGGTCAGGTGAAGGTCGAGGTGACGTACTTTACCAGCGGCCTGACGTGGAAGATGGATTACGTGGCCATCACCGACCCCGACGAAACAAAGATGCACTTCCGCGGCTACGTGCGCGTGTTCAACAACAGCGGCGAGCAGTACGAGAATGCCAATGTCCGCCTGATTGTCGGCACGATCAATCTTGTCGAGAAGATCGCCGAGCTTGCCAGGCGAAGGGGCATTCCCGTGCCCCAAGACAAGGCTGCTCATGGCTATAAGAGAATGCGCAGAAGCGCGCTGGCCACAGGGCTGGAGTTGGCGGAAAAGAAGATGAAGAATGGCGGCGGAAAGCTCCGGCAGATCGTCAAGGAAGGCCTCAGCGAGTACTTCATGTTCTCGGTCTCCGGCCAGGAGACGATCCCCAACGGATGGTCCAAGCGAATGCAGGCCGTCGAGGCACACGATGTGCCGTTCGACATCGTATATCGCATGCGCGGCTACCAGTACGGACCCCGGCCTGTGCGGTTCTTCATCTGGCGCAACGACGCCGAGCACAAGCTCGGCGACAGCCCACTGCCCGACGGACAGGTGAACCTCTTTCGGCAAAAAGGCGACAGCGACGGTAGCCTGTCCTTCCTGGCCCGCCAGCAGATCCGCTACGTACCGATCAAGGCGGAGATAGAGATCAACCTGGGGCCCGACGACCTGGTGGTTTACGAGACCAGACGGATGGATACCGAACGGCTTAACTTTCACTTCTATTCTAACAGGCGGGTTAATGGCTGGGATGATCGGACAGACTGGGTAGACACGATCCGCAACTACCGCACGAAGCCTATCACATTCGAGCTTCGCCGCCAGTGGTCCGGTGACGTGGACTACGCCAGCGAGGTAGCCACGACGCTGTTCGATTACCGCACGACAGAGACGAAGTTCGACATTGCTGCTCGCAGCAAGCGGCAGTACCCAGCGACCGTGACGACACACTTCGGCACGAACGCCAAGCAGCAGCGAGTGAAACTGAAACAGTCCGAATGAACACAAGGAAACGTGCAATGCCACGCATAAACCAACGCACTTTGTGGATGCTGGGAGCCTTGGTGCTCGCCTCGGGTTCGGCGGCAAGCCAAGCCAAAAACGTGGACCTGGTGACGCTGCCGGCCCGCGATTCGGTGCAGCTTACGATCTACAACTCCGAGGACATCACGCTGGTCAAGGAGACTCGGTACCTGACGCTCAAGAAAGGCGTCAACAAGCTACAGTTCTCCTGGGCCAACACGCTGATCGACCCCACAAGCGTCACCTTCCGCCCGCTGGAGCACAAGGACGAGGTGGAACTGCTGGACACAATCTTCCCCGGCCAGAAGCCGCAACATCTGATATGGAACATCGAGAGCGAGTTCGAGGGTCAGGTGAAGGTAGAGGTGACGTACTTCACCAGCGGTCTGACATGGAAGATGGATTACGTAGCCATCACCGATCCCGACGAGACGAAGCTGCACTTTCGCGGTTACGTTCGCGTGTTCAACAACAGCGGCGAGGAATATGACAGCGCCAATGTTCGCCTGATTGTCGGCACGATAAATCTTGTCGAGAAGATCGCCAAGCTTGCCAGGCGAAGGGGCATTCCCGTTCCGCGTTCGGGTCAGAAGGCTTACCACGATATGCGCAAGCTCGCGGTGACCGACGCGATCGTGAAAGCGAACATGCCACAACCGGTTACTGCACCGCCTCCCTCCAAACCTGCAGAGATCGTCAAGGAAGGCCTGAGTGAGTACTTCATGTTCTCAGTCTCTGGACAGGAGACGATCCCCAACGGCTGGAGCAAGCGGATGCAGGCCGTCGAGGCGCGCGACGTGCCTTTCGACATCGTATATCGCATGCGGTCCTACCAGTACGGCCCGCGGCCGGTGCGGTTCTTCATCTGGCGCAACGACGCCGAGCACAAGCTCGGTGACAGTCCACTGCCCGACGGACAGGTGAACCTGTTTCGGCGCAAAGGCGACGGCGACGGTGGCCTGTCCTTCCTGGCCCGCCAGCAGATCCGCTACGTGCCCATCAAGGCGGAGATAGAGATCAACCTGGGTCAAGACGACCTGGTGGTCTACGAGACACGGCGGATGGACACCGAGCGGCTGAACTTCCACTACCACTGGGTATCGAGCCCCAGGCGCGAAGTTGTGGACGGCTGGGATGATCGAACCAAGTGGGTGGACACGATCCGCAACTATCGCACGAAGCCGATTACTTTCGAGCTTCGACGACAGTGGAACGGCGATGTGGATTACGAAAGCGAAGTCGCCACGAAGCTGTTCGACTACCGAACGACGGAGACGAAATTCGAGATTGGCGCCCGCAGCAAGAAACATTACCCGGCGACCGTCACTACGCACTTCGGCACCAATGCCAAACAGCAGCGGGTGAAACTCAAGAAGATTGACCGATAGACGCGGTTGGGGAGAGGCTTCCGTGCCCTCAGCCTTTGTCGACCAGCAGGCGATGGTAGAGCGCCTCGATCTGATCGACCATTCGATTGTGGTCGAACATTTCCCGGCATTTGGCCTGGCCGGCAGCGCCTAGTTTCTTGCGGAGGGGCGGGCAACCAGCCAGAGTGTCCAGGGCCATGACCAGGCTGGGTGTGTCTTTGGCATCCAGGATGATTCCCGTATCGGAATCGACTACTTCGCGGGCACCGTCGATGTCGAAGCTGACTACCGGCCTGGCCGCGAGCATGGCCTGGGGCAGGGCTCGGGCCAAGCCCTCGCGGAGGGAGCAATGCACGAGGACATCGCTGGCGTGCAGCAGTGCGGGTATGCGATCGGGAGCAACCAGGCCAGTCAGGCGAAAGCGTTTGGCCAGGCCCAGATCGGCGATCTGGGATTCGATCCGCCCGCGCAGGCGCCCGTCGCCTACCAGGCAGAAGCAAACCCGCTCGTTGGGAATCTGCTGAGCGGCCTGGATGAGAAACTCATGGCCCTTCAGTTCCGCCAGACGGGAAACCTGCGTTATCACCACGGCCTTGCGAGGCAGTTTCAGCGCGGCCCGGACCTTGTCGGTTTCTCGCGGGCGTTGCAGGAAGGTCTCGACCTCCATTCCACTGTAGATTGTCGAGTACTGCTCGGGGCGTCCCACGCCAGCGGCGAGAGCCTGTGCGGTCATCGCGTCGGCGACGGAGATTATCGCGTCGGTATGTTTTGCGGCTGCTCGTTCGAGAGCGATGTAAAGACGGTTTCGCCACCACCGCTGGTAGCGATGGAACGCCAGGCCGTGAACAGTGTGGACGATTTTCATCCCGCCGATCTTCGCCGCAGCGCGGCGGGCGAGAATGCCCGCTTTGGACGAATGCGAATGCATCACATCCGGGCGGATCTCCGTCAGCAGACGTCGCAGCTCCGCGGCGGTTGCGCGGTCCCTGCCAGGGCGTATTTCGCGGCGCATGGAGTCCACGACGACCACACGATACCCGCCCTCGCGGGCTCGGCTGAGCAGTTCGCCCTCGGGGCCGATGGCCGGGCCGGTGATGAGCGTCACCTCGTGCCCGCGGGCGTGAAGGCCCTCGCAGGTGAGCAGGGTGTTCTCCTGCGCCCCGCCGAGAATCATTCGCGTAATTACATGGCAGATGCGCATTGCCCGTCACTCAGTCCAGGATAACGCTGTCTTTGTACTTGGGCACGGTGACATCCCAGCCATTCTTGTCGCGAAGGAACTCGGCGAAGGATTCGGCGCTCTCGGTTTCGCCATGGACCACAAACACGCCGCGAGGCTTGGTCTGCAGCGTTGCGAGCCACTGGTAGAGTTCGTCGCGGTCGGCGTGGGCGCTCATGCCGCCGATACGGGCGATGTTGGCTCGGACCGCCCGCGTCTTGCCGTGGATCCGCACCTCCCGCGCGCCGGCGGAGATGATCCGTCCAAGCGTGCCCTTGGCCTGATAGCCTACGAAAAGGATCGTGCTCTCGGATCGCTCTATGTTGTTGACAAGGTGGTGCTTGATTCGGCCGCCGGTGCACATGCCCGAACCCGCAAGTATCGCCGCCGTGCCACGGATGCGGTTGATGGCCTTGGATTCATCTACGGTTCGCGTCATCGAGAAGCCCGGGAACTTGAACGGCGACATCGCCTGGGAGATGCGCTCCTGCATCTGGTCGTCGTACATTTCCGGGTGCTTGCTGAAGACCTTGGTGATCCTGATGGCCATGGGGCTGTCCAGGAAAACCATCATCGGGTCGATGCGCTTGCGATGGAGCAGGTCGCTGAGGTAGTAGAGGATATTCTGCGAGCGTTCGAGCGCAAAACATGGGATGACGAGGTTCCCACCGGCCTGGCTGGCCTCGTCGACCACCTTTGCCAGAGCCTCCGAAACGTCCTCGGTGGGTTTGTGTACTCTATCGCCGTAGGTACTTTCAATCAGGACATAGTCGGCCTTTTTGAAGGTGGTTGGATCCTCGAGGATAGGCTGATTCTTGCGCCCGACATCGCCGGAAAACAATATGGTGCGGCTCTCGCCGTCCCGTTGAACATCCAGCGTAATCATCGATGAACCGAAAACGTGACCGGCGTCGTGGAACGTAGCCGTGATACCCTTGGCGACCTCGACTTTCCTTAGGTAAGGCGTCGGCGCGAAGCGTGGCTGAACGCGTTCGGCGTCTTCGGTGGTGTAGAGCGGCTCGACAGGGCGAGGCCCCTTGCGTTTTTCCCGGCGGTGACGCTTCTGCTTGTATGCCGCATCTTCCTCTTGAATGTGTGCCGAATCGAGCAGAATGATCTGGGCTATTTCGGCCGTGGCGGCAGTGCAGTGGATTTTTCCACGGAAGCCCTCCCGCACCAGTTTGGGCAGCAGCCCGCAGTGATCAAGGTGGGCGTGGGTCAGCAGCACCGCGTCGATCTGTGCGGGGGGAAACGGAAACGGATCCCAGTTGCGCTCGGCAAACTCGCGCTCCTGGTATAGCCCGCAATCCACGAGCACCCGCGAGCCATTGGTTTCGACGAGGAACCGCGAGCCAGTGACGTTCTGGGCCGCGCCGAGAAAAGATATCTTGATCTGCATGAGAACCCTCTCGGGGTTGGAGAAAACAAACGAAACTCATAAACCTTAAAGACACAAAGATGTTAACTGTTGTCGGCAAGCGTGTCAATTCACCCACCGGGGCCTTCAGTCTGGATGGCACTTCGCAACGAACCTCTGCAGGCGGCGAGGATCTTGCGGGCGGCACGGTAGTCCACACCTCGAGCGTGCATGACAATCGCGGGTTTGAGTTGATTGTTGGCGGCGGTGAGAATCTCCCGGGCGGGCTGGCGACCCACGCCGGACAGTTCCATCAGGATTCGCTCAGCCCGGTCGCGCAGCTTGTCGTTGCTGGCGCTCAGGTCCACCATCAGGTTTCCGTATACCTTGCCGGTTCGGATCATCGCAGCCGTCGTCAGTGTGTTAAGCACGAGCTTGGTGGCAGTGCCTGCCTTCATTCGCGTCGAGCCGGTAACCACCTCGGGCCCGACAACGGGACAGATCACCACGTCGGCGGCGATGGCGTCGCGGACCTCGGGCGAGCAGGTGACGAACAGTGTGGCGGCACCGACCTCACGAGCCCGCGCCACGGCCCCATGCACAAAGGGCGTCATCCCGCACGCCGCGATTCCGCAGACGACGTCGGCGGCGCGAATGCGGCGCTTGTCCAGTTCGGCTGCGCCCGCGGCGGGGTCATCCTCGGCGCCTTCGGCGGATCTCACCAGCGCCCGCCGACCGCCGGCGATAACGCCTTGCACCATCGAGGGCTTCGTGCCGAACGTGGGCGGGCACTCCGATGCATCCAGCACGCCCAGTCGTCCGCTCGTGCCGGCACCGACGTAGATCAGCCGACCGCCTCGGCCCATACGCTCGACGATCACATCCACGGCCTGGGCGAGTTGGCGGCGCTGGGCCGCGACGGCCGGGGCGACCAGGGCGTCTTCCGCCGCGATCATATCGACAATGCCCAGGCTGTCGAGCCTGTCGATGTCGGCGCTGCGGCGGTTGCGCTTCTCGGTGGTCAGTCGGGATCGGTCCTTCATTATTCGGGCAACTCCAATGCTCGCGAGCCGGGCACGATCTTGCCCAGCACGGCCGCGTGGCGTGCGCCAGTGGCGGACGGTGCGTTGTTGCACCTGCCGTGGGCGGTCTCGACGGCAAGGATCGCGAACGCCATCGCCTCCTTGGCATCAGGGTCCAGACCTATCTCCGTCGTGCTGAGAACCTTCGCCGGGGCAAGCCGCTCGGTGAGCATGGCCATCAGCGCCGGGTTCATCGCCCCGCCGCCGGAAACGATCACCTCGTCCACAGGACCGCCCAGCAGGCGTCCGAACGCGTCGGCGATACTCCAGGCCGTCAGGGCGGTGGCGGTGGCAAGGATGTCCGCATCGCCAAGCTCGCGAGCCCGACAGGCGTCGTGAAAACGCTTGGCAAAGTCCCTGCCGAAAGTTTCACGCCCGGTGCTCTTGGGCGGTTTCATGGCGAAGTACTCGTGCTGCATGAACTGGTCGAGCAACTCGCGGTTTACGCCGCCCTGGCCGGCCAACTCGCCGTCGAGGTCGCAGTTGAGCTGCCCGTCACTGACGATCTCCGCCAGGCGGTCGAGAACCATGTTGCCCGGCCCAGTGTCGAACGCGACGATCTGCTCGGGTTCTGCCCCGGCTGGGAGATACGTGACGTTTGCAATTCCGCCGATGTTGAGCATTGCCCGGGAGCGTTTATCGTCGCAGAAAAGCCGGTAGTCCACGTAGGGCACCAATGGCGCGCCCTGACCCCCGGCTGCAATGTCGCGAGGCCGGAAGTCCGCGATCGTCGTGATGCCCGTCCGTTCGGCAATTATGCAAGGCTCGCCGATCTGGAGTGTCGAGCGCAGCTTCCGGCGCTTGAACGCTCGTCCCTCGGGCATGTGCCAGACCGTGTGCCCGTGCGAGCCGATTAGGTCAATCGAGGCCAGTTCCACCTTGGCCCGCTCTGCAACGCTGATAACGGCGCCCGCAAGCAGCTCGCCCAGTACGAAATTGAGATGGCAGAGATCGTCGATGCGGCAGGTATCCGGCGAGCAAAGCCCAAGCAGGGCCTCGCGGATATCGTCGGTGTACTGGCAGCACTCGAACGCCAGCAGCTTGATGCCATTGCTCGTGACATCGACCAGCGCCGCGTCGATGCCATCACACGACGTGCCGGACATCAGGCCAACCACTCGAACTCGCTCAGCGGGCACCGCCTTATCGTCAGCTTTCTGAATCATTGAAGAAAGCCTACAGCGACACGGGGTGCGACCCAACGAAAAAGAGTCGTTCACGAGGATATCTCTCGCCGAAAGCCCGGAGAACGCGCCGGATTTAGGGGATAAACTTATGTCTGTTGAAGCCCGATCGTTTCAGGGCGCTGTGTTCCCGGGAATATGTACGGGACTTGGCGGCAGCCGAAAGGTTAAATAGAATCAATCAAGGGCGAAAGCCCGGGTGCTTTTCAATACAAGTTGTCTGTCGATATGAGAGGAACTGACATGCGGAACGTAAATCGTCGCGATTTTCTGAAATTCACTGCCGCCGGAGCCGCCGCTGCCGCGATTATGCCGAACGGTCTGCTGGC
>Ga0272444_10003385_pt1 | contig 14350 bp, 8 predicted proteins | sample SSMForm13_FD_201033 | JGI IMG/M metagenome (GOLD analysis project Ga0272444, IMG submission 201033) | Marine sediment archaeal communities from Little Sippewissett salt marsh, Falmouth, MA, United States - SSM-Form-13 | ecosystem: Environmental > Aquatic > Marine > Wetlands > Sediment ...
AGGAGTCTTCTGGGAAATACACTGTTACTGAATGGTCTTCACTGTACCAATCGCTGTATTCAACTGGTCCGCCAAATCCTTCTGGCCACCAACTAAATCTCCACCACACAATTGAATTGTCAACTGGGTGTGGTTCTGGATCTGTACATGTCAGGTCGATTGGTGTTTGAGTTGTTACGTATATTATTTCTTCAATACACTCATCACCTGGTACTGTTATCCAGACGTCTTCTTCAGCTAATGTTGAACCGTCTCCAACCACCTTTATGACAAAGTGGTATGTTCCTGGGGCTGTGCCTCCTGGAACCGTTATGTCAACATCGAATTCTACTGTTTGGCTTCCATTGACACCATAGTATGCTTCTGGTGTCCATTCTACCCATGCTTCGTAGCCTGCTTCTGGTTCAAGTGTTAATACATCGATTGTTGCTGTTACTTCTTCAATTAATGCTACAATCTCTGCTGGCAATCCTGATGCAGAACCTAACTCAGCGAATATTCCACCTGTTTCGTCTGCAGCGTATTGCCAAATTTCCTCACATGAACCAAATTCAGCTTCTACGACAACAACTGATATGCCTGCGTCTGCAAGTTGTTGAACAACATAGTCCCATGGAAGGTCGTCACCTGTTCCTGCAACTGCATCTGAACCCGGGTCAACTCCTGTTGTGCCGTCGTAGAATTCACCTGGACAGTAATCTTCTATGTCACAGTCATGTGGTACGTTGTCTTGGAATATGACAACCACCTTTCTTGCACCTTCTCTCCATGTAACTCCGTTTGCCTCAAACAATGCTCTTGCATATGCTTCTGGTCCATCAGCTCCGTAACCAAGAACCAAACCGTTGATTGCTGTACTCACTGCTGTTGTATCATCTGTTATGTCTTGGTCTAAGCTCCATGGATAGTCACCGAATCCTGAAGCGTCTCCGTATTCACTGTAGTAGCCACAGTAATCAAAGTAACCGTCGTAGTCCATGAATGATCCGACACCGAATTGTGCGTCTGGCACAAGTGCCTTGATGTCATTCATGATGTCAATTGCGCTTGACTTTGCTGAACTAAGTTCGCCGCTCATGCTACCTGTTAAGTCGAACTCGAAAAGCACATCAAGCGATGTTATTGGAACCTCTGCTGTTGTTACAACTTTGTGTTCAGATACTGTTTCACCTGGGTTTAATGTTGCTGTAACACTTGAAGGTTCAATTGTTGTTCCACCATCGGTCACGATTGGGGCACCGAAGCTTGCTGCTCCTGGCTCACATGATGTCTCTACGATCACATGTGGATCTCCAATCACTTTCTCACCTTCTGGTGGTGTATTGTCTACAAACACACATTGCCAATGCATGTCTTCTGTGTTTCCAAGCTTGTCTACGCTGTAGTATTCAATTACATGACAAGATTCTTGTGGTTTGTAGAATGGATCTAAATATTCGTTCCACTCTGCATCGATATCCACATAGTTGTAATACACTTCTGGGTGGCATGCGTCTTCTATATAACATACATCCCATCCAGCTGGATCTTCAATTACGAAGTTTCTCCAGTATGTTTTGTCTACACCAACTTTGTTATCCTCTGCTGTTAGTGTAACTGATGTATCACTTGTTATCCAATGTGGGTATGGTGCTCCCTCATTAATTCCTTCTGGAACTGCTGGTTCACCATATGTTTTTACTGTTTCTGGTGGTGTTGAATCTACTAGGAAGGTCTCTGTTTCTTCAAACCAATTACCTAGGTCGTCTATACAATATATATATAGTTCGTGTGTTGAGTCTTCCTGGAAGATTATTTCCTGGTAGTCTGTGAATTCACCTGTTTCAACTACTACAGGATCAACTCCTGCTGCAAGCCATGTTATTTCATATTCACAGTAATCAATGCCGATGTGGCAGATGTCTCCCATATCTTCAACAAAGATTTCTACTCCACTCATATCATTGTCTGCAACGTAACATACGTCACCGCTTCCTGGGGCTGGTGGGCAGTCGCCAAGCCATGAACCGAACATTTCTTTTGTTATTTCTGGTGGCTGCGTGTCCACCCTGTATACTTGTTCGTATGGCTCCATCTCTGTTCCATCTGTGTTACCTAAAATGTCTTCGCAGTAGTATTGGATCTTGTGTACAGAATCTTCACCAAAGAAAATCTCTTCATGAACAGATTCTCCTGTTGATGAATCCCATCCTGTCCAAGTCTCTGTAATGTCGTTCCATATTCTCCAATACAGTGTTACATGATCTACTGGATGATCTCCTTGGTCTTCACAGTACAAATCAAATGACATATCCTGTGTCATCCAATGGAACATTCCTTCAGGATTGCTGTCTGTCATAAACTCGTCGTCGTAATCCTCGATCAATCCATCTCCATGGACTTTCCACAATACTGGTGGTGTGTCTTCTACATAGACACACTGGAAGTTAAGTGGCTCTTCGTTTCCAAGTTCATCCACTGCATAGAACTCAATTACATGGCATGATTCCTCATCTTTGTAGAATGTCACTTCTAAGTTATCTGTCTCTTCGAAAGGTACGTCAGGATTGCCGTAGTTTTCTGGATGACAGATATCACAGTCTGGACAAACCATATCAGGAGTTGAACCTCCGCCAATGTATTCGTTCTCACAGAACCAATCGTCTACTACAAAGTCTCTGTAGTATAATTTATCAACACCGATTGCACATCCATATCCTGTCCAATCTGGATCTTCTGTTGTCAGTGTAATAGGTGTTTCCAGACTAATCCAATGTGGATATGGTGCTCCACTGTTGATGTCAACAGGGAAGTGTGGATCTCCATAAACCTTTATGGTTTCTGGTGGTGTTGAATCCACTCTGAATCTTTCCCAGTCCTCAAAATAGTTGCCTGCGATATCTTCACAGTATATGTATAAATCGTGGACTGAGTCTTCAGTAAACACAACTGTCCAGTCCATAAATGGTACAGGTTCTCCTGGATTCATTGTGTCTTCGTAATGTAGAGCTCCGTCAAGATATATCTGGTACGTACAGAAGTCTATTCCAAGATCGCATGGATCTTCTTCATCGAAAACTTGGATATAAATTTCTGTCTCGTGGTTTGCGACCCAACATTCTTCGTCTGGGAATCCGTCTGATGATGGTGGACATGTTGGATTACCGACCTGAGGTCCGATAACTTCTTTGTACAAAGTTGGGTCTTCGCAATCAACGTTCAAGTCAAGGAAAGTGTTTTCTTCAGTTCCTTGTCCTCCTCCAGTTAAGATTGCTTCGTTATCAAGAGTTGTAATTCTGAATGTGCTTACACATGCCTCTTGATCTATAACTGCTTCAAATGTGAAGTCGACGTATTCTGTAGCGTTTATTACGTCATTTCCCTCTGGATTTGTTTCATATTCACAGTACAATCCGAATAGGAATCCCTTGAATATCCATCCAGGCGGTGCGTCTCCACATGTTAGATCAACGATGTTTGTCTGGGCTTTGTATATTTTTACATTGTAAATACCATAGCCTCCATCGTTATACACGTTGACCGTGAAATCGTTCGGTAAATCACCGCAACTTGCTATGTTCGGAGAAATCGTAATTATTGGGTCGTGCGACAATGGCTCTGCGCCTTGCGCCAATGTTGAGAAATTAGATAACGACAATAAAGAAATCGCTACAAAACCAATTAGCAGGAATCCTGCCAAACCAGATAAAGCTGTTGAGCTCTTCAAAATAATCACCCCTATGTTTTAGTACACTCTTAAGTGTATAAACATCTTTTATTACTAACTTTTAAATAACTATCTTCGCAAAATGCAAACCTTTAAAAACATTTTAGGATCCTCATTAACAAAATATAACAGAGTTATTTTATTTCTAGATATTTTTTCTGTCGAAGATAAACAACTTTAATTCCAGACTTCTGTAAATCAGAAATAAGTTTTTTGTCTTGAGTGCATACGACAAAATTATTTTCTTTTGCAATTCTTTCTATTTCTTTATCGGTGACGCCTACTGCTTTTAATATCTTTACTTTATGTTTCTTCAACAGCTGCAAGCCAAGCCTTGTATGTTTAGACTTAATTGTTTCAAGCTCTTTCACAACAAGATCTAATGTAAAAAGTTCTGGTTTTCCAAAGTGAAACAATTCTGTAAATATGTCTACCTTAAATTCACCAGGTATTGTCAGGAAGTTTGCGTCAAGCAGGAATTTCATATATTATATTGCATAGTATAGAGTTTATATTAATTGTTTCATATCTTCTTGACAATTTAAAATTTACATCTAATTCTTCATTAGATGAGTCGATTATATGACCAGAATTTCAAAAAGGGTTAGAAATTCAGGAGTTGAAACAGCTTTTTTTGTGGCTAGGGATGCTGCTGAACTAGAAAGATATCTTGATCTTGATGTTTCTCGTTTTGATATAGGTGACATAAACATCCCAACACCTGATAGTATAAAAGGTGCTGCAAAGCTAGCAATTGATTCAAACAAAACAGGATACACACCGCCTGGAGGAATAATAGAATTAAAAGAAGCTATCGCCGAACATATAAACAGAACACGGGAAGTTGACTATACACATCTAAATGTTTCAGTTCAACCAGGCGGCAAACCTGTGATAGGAAAGTTTCTTCAATCAGTAATAGACCCAGGTGACGCAGTACTTTATCCTGTTCCAGGCTACCCTATTTACGAAAGCCAGATAAGATTGAATGGGGGACGTGCTATCCCATATCATGTAGAAAGGGGTCCTATGGGATTTTATATCGATGTCGGTGAAATAAAATTTTTACTCGAAAATAAAAGGGGCATAAAGGTTTTGATACTGAACGATCATCACAATCCAACAGGAGCAAGACTTGATAAAGATCAAATGGAATGGCTTGCGCAAATATCAAATGATCATGATACACTCGTACTTAGTGATGAAGCATATTTTGACATAAATTACAGTAGTGGAAGACCAAGAAGTATCGCAAGATATGATGGAATGAAAGATAGGACTGTAATACTTGATACTGATTCTAAGAGGAGATGTATGACTGGCTGGCGTAGTGGTAGAGCTATAGGTCCGCATGACATAATAGAGGCTATTACAAGACTAAACGTGAATGATGAATCATGTAGTCCAACAATGATTCAGTATGCGGCTTTAGAAGCTGTTTCTGGAGGAGAAGAGGACGCAAAAAGGATATTAAAGGAACTAAAAACCAGACGTGACATTACATACAGATCTATTAGAAAGATAGATGGTGTTGATCTTGAACTACCATCTACAACATTTTACCTGTATCCGGATGTAACAGAAGCGTTTAGAGATAGTGGTTACAGAAACTTAGAAGAATTTAGAGAGGCCGCTCTGTATGGTAACTGTGTTTCATTTTGCACAATGGAACATTTTGGTGACATGCCAAATTATGAAGATCCTGAACAAAGATTCTACATAAGAATTTCATACTCAGGAATTAATCAAGAAGGCATACCAGAAGGTGCGAGAAGACTAAACAAATTCATTACAGGAGATGATAAACTGCCTATACGTAGAAGATCAGCCTAAATCTTCTTGAATAAATAATCGCCTTTTTTTGGCTTTGTTTTCCAATCTCGAAATTTACAATCTTCTAGTTTCCCAGGTTTTATTCCCAATTGTTTATTTATCTTCTCTGAGCTCTCTGGTAGAAAAGGTGAAACAAGTATTGAAACAATTCGAATTGTTTCAAAAAGGTTGTAGAGGACATGTCCTAATTTCTCACCTTCAAGTTTCCATGGCTCTGTATCATTTATGTATTTGTTAGCTGCACGAATGAAATGAAACACTTCATCAATTGCATGGTGAAGTTCAAATTTATTCATCAACTCTTCGATCTTCTTTAGATTGAGTTCTTTCTCCAACTCAGGTTTGCCTTTTATCTCAACTGGGGTTTTTTCATATATTGTCAGAACACGCGTAATCAGATTTCCAAGATCAGATACAAGCTCACCATTTATTCTTGTTTTCAGATCATCCTCTGAGAAATCTCCGTCCTCGCCAAAAGGTATATCCTTTATGAGGAAATACCTAAGCGCATCTGCAGAATATTTTTTTGCAAGTTCTACTGGATCAATAACAGGACCAAGAGATTTGCTCATTTTCTTTCCTTTCATATTTACATAACCATGAACATACACTTTCTTAGGTACTGGTATTCCTGCAGCCATCAACATCGCTGGCCATATAACTGTATGAAACCAGTTTATGCCCTTACCTATCATATGTATGTCAGCTGGCCAGTATTTTTTGTATTTACCTCCAGAATAATCCACACCTGAAACATAATTTATCAATGCATCAAACCAGACATAGATTTTGTGTTTGTCGTCTACAGGAACAGGTATTCCCCACTCTCTATTAACTCTACTCACACTTAGATCCTTCAGTCCTTCTGATTTAACTCTATTGTAGATTTCAAGTCTTCTGCCTTCTGGTTCTATGAAACCTTTCTGTGAAACAAGCTTCAGTATCTTATCTGTGTATTTGCTCATCTTGAAAAAATAACTCTCTTCCTTTAACCAATCTGGCTCTTTATCATGCTCAGGACACTTCCCCTTCTTCAGATCCTTTTCTGTTTTGAATGCTTCACATCCTGTACAATAATATCCTTCATAAGTTCCTTTGTATATATCCCCTGCATCATGAACCTTCTTGAATAAATCCTGTGATATCTTGACATGATCCTTTTCTGTAGTTCGTATGAATCTATCCTGACTTATGTTAAGAGCAACACAAAGCTCTTGAAACTTCTTAACATTCCTGTCAACAAAATCCTTTGTTTTCATCTTTGATGCTTTTGCTGCTTGCTCATTCTTCTGAGCATGTTCATCAGTACCTGTGAGAAAGAAGACATCTTCTCCTTTAAGTCGATGCCATCGTGCTAGAACGTCTGCTGCTATCTTTTCGTAAGCATGCCCCAAATGCGGAGGAGCATTCACATAATCAATAGCAGTTGTAATGTAAAATGTCTTGACTTTAACCACCTCTGTTTTATTATTATTTGGGGTTATTTATACTTTAGTTCGCCATGTCCAATAGAAATTGACTAGGTAATTCCACAGCATTGCAGCTAGTATTCCGAAAAGGTTTGATATCAGATAATAGAAACCAAATGTCGTCGTGACTAAATAAAGCACTGAAACATTCAGGATAATACCTACTGCAGAAACTATATTGAATTTAACCAACCTTTTTGGGAATGTCCTATGACTATCAACCCTGTCTTTAAACGTCCATTTCTCATTCCATGTAAAATTGGATATAATAGAAATTTCAATAGCTATCAAGCTTGAAACAATGAAGAAAAACCCAGCAATCTCTGTGAAGAAAAACAAAAAGAATTCATTTATAACAACGCCTGAAAGACCGACCAATGCATATTTTGAGAAACTCTTCTTGTGTTTGTTAATCAACTGTCTCATCTTAATTCAACCCTGTACATATATGTAGACTTTTTCTCCACAAATACCATTTAGGGTTTCATCCAATATTAGGTTTTCGTCTAATTGAGCTCTTTCGTAATCAAGACCTCCCCTATCATGGTATATTACATAACTAGGATCATGATGCACCAAAAGTTCTTTTATGTCTGACCATGTAGACACAGCTGAAACATTACATGGATATCCATAATAAGGCCAGACGTTACTGATTATCATATCTCCTGTATTCACATTGGAACAAACATAGCTTATACTCTGCATAAGTGCGCCATTATTCTCACAGGCTCCTCTCTCAGTTATGTGAGAAACCATATAGAAAGCACTAATCAGAACGGATATCAAGGCTACTATTGTGAAAACGTGACTATATTTTACATGTTTCTTCATCCACAAAAGTCCTTCTCCAACCCAGATGAATAGGAATGGAAGCGCGATTAGGTAATATCTCAAATCCTTCAGATTGACAAAGAATGCAAAGTATATGTCAAATATTATTAGATAAAGGAGTATGAAAAACCACTTATCTGCCTTTCTTTTATACAAGGAATAGATACCTGCAGGCATGAATATGATGAGGAGGTGCATTGATATTATGAAATTGAATACATGTTTATCCAACGGTTCTGGATGAGTATACATGCTAACCACATCCCACTGTGCAACTAAGTTATGTAGGGGATCTCCATGCCATATAAAGTTAGCTAACAACCATGGAGCAGCGGCTATGAGAGCACCTAACAATAGTATGCCAAAACACTTCGGTCTCTTTTTTATCAGTAGATATATCAACTGTGCTATAATCAAGATAAATGATGAGAAACGCGCAATAAAGGCTACTGAACCAAATATACCTGCAAGTAGAAGTCCTTTCTTCCCATATTTATCTTCATTCAAAAAGAAGTAGAATGAAAGCACTATGAAGAAAAGTGATATTATGTCTGCATACACCCTAAATCCCCAGTATATAATCAGAGACGAAAGTGAGAACATGACTGTCATCAGAAGTGAATGATTGTCATCAAAATACTTTCTGCTTATCAAATAAAATAGATAAGCTGTTCCAAGTGTGAATAAAATCATGGTAAGCTTTGCAATAAATACAGATTCCCCTGTTATAAACCACATACTAGCTAATACATATCCAATAAAAGGAAACCTAAAATCCTCACTGTAAGCTGACTGACTGAGTATGTTTCTTCCATTAGCTAGGTAAGCATTCTCGTCCCATAAAAACAACGAATCCATTTGATTGAGGAAGAGGAAGAATACAAGTAGAATAATTAACCATAGACAAATCTTTTTTTTCTTCAGAAAATCCTTCAGATTCATAAAACCAACTTAGACACACATGCCATGCTCGCAGAGTATTATTCCCAATTCAGCTTTACTGACAAAATTCTCATATTTGTCTCCCTCTACGATCATTGTTGGGTATTCTGTAATGTTGTAAAAATCCTTAAGCACATGAACAGATGCTTCTTCAACATCCTCACTTAAAGTGAAAACTAGAAGATCATTACCAAACTTCTCTTTGTAATATGTGAGCACATATCCCTGATCATCACATGGATTAGGTATCTTGTTATCACATTCTTTTGAGATGAAGAACAAAATTGTTGTTGCATTTGACTCGCATGAGGCTTTCATTTTGTTCGCAAGTAACCAGTAACTAACTGAAACTCTGGAATATTCCTCAATTAAATTATCTTGTTCTGAATAATCCTGTATCTTTCCTTCCTGACCTGCAAGTGTAATCTTCGAACCTATCTCATATGATTTCTTGTTGATGTTGGCCAGCGTGTCCTTCAGTAATGGACATGTAGCATTCTCACCTAGAACATCAAAGAAAAGAAATTGTAGCTGGAAATTATCAACATCAGAATTGACATTATTTATCTCTTTCTGTATATCACTCAGCCTGTCCATGTTTATATTGTAACCTATAAACACTCCGCCAAAGAATAGGAGAGATGATATTATGATTGTATATATCAGAATTTCTTTGTCTAAACGCTTTTTGGTCATATATAGAATATATGTCTCCTTCTTATAAATCAATGAATTACCATTTCTTTTTCATTCCAGCAACTTCATGGAAAATAGCAAGAATCCAAAATAACATCATTATCAAAGGGAACACAAGAAGGTATATCAAGTATGTTGGCTTGTGCTCTTTTATCCCACCTTCTGTCATCTTGAAGCTCTTATATAATACAAATCCACCTATCAGAACACCTATAATTCCAAGTATCAAAGGTGTAGCTATGATCAGACTTAGGCTCTCAAGATCGAATGTTCCTAGCATGACTTGGACATCCCAATCAACAAGATTAATCTTCCACAAAGAATCAACAGTACTTCTCATATATCCCCATGCCATTCCAGCAAAGATGACAACAAGAGATGTTATTGCTATGATGTTTGCTGGTAAAAAGAATATGCCCAGGTTTCCATATTTCCTGTTGAAAAGCATGTGACGATAATTGTAGTAATTATTAAGAGCTCCTCTATACCATCTAATCCTCTGCTTGAAAAGGGTTTTCCAGCTGTTAGGACATAATGTATAAGAGTTCGCTTCTATGTTATTCTCTATTGTATGACCTGCTTTGTGGATCCGGAGCGCTATATCCATATCCTCTGTCAGGTTATGTTCATCAAATCCACCAACCTCACGTAAAACAGATTTTCTGTAAACAGAGAAAACTCCTGGTGTTACATGCACAGCATCAATAAAGGAAAGCATCTTTCTTAGGAATATATTTAAGATGTATTCAGCATGTTGCATCTTTTCAAGGAAACTGCCCTTTTTCCAAACCTTAAGGGATGGTGTAACAGATCCTACTTTAGGATCATCAAAGTAAGGAAGCATCTTCTTCATTATGTCTTTTTCTATTATGGAATCTGCATCCATACAAGCTATGAATTCGCCCCTTGCAGCTCTGATTCCCCTATTAAGAGCATGTCCTTTACCCTTGTTTATCTTGTTGTTGAATAATCTGAAATTATACTTCTTCTTTAGTCTCATCGCAATATTTTTCGTGTTATCTGTTGATCCATCGTTCACTACAATTATCTCCAACAAACGTTTTGGATAGTTTAATTTCGATATAGATTTCACAGTCTCTTCTATATTATCTTCTTCATTATGTGCAGGTATTATTACAGAAAGTGATGGATATTTTCTCCTTCCTGTTCTACCAGCTACATGCTCCCTGTTTTTCAGAAGTGTCAATATCCAGAATATTGATATGAATATGAAAACGTACCACGCACCGTAGTTGATAAACGTAAGCCAAATCATACCAAACCTGCTATACCCTACTATATTTATGTAATAGTAGAAAGATAAATATATGAAAGTACTATTGAATCATGTTTTATTTATTATTATAGTGATCTTCTTGTTTGCAGGCTCCTTTTTGATACAGACAAACGAAGGTCTATGGTGGGATGAAGCTGTTTATATGGGCCTAGGTCAGTCGATTATGAAAGGTTATTATAGCCTGGACGCTGAAATGTCGATCGAATCCTTTAGACCATTTATGTTTCCTCTACTAAGCTCTCCTCTATCATACTCCCTGACATCTGTTAGATATCTTGCATTGATAATCTCAATGTTTGCAATTGTGTCTGTCTATACGGCTTCAAAGAAATATGGTATATGGTCTGTATTTTTCACCGCCACATTCTCATCTTTCATATATTTCTCCACAAAAGTCCTGTCTGAATCACTCTTCATAATATTCCTTTCACTCTCACTGATCTCATTTTACAAAGCTAACAAAGGAGACAAAAGATATCTGATATTATGTGGTGTATTCACATCTCTAGCTACCATGACCAGATATTTAGGAGGTATTCTCATACTATCTTACTTCATATTCTATATCTACCAAGCAGTCAAGACACGAAAGCCTCTAAACCCTATGATATACATTCTCGCAGTTCTTATCAGCCTCATACCACTGTATTTTGTTGGCTATGCATATTACGGAAATCCTATCGGAACAATTGAAAGTAACATGTATGAATACGGTAAATCGCAGCAGTTCCATACATTTTATGAAGGATTACAACAGATCGTGACTGGTTTGAACATCTTACTAATTGCAATCATACCTGGATTATACTTCATGTTAAAAAAGAAGGAAGTAAACATTTTTTTGATCACATTCGTAATCACCATAGTTGCATTTCTCATACTTCCGCACAAAGAGCCTAGATATCTACTAACATTCTTACCAATCTATGCTATAATAGGTGCTTATGGTGTAGGTGAGGTCCTGAATAAAATAAAAACAACACGCATAAAATGGATTACTGTGCTGATTTTGATAGTCATATTCTCTTACGCAGCATTTTCTGGCTATCAAAACGCCTACAACGATAGGCTTGCTGCAACAGGTCTTGTAGACGCATGCAAAGACGTCAATAGTTTAACTGATCAAAATATAATGGCGACATCATATCCGTATGTATATTACCTTTCTGAAACAAGGGCAATAGAATTCCCAGACAATCAATCTATGGTTATGGAAACGATACGCAGAGAGAATATAGAATATGTAATTGTTTACAAATTCGAACCAGAGAATCCTGATTACGTAAATACGTATTTTGAAAACAATCCGAATTTTGAGAAGGTGAAAACATATTACCAATGGGGTGACCCTGAAGCTGCTGTCATATACAAAATTAGACAAGGTTAGACAAGGACTTTTTTCTTAAGTAGCTCTGTTATCCATTCATTCCATTCTTTGTAAACACGTTCAGGATCTGCAACTCCTATTTCCTTAGTAACTGCCTCACTTATTTTGTGGAACATTTGATTTGATTTCACAACCATTGGAGCTTCAAGTAGTTCTGGATTATTTAATTTTTCAGCAAGCACGACATGCATTTCCTTCATCTTGCCTCTTATTTTTATATTCTCCCAAACAGCAGACCAATCATTTTCCCACTCTCTCACATAAGAAGCAATCCTATTCAGAATCTCAGATTCACCATTGATGAAAGTGTCAGTTGGTTTGAGTGCGTCTTCCTTACTTGAATACTCCATTAAATTCACAAATCCTCCTTCTTTCAAAGGACTTGTTTCCCACTCTTTTCTAATTTCTGTTATCTCTGTCACACGCCTGAACTTATGCAGACCATCTGCACTACGCAGACTTTTACAAATAGGTATGATATCTGTTGCTTTGAAAGATGTTGATGGAACTTCAAGATCATTTACAACCCTATCATAAACACCGAATGCAGATTCACCGTGAATTGTTCCTGCAACTACATTTGACAGAGCGCCAATACGCATGGATTCGTATAGAGCCTTTGCCTCTGTACTCCTAACCTCACCTATAATCATTGCAGAATCACCAAGACGAAGTGCTGTTCTAAGAGCTTCTTCTGCCTTCATCTCTGTCTCCACATTAGTTATAACTGATCGTGATTTCAGACTCTCTATATTATAACCCAACTGTATCAACTGACTTACTGGAAGTTCTAATGTATCTTCTATTGTAACTATACGCGTCTTTGGTAGTATCTCAAGCATGAGTGAACCAAGAAGTGATGTCTTTCCGCCTGATCTTCCACCTGCAACAAGCATGCTTACAGATCCATCTATCAAGAAGGAGAAAAGGCCTGCTGCAAGCGGATTTATGTATCTTGCTTTTATGAATAAAGGCAGTGTCCATGGTCTATCCCTATGTCTTCTTATTGCAAAACCTAAACCCTGTGGTGAAAGTGTTCTTGTAATAACTGCAAACCTTGCAGATCCTCCAGGAACTGCCAAATCAGTATCAAGAACCGGATTGGATTCGTCAAGAGGTCGTCCAGATTGTATCCTCAATCTGGTTGCCCACGCTTCTGCATCCTCCATTGTTGGGATTACATTTGTTCTACATTCTCCCCATTTTTCATGTGTAACAAGAACCGGCTGCCTCTCTATTGGAGAATTTACATATATGTCCTGAAGTTTCTCATCCTGCAATACAATCTCCAGTATACCAAATCCTGCTGTATATCTAGTAAGTATTGTTGCAAACTGTTCCACTTCATTTACTGTGAGATGTATACGCATTCTATTAGCAGTGTCACGTATCACATCCTTTCCAATATTGTAAAACACTTCTCTTATTCTTTTTGATCCAACAAACTCAGCACTCTTTGGTTTATGTGTAGCCATGTATCTTCTAGCTTCATCTATGACAGCATATTTATCATCTGTTAGTTTGAATTCAATAGGCACTACATGATAGAAATTTTCTGTTTTATGTGGAAGTTTGAATATCTCAACTTCTGTATCTCCGACCTGGTATCGATCTAGGGAGACGCCTCCTTTTGGGGGCATTAACATATATCGCGTAAGCATAAAGTTTGGTCTTATGACCGGCATGAATATTTGCCTGTATACAGTTCTGTCTCCAACTTTGTATGCAGCTAGATGTGGCTGTGCTAGTTTAATTAATTTAGTTTTTTCAAGATCCTCTTTCAAAGGGTATAAAGTCTTTACTATGAAACCCCTGTAACAATCATATGCCTGCCTATTCTTTGCATGCTTCATCTTGACTTTCATTTCTCTGATTTCTCTTAGAAGCTCTACATACGCACCTATAGGATCTTTTCGCATTGTATCTATCTCAAGTTCCCTCATCTTTTCTGTCCATCTAGGATAAAAGTGAAGACACTTGCTATGGTGAACTGCGAATCTTTTCTTTCTGATAGAATCCTCTATTACATTTGCTATCTCAACAAGCATTTGCGTCTGATCAGGACCGTATTCATATTCTCTTTCTTTCGCAAGTATAATCGCATTGACTTTCTTTACTTCAAGTATGACATCCATCACACGTGCCATTGTTGATTCAAAGTCCTCGATAGAAGCGCCGTACAAGTA
>Ga0272444_10003386_pt1 | contig 14346 bp, 11 predicted proteins | sample SSMForm13_FD_201033 | JGI IMG/M metagenome (GOLD analysis project Ga0272444, IMG submission 201033) | Marine sediment archaeal communities from Little Sippewissett salt marsh, Falmouth, MA, United States - SSM-Form-13 | ecosystem: Environmental > Aquatic > Marine > Wetlands > Sediment ...
GAATTCCCGAAGCATTCTGTCCACGAGAACATCCAGGTGCAATTCGCCCATCCCCGAGATAATGGTCTGCCCGGTCTGCTCATCGGTGCGAACCGTAAAGGTGGGATCTTCCTGCGACAGCCGGTTGAGCGCCTCATGCAATTTATCCTGATCGGCCACCGTGCGAGGCTCTATGGCCACGGAGATGACCGGTTTCGGAAAGGTCATCTTCTCCAGGATAATGGGGTGCTTGGTATCACAGAGCGTATCACCGGTGGTCGTGCTTCGCAGTCCAATGGCAGCGGCGATATCCCCGGCATAGATCTCCTGACGGTCCTCGCGCTTATTTGCGTGCATCTGCAGGATACGGTTGATCCGCTCCTTTTTCTCTCTGGTGGCGTTGAGGATCTGCGACCGCACTTTCAGCGAACCGGAGTAGACCCGAAAAAAGGTCAGGTTGCCAACGTGAGGATCGCTCATCACCTTGAACGCCAGAGCGGAAAAAGGCTCTTCGTCGTCGGCTGTCCGTTTCTCCTGCAGCTGTGTGTAGGGATTCTCTCCTTCCACCGCGGGAACATCCAGCGGCGAGGGCAGATAATCCACCACAGCATCCAGCAGACGCTGAACCCCCTTGTTGCGAAAGGCCGCTCCGCAGAGCACCGGGACCAAAGCATTTTTCAGGGTTGCCGTTCGTACGGCCTTCTTGATCTCGTCGGTGGTCAGTTCCACTCCCTCAAGGTACTTGGTGGCGATATGATCGTCATGATCGGCCAGTTTTTCGATCAGGTATTCCCGCTTCTTCTGAGCTTCCTTTAACAGGTCCCGGGGAATCGGGACTTTATCAAAGGTCATGCCCAGGCTTTCCAGGTGATAGACAATACCGGTCATGGAAATGAGATCGATCAACCCGGTGAACAGATCGGCCGATCCCATGGGCATATGCAGGGGTATGGGTGTGGCGCCGAGTTTTTTCTCGATCATCTCAACCACAAGATCGAAATCGGCCCCCACCCGGTCCATCTTGTTGACAAAAGCGATGCGGGGAACACGATACTTGTCGGCCTGCCTCCAAACCGCCTCCGATTGCGGTTCCACTCCACCAACGGCGCAGAAAATAGCCACGGCTCCGTCTAAAATTCTCAAAGAACGTTCCACCTCAGCGGTGAAATCCACATGTCCCGGCGTATCGATGATGTTGATCCGGTGATCGTGCCAGAAAATACTGGTGGCCGCCGAGGTGATGGTGATACCCCGTTCCCTCTCCTGCTCCATCCAGTCCATAACCGCCGAACCCTCGTGCACCTCACCCATCCGATGCACCTTGCCGGTATAATACAGCATGCGTTCGGTGATCGTGGTCTTACCGGCATCGATGTGGGCCATGATGCCGATATTTCGGGTCCGTTCGAGAGGGTACTTCCGAGCCATGAAAAACCTCCACCTTGCATCAAAGAAGGAAATCGAGAGGAAGCACGTAACTCATCGCCGTCCGGTGGAGGCTCGAGTCGCCATCGTCGCAGTAAGGAACTGGTACGGGCTGAAGACGCGACCCGCCGGGTATCGTTACCAACGATAGTGGGCAAAGGCCTTGTTGGCCTCGGCCATTTTATGGGTGTCTTCCTTTTTCTTAATAGAGGCGCCTTCGTTTTTCGATGCGGCGATCAGCTCTGCCGCCAGACGCTCAGCCATGGTATGCTCCGGACGACTCCTGGCGAATCCGATGACCCACCGGATGGCGAGCGCTGTGCGTCGATTAGACCTGACTTCCACAGGCACCTGATAGGTCGCGCCGCCCACACGGCGTGACTTCACCTCGATGATCGGTTTGACGTTATTTAAAGCTTTCTGAAAAACGGGAAGTCCGGGCTGACCGAGCTTCTGCTCGATGATCTCGAGCGACTGATACATGATTCGCTCAGCCAGGCTGCGTTTGCCCCTCCGCATCATCCCACTGATGAATTGGCTCAACATGGTGTTCTGGTATTTCGGGTCTGGTAGAATTTCCCTTGGAGTTACTTTTCTCCGTCTTGGCATCTGTGACTCCCGTCAATCTTATTCGCCGCCAGCTCCAGCCGTTTTCTTAGGCCGCTTGGTGCCGTATTTGGATCTGCTCTGAGTCCGACCCTGCACGCCACTGGCATCCAATGTGCCCCGGATCACATGATAACGCACGCCCGGAAGATCTTTCACCCGGCCACCTCGAATGAGAACAATGGAGTGCTCCTGCAGGTTGTGGCCTTCTCCGGGAATATACGCGGTAACCTCAATGGAGTTGGTCAGGCGAACACGGGCCACCTTCCTCAATGCCGAATTGGGTTTCTTCGGCGTTGAGGTGTAAACCCTTGTGCAGACCCCTCTTTTTTGGGGACACCTCTTCAGCGCCGGAGCGCTGGTTTTCAAGCTGGCCCGCTTTCTCCCATGGCGTATGAGCTGATTGATGGTCGGCAAACTCTCCTCCACTGAAATTATCAAATGATTATAAATATACTAAATTTTTTAATATATGGGTTTTTTTGTAATTGTCAAGAGAAAAATGAACTTACTTCTCGACTTTCTCGCCGACGGCGGCTTTTTCTCCCTCGGATTCCACCCGGGCCGTCTTCTTGGCCTGACCCTTGAGAGTTTCCAGCTCCTGGTCAGCCTCGATGGTGATCCATCGGCATTTCCGGAATCCGGTTCCCGCGGGGATAAGGTGGCCCATGATGACATTCTCCTTCAGTCCCAGCAGATGATCCCGCCGGCCGTGTATGGCCGCGTCGGTGAGCACCCTCGTGGTCTCCTGGAAGGCGGCGGCGGAAACGAAACTCTCGGTACTGAGAGAGGCCTTGGTGATGCCCAGCAACAGCGTTTGAAAGGTAGCCGGTTCTCCTCCGGTGGTGATGATCTTCTCATTCTCATCCTGAAAGCGGATCTTATCCACCTGCTGTCCCTCAAGAAACATCGTATCGCCGGGATCCTCGATCTTCACCTTCTGCAGCATCTGACGAACGATCGTCTCGATATGCTTATCGTTGATCCGCACTCCCTGCAGCCGGTACACCTCTTGGATCTCGTTCACCAGATATTCCTGCACGGCACCCGGCCCTTTGATATTGAGGATATCATGAGGATTGACGGGGCCCTCGCAGAGACGTTCACCGGCCCGGACGCGATCGCGATCACGAACTCGGAGGTGCTTGCCGTGGGGAATGAAATATTCCCGATCCTCGTTCTCACCATGGGCGAGAATCTTCTGAGAACCCCGAATGATGCCGGCGAATTCGACCGTTCCGTCGATCTCACTGACCACAGCCGGATCCCTCGGTTTACGGGCTTCGAACAGCTCCGCCACTCTGGGAAGACCACCGGTGATATCCCTGGTTTTACTGATATCTCTGGGAATCTTGACCAGCGATTCCCCGGCGGTGACCTGCTGACCGTTGTGAACCAGTAGATGCGCGCCGGTGGGAATGGGATAGTCGAGCAGCTTTTTTCCTTTGGAGCTGACGATCGAAATGGTGGGGTGTTTAGTTTTTTCGCGATCCTCGACGATCACCCGCTGTCGCAAGCCGGTGGTCTCATCCAATTCCTCTCTCATAGTGACATCTTCGATGATATCGTTGTATCTCACCTTCCCGGATTGTTCGGTGAGGATGGAATTGGTATAAGGATCCCATTCGAAAATGGTGTGTAATTCTTCCACCCGATCCTTGTTCTTCACATGCAGAATGGCGCCATAGGGTACGGTATAGCGCGCCCGGGTGTGTCCCTCTTCATCGACCAGATCGATCTTCCCATTACGGCTCAGCGCGATCCACTTTCCCTCTTTTTCCTGGACGATCTTCAAGTCATGCGTGCGGATCAGTCCCGAGCTTTTCACCACCACCTTCGACTGCGCCGCGATCCGGGCCGCGGTCCCGCCGATGTGGAAGGTTCGCAGGGTCAACTGGGTGCCCGGTTCGCCGATACTCTGGGCGGCCATCACGCCGACGGCCTCTCCCAGTTCGACCATATTTCCGGTGGCCAGGTTTCGGCCATAGCATTTGGCGCACACCCCGCGGCGCGACTCACAGGTCAGCACCGAGCGGATCCGGACCTTTTCGATGCCGCTTTCCTCGATCTGCATGGCCGGGTCCTCGCCGATCTCGTCTCCGGACTTGGTCAGGACCTCTCCGGTGATAGGATCGACGATATCCTCCAATGCCACCCGTCCGAGGATCCGGTCGGAAAGAGGCTCAATAACCTCCTCGCCCTCCTTGAGCGCTTGAACGTCCAGACCCCGGATGGTTCCGCAGTCGACTTCGGTGATGATCACGTCCTGGGCCACATCCACCAGACGGCGGGTCAGATAGCCGGCGTCGGCCGTCTTGAGAGCCGTATCGGCCAGACCCTTTCGGGCTCCATGAGTGGAAATGAAGTATTCCAGAACGGACAGTCCTTCTCGAAAATTCGATGTGATCGGAGATTCGATGATCTCGCCGACCTGACCGGTGATCCGCTTCTGCGGTTTGGCCATCAATCCCCGCATGCCGGCCAGCTGACGGATCTGTTCTTTACTGCCTCGAGCTCCGGAATCGGCCATCATGAAGACGGGGTTAAAGCCCTTATTCGATTGGCTCATCTGCTGGAACATGACCTCGGCCACATCGCTGGTGGTATGGGTCCAGGTGTCGATGACCTTATTGTAACGTTCACCATCGGTGATGAGACCCCGCTCATATTGATCCCTGATCTTGGAGACACTCTTGGTGGCCTTATCCAGCAGGTTTTTCTTCTCCCGGGGTATGATCAGATCATCGATGCCGACAGTCAGCCCGCCCAGGGTGGCCTGTTCGAATCCGATCTTCTTCAGGCCGTCGAGAAAGAGCGCCGTGCGCCGGATGCCCAGGGCACGATAGCATTGGGCCACCAGCTCTCCCAGCTTCTTTTTATCGAGCAGCTCGTTGTAGAAATCAAGTTCCTCCGGGACGATCTGATTGAACAGCACACGCCCGGTGGTCGTTTCCACCATTTTCCCATCGATGCGAACCTTGATTTGAGCCTGCAGGCCGAGTTCTCCGGCGTCATGGGCGATGACCACTTCATCGGGACTGGAGAACAGGCGGTCTTCGCCCTTCTGGCCCACGCAGGGCTTGGTCAGATAATAGCAGCCCAGCACCATGTCCTGGCTGGGAATGGCCAGCGGCCGGCCGTGGGCCGGTGAGAGGATGTTGTTGGTGGACAGCATCAGGACGGAGGCTTCCAGCTGTGCCTCGTACGACAGGGGCACGTGGACGGCCATCTGATCGCCGTCGAAATCGGCATTGAAGGCGGCACAGACCAACGGATGGATCCGGATGGCCTTGCCCTCGACGAGAACCGGCTGAAACGCCTGGATGCCCAGCCTGTGCAAGGTGGGCGCCCGGTTGAGGAGCACGGGATGATCCTGGATGATCTCTTCCAGAATGTCCCAGACTTCCGGCCGTTCTTTCTCCACCAGCCGTTTAGCGCTTTTCACGGTCTGCACGAATCCCCGCTCTTCCAGCTTGCGGATGATGAAGGGCTTGAACAGCTCCAGAGCCATGCTCTTAGGTAAGCCGCATTGATGCAGCTTCAACTCCGGGCCCACCACGATGACTGAGCGTCCCGAATAATCCACCCGCTTGCCGAGGAGATTCTGACGGAACCGGCCCTGTTTGCCCCGCAGCAGATCACTGAGAGACTTGAGAGGTCTCTTGCCCTCTCCGCGCACCGAGTAAGAGCGCCGGCCGTTATCCATGAGGGCATCCACGGCCTCCTGCAGCATCCGTTTCTCGTTTCGCAGGATGACCTCTGGGGCCTTGATCTCGATGAGTTTCTTCAAACGGTTGTTGCGATTGATCACCCGGCGATAGAGATCGTTGAGGTCCGAGGTGGCGAACCGGCCGCCCTCCAGGGGAACCAGGGGACGAAGATCGGGCGGGATCACCGGGATCACGCTGAGAACCATCCATTCCGGCTGGTTCTCGGACTGACGGAAGGCCTCCACGACCCGCAATCTTTTCAGGGCGTCCTTTTTCCGCTGAATGGAGGTTTCCAGCCGGACCTGTGTGCGCAGTTCAGCCGACAGCTCTTCCACGTTCACTTCCTGGAGGAGTTCCCGGATGGCCTCAGCACCCATCATGGCCTTGAAGTTTTTCCCTTCCTCCTCGAACTTGTAATGATCTTCCTCTCCCAAAAGTTCCTTCTTGCGCAGACCCGTATCTCCAGGATCGATGATCACGTACGACTCATAGTACAGGATCCGCTCCAGGTCCCGAATGGACATTTCCAGCAGGTGGCCGATCCGGGAGGGCAGCGATTTTAAAAACCAGATGTGGACCACCGGAACGGCCAGTTCGATATGACCCAGGCGCTCCCGGCGGACCTTCGATTGGGTCACCTCCACACCGCAGCGATCGCAGATCACGCCACGGTAGCGGATGCGCTTATATTTCCCGCAACTGCATTCCCAGTCCTTCACCGGCCCGAAGATGCGCTCGCAAAACAGGCCTTCCTTTTCGGGCTTGAAGGTCCGGTAGTTGATGGTCTCCGGCTTGGTGACCTCACCATATGACCAGCTCCGAATGACCTCAGGCGAGGCCAGCTTCACCTGGATGGATTCAAAGGTCACTATTCTTTTTCTTTCCTGCCACAGAGAACCCGGCACAGAAAACGCCCCCTTATTGGACACGATCGAGTATCGGTTTAATCTCCCTGACGCTCTTCCAGATGAACATCGAGACAGAGGCTCTGGAGCTCTTTCACAAGCACGTTGAAGGATTCCGGAATACCCGGTTCCGGTGGATTCTCTCCCTTGACGATGGACTCGTAAGTCCGGGACCGGCCGGTGACGTCATCTGATTTAACGGTTAGCATCTCCTGAAGGGCGTATGCGGCGCCGTAGGCCTCCAGGGCCCAGACCTCCATCTCGCCGAAACGCTGACCGCCGAACTGAGCCTTGCCGCCCAGCGGCTGCTGGGTTACCAGCGAGTACGGACCGATCGATCGGGCATGGATCTTGTCATCCACCAGGTGAGAGAGTTTCATCATATAGATATAGCCGACGGTCACCTGCTGATCGAAGGACTCTCCCGAGCGGCCATCGTAGAGGGTAATCTTTCCGGACTCGGGCAAGCCGGCTTTCTTCTGATTCGCCTTGATCTCATCCACCGAGGCTCCATCGAACACCGAGCTGAAGTAACGCACACCCAGCTTCTCAGCAGCCCATCCCAGAGTGGTTTCCAGGATCTGGCCGACATTCATCCGCGAGGGAACACCCAGTGGATTAAGAAGAATCTCCACCGGCCGGCCGTCGGGCATGTAGGGCATGTCCTCCTCAGGAACGATCTTGGCGACCACACCCTTATTGCCGTGTCTTCCGGCCATCTTATCTCCCACCGAGAGTCTTCTCTTCATGGCCACATAGACTTTCACCAATTGGAGGACTCCGGGTGGCAGCATGTCGCCGCGAATGAACTTTTCCTTGTCGTTTTCCAGCTTTCTGAGCATTTCTTCAGCCCGCTTGGCGGAGAGTTCCAGCACTCGTAAGATCTTCTTGTTGACGGCATCGCTTCGGCACCAGCCTTCGCCCCAGGTGAGCGAGCTAAATTCGATCTCGTCGAAGAGCTTGTCAGTGTATTTGCGGCCCGATCGGACGACCACGGTAGCATCCGTGTCGCTGCGCACGGTCTTGGCCAGTTTTCCCTTGAGCAGTTCTCTGATCTTTTCATCGCGGATGCGCTTGATTCGTTCGATCTGTTTCTGGGCCTCTTTCTCGAGTTTTTTAATCTCCCGTTTTTCCAGCCGCTTGCTTTCGGTACTGCGTTCCTTGCGGGAGAATACCTTGGTCTCGACGACGATACCCTTCATGCCCGGCGGCGCCTTTAAAGAGGCATCCCGCACATCCCCGGCCTTTTCACCGAAGATGGCCCGCAGCAGCCGTTCCTCCGGAGACAGCTCGGTCTCCCCCTTGGGCGTCACCTTTCCCACCAGGATGTCACCGGCCTCCACCTCTGCTCCGGTCCGGATGATACCCCGTTCATCGAGGTTTCTGAGCGCGTCCTCGCTGACGTTGGGAATCTCGCGGGTGATCTCCTCCTCGCCCCTCTTGGTCTCCCGGACCTGCAGCTCGAATTCCTGAATGTGAATAGATGAAAAGCGGTCCTGGCGGACCAGTTTTTCACTGACGATAATGGCATCCTCAAAATTATAGCCCAGCCAGGGCATAAAAGCGACCAGCACATTAGCCCCCAGCGAGAGCTCTCCGTTATCTGTGGCCGGACCATCGGCGATGGCCTGACCGGTTTTAATCCGGTCACCGATATTCACCAGGGGACGCTGATTCAGGCAGGTGTCCTGGTTGGAACGCTTGAACTTGACCAGGTGGTATTCATCTAACCCGAAAAGCTGCCGGGAAATATCATCCTTTCCGCGGATCTGATCGGGATGAATGGAGATGGTCTCGGCCGTCACGCCCTCCACGGTGCCGGAGCGATGAGCGACCATGACGGCGCCGGAATCGCGGGCCGCCCGCCCCTCCAATCCGGTCCCCACCAGAGGCGCCTCGGTCTTCAACAGGGGGACCGCCTGCCGCTGCATGTTCGAACCCATCAGGGCACGATTGGCATCATCATGCTCCAGAAACGGAATCAGAGAAGCGGCCACGCTGACCAATTGCTTGGGCGACACATCCATGTAATCCACCTGATCGGGGGGCACCAGTGGATAGTCCGCCCGCTGGCGCGACATGATCAAGTCGTTCTTGAATTTCCCGCGCGCGTCGACCGGCGCGTTGGCCTGGGCGATGGTGAATTGATCTTCATGATCGGCGGAAAGATAATCGATCTCATCGGTTACCCGTCCCTTGGTGACCTTGCGGTAAGGCGTCTCGATGAAACCCAGATAGTTTACCCGGGCATAGGTCGACAGTGAGGCGATGAGACCGATGTTGGGACCTTCCGGGGTCTCGATCGGACAGATGCGGCCATAATGGGTGTGATGGACGTCGCGAACCTCGAATCCGGCCCGCTCTCTGGTGAGTCCCCCCGGTCCCAGGGCGCTCAGTCTCCTTTTGTGGGTCAGGGCGGCCAGAGGATTGGTTTGATCCATGAACTGCGATAACTGGCTGCTTCCGAAAAATGCTCCGATCACGGCCGATACCGTCCGGGCGTTGACCAGCTCATGGGGATTGATGGAATCCTCATCCCAGAGGCTCATCCGCTCTCTGATGGTGCGTACCATGCGGGTCAAGCCGATGCGGAACTGATCACAGAGCAATTCACCCACCGAACGCACACGGCGATTGCCCAGATGATCGATGTCATCGACATAGCCCTCTCCGTTGCGGAGCCCCAGCAAGTAGCGAACGATCTCGATGAAATCTTCTTTTGTCAAGATGGTGGTATCGTCGGGGATGCCGACTGCCAACCGCTTGTTGAGCCGATATCTTCCCACCCGTCCCAGATTGTACCGCTTGGGATTGAAGAACAGCCGATCCAGCAGGGCCTGAGCGGAAGCGGGGCTGGGTGGATCGCCGGGTCGAAGCAGGTTATAGATCTTGTAGAGAGCTTCCTGCTTGGAGCTGGTTTTGTCCTTCTTCATGGTGTTGCGCAACACACCGGCTTCCCGGGCGAGATCGTCGGAAATAACCTTAACCTCTTTAACTTTTATCTTGCGCATTATCTTGAGGTGTTCCTCGTTGATCGACTCATTGCTGTCGACGATCACCTCCCCCGTGCTCATGTCGACTACGGGAACGGCGCAGATTTTCTCAAGCAGGGCTTTGCTGATTTTTTGGGACTTGATGGTATAAAACAATCCCAGCAGATTTTCATCGGTGGGATATCCCAGGGCGCGCAGGAGAACGGTTACCGGTATCTTCCGGCGGCGGTCGATGTGGACAAACATGAGATCATTGATGTCCAGCGTGAACTCCACCCAGGATCCCCGATACGGTATGATGCGAGCTGAATAGAGACGCTTTCCGTTGGGATGGATCTCCTCGGAAAAGAAGATACCCGGAGAGCGATGCAGCTGACTGACGATGACGCGCTCAGCGCCATTGATGACAAAGGTTCCCGCCGGCGTCATCAGCGGCAGGTCCCCCAAATAGACCTCCTGCTCCATGATGTCCTTGACCGGGCGCTCCTCGTTCTTTTCACCCTTCTGATAGATAACGAGTTGCAGGGTGGCCTTGAGGGAACCGGCATAGGTCATATCACGGTCCTGACATTCACGCACCGTGTACTTGGGCTCTCCGATGTCGTACTTGATGAATTTCAAACGGTAGTTGTTGTGAATGTCGACGATGCCCTCTTCGGCATCGCTCGTTTTTTGAAAAACATCCTCAAAAACCGCCTGGAGTCCCTCGTTTCTTCTTTTCTCCGAGGCAACTTGGCGCTGCAAGAAATTCTCGAAGGATTGAAGCTGAATATCCAGAAGATTGGGGATATCAATAATCGAGACGATTTTCGAGAAGGCGTGTTTTTCCCGTTCGATGATCTTTTTTCCCACTGGGCAACACACTCCCTGGGCTATTTGATTTCTATGGTCGCTCCGACTTCCTCCAACTGCGACTTGGCTTCCTCAGCCTCTTCTTTCGAGACGCCCTCTTTGACCGCTTTCGGCGCTGTATCGACGACATCCTTGGCCTCTTTCAACCCCAGGCCGGTGAGCGCTCTAACGACCTTGATGACCTGGATCTTCTTTTCGCCAACCACGGCCAGGACGACATCGAATTCGGTTTGTTCCTCGTCGGCGGCTCCGGCTCCGGCATCAGCGGCGGTCGGTGCCATAGCCTGGGCCATCATGGGTGCAGCTGCCGTCACTCCGAATTTCTCCTCGAGCTGTTTGACCAGATCTGACAATTCGAGGACCGTCATCTTCTCAATGCTTTCGATGACCTTGTCGATATTGCTTTTCTTTGTTGCAGCCATAGATCTTTCACCTCCATAATGATGGACTGCTATGATTTTTTATTCTCTTTATTAGATACGTCCGATTGATCAGATGTGTCCTGCTGCTCAGGCGGATTTTGCCGATCCGCATCACCTTCGGCCGCATCGGCCGGGGCCGTTTGCCCGGCATCGTCGGTGCCGTCTGCGGCGCCCTCGGCGCCGTCCGCTTTGTCCTCTGCGGCGCCCTCGGTGCCGTCCGCAAGGTCTTCCTCCCCGGCCGGGACTTCCCCCTCCTGAGAGAACTCAGTCGTCTTTCCCCGGGGACCCTCTTGATCGTCCCTGGACTTTACGATGGCATCCACCACGCCGACCAATTCTCTCAGCACAGCTTTCAGGACCATCGCCAGGCCGGTCACGGGCGAATTCATGGCGCCCAGGACCTGGGCCAGCAATTGCTCTCGCGAAGGCAGATTCTTCAACCGGTTGAGAGCTTCTTTCTCCAGGATCTGCCCCTCAAAAAGGATTACCTTGACCTCGGGTTTCCCCGTTTTCTGGGCAAACTGTCCGATGAGCCGGGCGGGCAGCACGGGGTCCTGATACCCGAAAGCCATCGCCGTGGGACCGACCAGGTATGGTATCAGATCCTGGCGTCCCACCTTATCGGCTGCCAATCGGGCTAGAGTGTTTTTGACCACCCGGTATTCGACATCATTTTCCCGAAGAAGACGTCTCAGCTCATTGATCGCTTCCACGTCCAGGCCGGTGAAATCGGTCAGATATAGACTTTGTGTTCGTTCCATCTTTTCCGCGATCTCATCGACCACGGCGACTTTTTCTGGACGAGGCATACCGTTACTCCCAGCAGGTAACTATTTGATGACTTTCAGGATTTCGTTGGTATCCAGCTTGATTCCGGGACCCATGGTCGAGGAAAGGACCGCGCTGCGCAGATACTGTCCCTTTGCCGAAGCGGGTTTGGCCTTCATCACCGCCAGCAAAAAGGCGGTGGCATTGTCCATCAGATGTCCGGTGTCGAACGACTTTTTTCCAACGGGCACATGAAGGATGCCGGTCTTATCCACGCGGTACTCGATTTTGCCGGCCTTGACTTCCTTGACGGCCTTTTCCACCTCAAAGGTTACCGTCCCGCTCTTGGGGTTGGGCATCAATCCTCTGGGGCCTAGAATCCGGCCGAGCTTGCCGACCGAACCCATCATATCGGGAGTGGCAATGATGACGTCAACATCGGTCCAGCCCCCAGTGATCTTCTCGATATATTCATCGGATCCGACATAGTCCGCTCCGGCCTCCTGGGCCTCCTTTTCTTTCTCACCTTTCGCCAGGACCAGAACTTTCACTTTCTTTCCGGTGCCGTGCGGCAGCACCACAGTCCCTCGTACTACCTGATCGGCGCGCTTGGGATCCACCCCCAGTCGAATGGCCATTTCAATGGTTTCGTCGAACTTGGCCGTCGCCCCTTCCTTGACCAAATGAAAGGCTTCCTCAAGAGGATAGCGGTTTTCCCGATCTAACTTGGCCGCTGCTTCATGATATCGTTTTCCATGTTTCATCGGTCTTCTACCCCATTTGGTCCGTCTTCGACTTCGATTCCCATGCTGCGCGCCGTGCCGGCGATCATTCGCATGGCCGATTCCACGTTGGCGGCATTAAGATCCGGCTTTTTCGCTTCGGCAATCTCTCGGATTTGATCCTGAGTGACCGTGCCCACCTTCTCACGGTTTGGTTCTCCGGAACCCTTGTCCAGCCCGGCGGCCTTCTTGAGCAGAACGGCAGCCGGGGGGGTCTTGGTGATAAAGGTGAAACTCCTGTCTGCATAGACCGTGATCACCACCGGTATAATCAAACCCTGCTTATCCTTGGTTTTGGCATTAAAGGATTTGCAGAACTCCATGATATTGACCCCGTACTGACCCAGTGCCGGGCCCACCGGAGGGGCGGGGCTGGCATTGCTCGCCGGGATCTGCAGCTTAATGGTGCCCATAATCTTCTTGGCCATGTGACAAATCCGTTTGGAAAAAGGTGGAAACTGTTGTCCGGATTCTATCGAAACACGATTGCTCGGAATGGATGCGTTAAAATACACACCGTCGGATCGGTCAAAACGGCCCGGTCCTTAGAGACTCTTCACCTGCAGGAAATCGAGCTCCACAGGGGTAGAACGGCCGAAGATACTGACCATCACCTTGAGCTTGCCACGTTCCGCGTTGACCTCATTGACCACGCCCGAAAAATCGTTGAACGGTCCATCGATGACCTTCACGGCATCCCCGGCACGGAAAGGAACCTCCGCGCTCTGCTTCGCTTTTCCATGATCCATCTGTCCCCGGATGCGTTCGATCTCCACCTCTTTGAGAGGCTGTGGAACCGACCCTGAACTGACAAAACTGGTCACACCGGGCGTTGAGGTCACCAGGTTCTGCGTTTCCCGGTTCATCTCCATATTGATGAGGATATAGCTGGGAAGAAATTTCCGATCCGAGATCGTCCTCTTGCCACCCTTCATCTCCACGACTTCCTCGATGGGAACCAGGATCTCCTCGATCTGATCTTCGAATCCCTGATTGACGACGGCATTCTCCAGGAACCGTTTGACCTTTTTCTCGTGTCCCGAATAGGTATGGACCACATACCAATGCATCGCCATGGCAGATATCCCCATATATTCCCCGGGCCGATTATCTCCGGTCCGAGATTCCGTCCGCGGTTCGTCCGAGATGTTCCGGTTTCTCCTGTTTATCCGGATTTATCTTATGAGTCGGCCGAAAACGCTGGAGAGAAGAAAATCCAATACTCCGATGTAAATGGACATGATCAAAGACAGGACGATCACGATGACGGTTGATCCGATCATTTCGTCCCGGCTGGGCCAGGTCACCTTGCCCAGTTCGATGCGGACCTCTCGAAAAAACTGTATGACCTTACCTAAGCTCATCGAAACACTCCCCTGGTCGCAAGAATTTCCCCGGCACCCTTGTTACCGGATATTCTGGTAGGGAACTCGTCCAGTGAGATAATGGCAGGCCTGGAGGGATTCGAACCCCCAACACCCGGATTTGGAGTCCGGTGCTCTAACCGTTAGAGCTACAGGCCTGTCACTGTCCGTACTTGGCGGGTTTTGGGAGAGCGAAAAAACTTATCGGGTTTCCCGGTGAGGCGTGTGCTTTTTGCAGAATCTGCAATACTTGGAGTGCTCCAACCGGTCCGGGTGTTTCCTTTTATTCTTCGTCGTGGTGTAATTTCGCCTCTTACACTCTGTGCACGCTAAGATGACCTGCTCTCGCATAGACCCTTTCCTTCATTGTATAATAAACTGCTTCGTTTATCGTTTCAAATGACGTTCTTTACTCGATGACTTTGGCGACGACGCCGGCGCCGACGGTCCGGCCACCCTCGCGGATGGCAAACCGCAGCTCTTTCTCCATAGCAATCGGCGTCAACAACTCCACCTCCAGAGGGGTGTTGTCTCCCGGCA
>Ga0272444_10003387_pt1 | contig 14340 bp, 12 predicted proteins | sample SSMForm13_FD_201033 | JGI IMG/M metagenome (GOLD analysis project Ga0272444, IMG submission 201033) | Marine sediment archaeal communities from Little Sippewissett salt marsh, Falmouth, MA, United States - SSM-Form-13 | ecosystem: Environmental > Aquatic > Marine > Wetlands > Sediment ...
CTCCGCCTGCGTGGTGCTGGAGCTTGAAGACCCCCAGGGGTTGAAGGGTATCATCGAGCGGGCCGCAGCCCACATCGGCGCAAACTTTCTGGACGGCAGCGACCCGGGGTTGTGCGTCGCCGCGGTGGGGGCCCCGGGGCTTGCCGAGCTGGCGGATTTCGGGCGGCAATGCACCTGCCGGGTGGTGAACCAGAAGGCGGCCCTGGCCGCCGCCGCCGGTGTCCATCTCTCCGCCCATGGCGGCAGCGGGGACGGTATCATCGGGGCCGCCGCGGCCGTGGGGCTGACCGCCGCCGGCTGGTGCGGGCGGTTCATCGAGTTCGGGCTTCTCAGGGAATATCCCGACATGGTCCGGGTGAAGGATCTGGAGGCGCACCGGATTGCGGTGGTCTCCGTGGATCGCGATGCCGCAATACCGGGCCCGGCCGATATGGTGCTGACCAATCGCTGGGTGCGGCCGCGGCTGATGGGCGGCCGGCCGGTTCTGCTGGTGCGCGGCGCCGGCCGGGGGGCGTGGGAAAATATCGGTGCCAAGAGAAAGCACCGGATCGAGAAAGCGGTCGCCCGGATTTGACGCTTTGGGCCGCGGCCCGTTTCAGCGCGCCTCGTTTTTGTCCAGCGGGGGGGGTTCCATCTCGCGGTAAGTTTGGACGAACTGATCCAGCCTGGCGGCCTGGGCCGCCATGTGCGCCACCCAGAGTGCCAGCACCTCTCGTCCCTCCTGGGTCAAGCGGTACATGCGCTTGGCGGGCCCGGTGCCCTCGGTGATCCACTCCGAAACCACCAGCCCGTCCTCCTCCAACTGCCGGAGGTGGCGGTAGATCATCCCCGGTGGCGCCTCGCCTTTGACGAAGCCGAATTCCTGCAGGGAGTGGATCAATTCATAGCCGTAGGAGGCCTTGCGGCAAAGCCCCATTAAAATGGAAGGTTGGATGTAGCGCTCCCGCTTGCCCGAGCCCGGCCGGCGTGTTTTTGGGGCGGTTTTTTTCATTTTATTGACATATATCTTTCAAGGATCTATATTCCAAAATACTTGGCGGGCGTTAGTCAACTCAAATTAAAAGGAGGCACCCATGAGCGCAACCATTTTTGTACGCAAGCGGCGCAAGATCGAAAAAGGGGAGAAGAAACCGCGATTCCGCGTGGTCGGCGTCAGCGGCGGCGAGGTCAAGCTCTACGTCGAGCACATCCGCAAAAAGGAGCTGGACCAGATTTCGGCCGCGACCGGCGCCCAGGTGGTCTACCTGGAAGCCGGTCAGGGCAGCCGTGACGGCGGGGGTCAATGAACCATCGTGGACGTCGCTTGACCGGCGGCGTCCACGACCGCCGTCAGCCTTTGGTGATGATGGTGCCCACCGGCTCGCCTTCCAGTGCCCGGAGGATGTCCCCGGGGTTGTGGAGGGCGTCGATGATCTGAAGCTGCTGGATGCACTTGGCGCGCTGCAGCATCGCCAAGATGGGCCTTTCGATGATCAGGTCATCCAGGTCGGCCGCCAGCAGTTCCCCCGCTGAAATCCGATCAAAAAATTTCAGCTTCTTCCTTTCCTCGGGACCCACCTTCTTGGGGTCTCTGTCAAAGAGGCCCTTCTCATCTTTCAGATAGATCAGGGAGCGCGCGCCGATGTTTTCCGCCAGCAAAAACGCGCCGCAATCCGTGCGGTGGGGCGGAATCGAGCCGAATTCGGCGGGATGCTCGAAAAAGCCGTAGGGCGGTATGCCGTAGGTGATGGGCAGGTAACCCAGCCGGCAGAACATCGTCAGCTGCTCGAGGTTGTCGCCGTGGCCGATTTTTACCCCGCCGTGTTTGGAGAGCAGCACCGCCAGCATCTCGGCATTCTGCCAGGACACCTTGTCGCCCAACTTGGACAGCACCCCGGTGGGCATGCCCAGGTCCACACCGATGTTGTAAACGTGCCGCGCCCGTGTGCCCCCGCCTGTCATCAGCAGGATTTTGAACTTGTTCTTGGCTTCGATGAGCTTGTCGAGAATCGGAAATAAAGCCTCGCCGCCCCGATCCATGATGCTCTGACCGCCTATTTTGAGCACGTTGATATCCGGGTGCATCCGGAAATACTCCTGGGACTCGGTGGTTTTCAAGAATTCCTTGCTCACCAGGGACTCCCCCATCATGGGGGAGTCGATGTGCAGCCGCCCCGTTCCCTTTTCCGCCTCTTCCTTGATCAATTTTGCCATGGTCTCGATTCTCCCTTTCGTCCACAGGTCTCACATTGCCGGTCAAGCGGCGCAACCTGTCTTGCCGGGCCTTTTTCAGGACACCAGATTTTCAAACCGCTTTGGCGGCGGTTTGTGGCGGCCTCTTTTCGGGATTTCTAAAATGAGCTACACTCTATGGCGGCTTGACCTGGCTGTCAATTGGGAGGATTGGCGGGGTGGCACGAACGGTTTTCAGGTTATTAATGGTCGTTATTGGTAAAAATTGGTTCATAAATTTGTTGTTTTTTTGGTGGGAAGTGATCTGTTGACATAAGATAACATAAATTCTATAGTTTGACCCTTATTTCCGGCAGCAGCCGGCTGTGTCCGCCCGGCGCCGAGGCCCTGCGAGCGGCCGGGGCAGGAGGTGTAAATGGAGCGCAATCCCCAAAACCTGGCGACCAAGAAATTCCTCTCCACCAAGGAGGTGGCGAAGTTTTTGGATGTCAACGAGAAGATGGTCTACACCCTGATCTCCGACAAGGGCCTGCCGGCCGCCAAGATCACCGGCAAATGGCTCTTCCCGCGGCATCTCGTGGAGCAGTGGATCGAAACCAACATCCTCAACTACCCCCGCCCCAACCACGTGCTGCCCCCCTACCACGGCCTGTTGATCCTGGCCGGCAGCAACGACCCCCTGCTGGAAAAAACCCTTGCACTCTTCAACGAACGCCACCCCGACCAGGTGGCCGTCTTCGGCAACCTGGGCAGCATGGGCGGGCTGCGGGCGCTGCGGCAAAACCTCTGCCACATGGCCTCCAGCCACCTGCTGCAGGAGGATGAGACGGAATACAACTTCGATTTCGCCGTAAAGGAGCTGGACCAGATGCCGGTGGTGATCAATTTCTGCCGCCGGGAGCAGGGCCTGCTGCTGCCCTCCGGCAACCCCAAGGGGATCCAGGCGGTCGCCGACCTCGGGCGCCCGGGAGTCAGAATCGTCAACCGGCGCCTGGGCACCGGCACCCGGTTGCTCTTTGACCGCGAGCTGCAAAAGGCCGGTCTGCAGGCCGAAAAAATCGCCGGCTACACGGAAGAAGTGCTGCGCCATCTGGATGTCGGCCTGGCGGTGTTGACCGGCCAGGCGGATGCCGGACCGGGTATCCGGCCGATCGCCGCCCAACTGGGGCTGGACTTCATCCCGCTGCGCTGGGAGCGCTACGATCTGCTGGTGACCCGCGAGCGCTTCTTCGACAAGGGGATCCAGCTTTTTCTGGGCCTGCTGCACGAAGACGCCTTCCGGGCCATTGCCGCCCGCTATGCAGGCTACGACGTCTCCGCCAGCGGGTCCATGCTTTTCCCGCCGCAGGGATCGGCTGGCTGATTCCGCCGGCTGAAAGCAAACCACCAGAACCCACTACCCGCTTTTAAGGAGGAAGAGAGAGATGCAGCGATTTGGCTTTTTTTTGTTGGCGGCCTTGTTGATCGGCGGATCAGGGGCCTTTGGGCAGGAGAAGGTCCTCATGATGGCCACTACCACGAGCACCGACAACACAGGTTTGCTGGATTACCTGGCGCCCGAATTCCAGCAGGACACCGGCATCGTGCTGCGCTGGACTGCCACCGGCACCGGCAAGGCCCTCAAGCTTGGGGAGAACTGTGACGTCGACGTCCTGTTGGTGCACGCCCCGGCCGCCGAGAAAAAGTATGTCGCCGACGGCTTCGGCATCAACCGCCGGGAAATCATGTACAACGACTTCGTGATCATCGGCCCGGCCGACGACCCGGCCGGCATCCGGGGTCAGGGGGTCTCGGCGGCCCTGGAAGCCATCAAAGGCAAAACGGCGGTTTTCGTCAGCCGCGGGGACAATTCGGGCACTCATAAAAAAGAGCTGTCCCTTTGGGAAGCCGCCGGGCTGCCGATCCCCGAAAAAGAGGCCTGGTACATCCAGACCGGGCAGGGGATGCTGACCACCATCAACGTCGCCGCCGAGCGCAACGGCTACACCATGACCGATCGCGGCACCTACATCAAGTACGAGGCCGATTTGAAAGGCAACCCGCCGCTCAAGATCCTGGTGGAAGGCGATGCTGTGCTGCTCAACCAGTACAGCGTGATGGCGGTCAACCCGGAGCGCTGCCCCAAGGCCCAACTGGAACTGGCCACCGCGTTCAGCGACTGGATGGCCGGTGAAAGGGGCCAGGGGCTGATCGGCGGCTTCAAGCTGCTGGAAAAACAGCTCTTCACTCCCAACGCCCAATAAGCCGGCGGAGAAAACTGTCCACACCTGATCCGGTGCGCGGGGGCCGCCAGGCCCCCGCTCGATTTCGGGGTGCCCGCAGCCGGTGCGCCTCCGCCCACCCCTTTTTCCGGCAGGCATCATGGATTTTCTGCTCGGCGGTTTCCTCACCGCGATTCAACTGCTCGTAACGGGCGACAGCGAAACCTATTCGGCCGTTTTCGCGACCTTGCGGGTTTCCAGCTATTCCATGGCGGCCAGCCTGGTGCTCGGCGTGCCGGGGGGCTTTTTCCTCGGCCATTTCGATTTCCGCGGCAAGCGTCAGCTGCGCCTGATGGTGGACACCCTGCTGGCCCTGCCCACCGTTCTGGTGGGGCTGCTGGTCTACGCCTTCCTCTCCCAGCGCGGGCCGCTGGGGGATTGGGGACTGCTGTTCACCTTGCCGGGGATCGCCATCGGCCAGACTTTTCTGGCCCTGCCCGTCGTGGTGGCCCTCACCGCCACGGCGGTGGAGGCCATGGACCGCCACCTGCGGACCACCCTGATCACCCTGGGCGCCAGCCGCACCCAACTGCTTTTCAGCATCCTGTGGGAGGGGCGCTTCGGTATTCTGGCCGCCGCGGCGACCGCTTACGGCCGGGTGATGACCGAGGTGGGGATCTCGATGATGGTGGGCGGCAACATCAAGTGGCTGACCCGCACCATGACCACGGCCATCGCCCTGGAGACCAACAAGGGGCAGTTCGGCATGGGGGTCGCGCTGGGACTGGTGCTCATGGCCATCGCCTTCGGGGTCAATTTTTCGGTTTCATTTCTGCGCAGGAGGTGAGGGGGGTTGCAGCCGCCGCTTTACGCCATCCGCGCCCTGGCGCATATTTACGGCGACGGGCCGCCGGTGCTGGCCATCGAGCGGCTGAGCGTGGCGCCGGGGTCCATCCTGGGGCTGGTGGGCCCCAATGGCAGCGGCAAGAGCACCCTGCTCAAACTGCTGGCCTTCGTGGAAAAACCGACCCGTGGCGAGATCCGCTTCAAGGGCCGGATCGAGGCGCCCTTCTCCGACGCGGTGCGCTTCCAGGTCACCCTCTTGACCCAGGAGCCCTACCTCATGCGCCGCACGGTCCATGCCAACGTCGCCTACGGCTTGAAGCTCAGGGGACGGCGCCGGGACTGCCGCCGGCAGGTGGCGACCGCACTCTCACTGGTGGGGCTCGCGCCGGAGCGTTTTGCCGATCGCAAGTGGTTTCAGCTCTCCGGCGGCGAGGCGCAACGGGTGAGCCTGGCAGCCCGCCTGGCGCTGCGGCCCGAGGCCCTTCTGCTGGACGAGCCCACCGCCAGCGTGGACGCCGCCAGTGCGGAGCTGATCAAGGCGGCAGTCCTGCGGGCGCGCGACCAGTGGGGCACCACCCTGGTGGTCGCCAGCCACGACCGGCAGTGGCTGCATGAAATCTGCGACGAGAGCCTGCACCTCTTCCGGGGGCGCATCCTGGAAAGCGGAGCCGACAACCTGCTCTTCGGTCCCTGGCGGCCCGGCCCGGACGCTTACTGGCACAAGCCCCTGGACGGCGGCGGGATGGTCCGCGTGCCGCCGCCGCCCGACGATGAGGCCGTGGGCGTGCTGGACGCCCGGGCGGTTTCGCTGACCGCACCCGGGGCCGAGCTGCGGCCGGGGCTGAACACCCTGGAGGGGGTGGTTTCCCGCCTGGTCCTTGAAAAGCACAGCCGCCGGATCGTGGCCACCATCAGCGCCGGTCCCCTGGCGCTTACCGTCAAGCTCGACGCCGATCTGCTGCAGGCCCTCGCGCTCTACCCAGGACAAACGGTGCGGGTTGATTTCGCGCCCGAGGCCGTGGCCTGGTGCGGCCCCGCCTGAGGACGCGCTCCCCGGCGATGCCGACCTTCTCCCCCCCTAACGTCCTGTCGGCCGGAGAAAACCCGCGCCCGCCGGCTGCGGGGCTCAGACCAGCCCCTGGTCCAGCATGGCCTCCACCACCTTGACGAACCCGGCGATGTTGGCGCCGTTCATGTAGTTGCCCGGTGTGCCGTATTCCTCGGCGGCCGCCAGGCAGACCTGGTGGATGCTCCTGATGATGGCCCGCAGGCGCTCTTCGACCTCCTGTCGCGGCCAGCTCAGGCGCATGCTGTTCTGGGCCATCTCAAGCCCCGACACGGCCACGCCGCCGGCATTGGCGGCCTTGCCCGGGGCGTAGAGAATGCCGCTGTCCAGAAACCGGGTGATCCCCTCCGGGGTGGTGGGCATGTTGGCGCCTTCGCAGACCAGGGCGACCTTGTTGCCGATCAGGTTTTCGGCGTCCCGGGCGTTGATTTCGTTCTGGGTGGCGCAGGGAAAGGCCAGGTCGGCGGGGTGGTCCCAGAGCGGGTTGTGCTCCAGGGTGGGGTCCACCGGGGTGTAGACCACGCCGTCGTATTTTTCGGCATATTCCGCGATCCGGCCGCGGCGCACGTTTTTCAGAAACATGACGAAGTCCAGCTTGTCGCGGTCGATGCCGGCCTCATCGTAGATGTGGCCGGAGGAATCCGAGAGGCTCAACACCTTGGCGCCCAGGGCGATGAGCTTCTCGGCCGTGAACTGGGCGACGTTGCCCGCCCCCGAGATCAGGCAGCGCTGGCCTTCCAGGGTCTGGCTGCGGGTCGCCAGCATTTCGGCGGCGAAATAGACGCAGCCGTAGCCGGTGGCCTCGGGCCGGATCAGGCTGCCGCCCCAATTGACCCCCTTGCCGGTCAGGATGCCGGTGAAGCGGTTGCTGAGCTTCTTGTAGGTGCCGAAGAGGTATCCGATCTCACGGGCGCCCACGCCGATGTCGCCTGCCGGGACGTCGGTGTCGTGGCCGATGTGGCGAAAGAGCTCCTGCATGAAGCTCTGGCAAAAGCGCATCACCTCGCTGTCGGACTTGCCCTTGGGGTCGAAGTCCGAGCCGCCCTTGCCGCCGCCCATGGGCAGAGTGGTTAGAGCGTTTTTGAAAACCTGCTCGAAGGCCAAAAACTTCATGATCGAGAGCGTGACCGAGGGGTGAAAGCGCAGCCCGCCCTTGTAGGGGCCGATGGCGCTGCTCATCTGGACGCGAAAGCCGCGGTTGATCTGGACTTCGCCGCGATCGTCCTGCCAGGGCACCCGGAACATGACCACCCGTTCGGGCTCCGCCAGGCGTTCGAACACCTTCTGCCGCCGGTATTCGGGGTTGCGCTCCAGCACGGGTTGAACCGATTCCAGCACCTCGCCCACCGCCTGATGGAACTCCTTTTCAGCCGGGTCACGGTTGGTGATCCGGTCCACTATCTCGTTCATCGGTTTCCTCCGTTTGGGGGATTAGAATCGCTGCACAGGACCGTTTGCCGTCAAATTTCAATCTCAGCGTCTGCGCCAGGGCCACGTGGCGCAGGAACCGGCCGTCCCGGGCGGCCGGCAGGCCGGCGAGAAACGGCCAGTCGATGAAGTCCCGGGGGTCCTTGGAAATGGTGATGTAGCTGATCCCCAGGGACGTGATGTTGTGAAAAAAGTGGGTGCCTTGAGAAGGATCGGCATGCAACCGGGGGTGGGTGGTTTCCAAAATCGCCCCCACGCCGGAAATGTCCTTCCATCTGACCGGGATGCCCAGCCAGCTGTCGGCCGATCCCCAGCGGCCCGGACCGATCAGCAGGTACTTTCGTCCGGCGGCCAGCAGCTGCACGTTGAAGGCTGCGATTTCTGCCGCGATCGCCACGGTGCGGGCCGGGTCGAAGGATTCGGGTTTGACATACACCAAGTCCCGGACGGTGTTCAAGCCCCCGGTGCCCATCACCATGCTGGAGTAGCAGAAGCTGTGGTGCGGTGCAGCGCTGTCGCGCTCTTCTTCGCCCGGCCACGCCGGGGTCTTGGCCATCGGGCGAATCTGAAGCAGCGCCAGGTTCGGCTGGGGCTGGTCCGCCGATGCCAGGGTCAGGGCGAATTCGATCTCCATCGGCCCGCCCATGCCCCGGTGGCCGAGTGCCAGCAGGTCCACCAGGATGGCCGGCAGGGGGATTGCGCCGTGTTTGAGAACGTTGGCAAAGGTGACCACCGGATAGTCCCCCCCGCCAAGGCGGTCGCGGATGCGCTGATCCTGGGGGCTGTAGCCGCTGGCAAAGAAACGTACCGCCGGGTGGTCGGCGGCCTGGTCGATCGTCAGCTTGACCAGCGCGTCTTGCCCTCCAAGCCCCCGTTCTTCGGAGCGGCCGGTCATCTTGAGGGCGAAAAAGGCACGCTGGGCATTTTGCAGAATGTCGGCCACCGTCGAAAAATGGGGCAGCAGTTCCGGGTAGCGGGGGCAGAAGCGCAGCGTCGAACCGCCCTCGACCACCGTTTTGCCCAGTCCCAGGGCAATGTGGGCGATGCCTTCCTCGGGTCGCATGGGCCCCACCGGATAGAAATTGTAGGACTGCGCCACGCCCGCCAGGGCCGGATAGAAATAATCGCCGTGCCGGGCGCCGGTGAGCGCCTGGACGATGACCGCCATCTTCTCCTCCTCGGTGCGGTGCAGGGTGCTGCGGAAAAGGGCGCGCGGGTTCTCGAGGAAGGTCGATGCCCAGACGAGCTTGACGGCGTTGATCAGCCGGCCCAACCGGACGTTGAGTTCCTCGTGGCAGTTGGGCAGCATGTAGGTGTTGTAGACCCCCGCGAAGGACTGGCCCTGGGCGTCCTCCAGCAGGCTCGAAGAGCGCACCGCCAGGGGGTAGGTCACCTGTTGCAGGTAGGCTTTGAGATCCTCGCGCAGCCAGACGGGGAAACGCGCGGCCAGGAAGGTTCCGAGAATGCTGTCGTCGTCGAGACCCTCAGGGTCGAAATTGCGCAGGGCGTTTTCGTCCAGGAAATCGTCGAAACCCTCGGTGGCGATGGCCACGCTGTGGGGAATAGTGATCCGAACACCCGGGTACTTGGCCGGCAGCCAGGCGTTTTCGATCAACTGCGTGGCCAGGAAGGCCAGGCCGCGGGCCTTGCCGCCCATGGAACCGCGCCCGATCTTGAAAAAACCGTTTTCGGTGTCGAATTTGGCCGGCACGAAGTCGGAGATCACGCCGCGCTGGCGTTTCTGTCGGCGCTCGCGCAAACTGGCAATCAAGTAAGCCTTGATGGCCGCCGCGGACGGGAAATCGCTGGCCTTGATGGGGCGCAGCCGGGAGGCCAGAAGAATTTCACAGCGGGCCATCAGCCAGTTGGAAAAATGGTTTTGGGTGGCGTGGTAGAGGACCGAGGCGTCCGGCACCGATGGCAGCACCTTTTCCAGGGCCTGCACGCTGTTGGCGCGGGCCACCTCGCGCCCGTCCGGCATTCGGAAGACAAACTCGCCGAAACCCAGGTAGCGGGTGAAAAACGAGCGGATTTCGGCGTTCAGCGAGGGCGAGTTCTTGTTGACGAAGGCCGCCGGCAGGGCCAGCGCCCGCTGCCGGTTGCTCTCCTCGCTGCTCAAGACCAGAAAGGGAACTTCCGGCGATTCCCGCTGAATTTTGGACAGCAGCGCAAAACCGGCCTGGGGGTCCATTTTGCCATGGCGCTTGAAGCGCACGTCGGAAAAGACGCAGTGCATGTAGGGGCGGTAGCGGCGAAAAATATCCAAGGCCTCCTCGTAGGTTTCCGCCAGCAGGATCTTGGGCCGCGCCCGCATCCGGCGCAGCCGGTGCTCCGCGTTGATGGATTCCTCCATCACCGCCTGGGTCTGGCTGACGATCTCGCGGTAGAGGAGAGGGAGAAAGGAAGAGTAGTAAAAGGGGGAGTCCTCCACCAGAAGAATGACCCTGACCCGCGCCCGCGCGGTGTCGTGGGCCACGTTGAGGAGGTCTTCGACGCTCTTGATGATGGCCAGGAAAAGGTCGGAATTGCCCATCCAGACGAACTGTTTGTCGATGGCGCGCGGGTCGGTGCCGCGCGGGTCGTCTAACAGATCCGTGCTGTGGGCCAGCAGAATGACGGGCAGATCCGGGTGGTGGCGCTTGATCCGGCGCCCCAGGTCGTAGGGGTCCCGATCACCCAGGCCGGGGTTGAGGATGACCAGATCGAGGGGTTCCTTTTTCAGGGCCGCAAGGGCTTCGGCGGCGGTGGCGACCCAGGTCAGGCGCGGCGGACTGGAGAGGTTCAGCCCTTCGTATTCATTCACGATCCGCTCGGCCAGGCGGCCGTCCTCCTCCATGATGAAAGCCTCGTACGGGCTTGAGACCAGAAGGATGTGATGCACCTTGCGGGTCATCAGATCGTAGAAGACCTTGAAGGAGAGGTCGAAGTCGTCCAGCTCGTTTTGCGGTTCGGTCGCCATGGGGTTCACCTGTTGGGGGTGGGCTGCGGCGCCGGCATCCAACCGTCGGCTTGACGATGGTATATACGCCGCCGCCCCGGTTGACAACCGCAAAGGCGCTGTAGTATTTTCAGCCGACTCGCCAGGGTGCCGGTTCCGGCCACGGCGCCTGATTGCACCTCATCCAACCGGCCGCGACCTTGTGCGACCTGTCCCCGCTGCCCTGGAGCAGACGATCCTGCCATGAAAATCGCCCTCGCCCAAATCAACCCGATTGTCGGGGATTTCGATTACAATTTCAAAAAAATAAAAGACTTTGCCGGCGATGCCGCCGGTCGCGGGTGCGACCTGGTGGTCTTTCCCGAGCTGGCTATTTCGGGCTACCCCCCCCGGGACCTTTTGGAGAAAAGAGATTTTGTCGCCGCCGGCCTGGCTTGCCTGGAACGGCTGATCGACACCCTGCGGGGCATCGGGGTGGTCTGCGGGGTGGCCGACATCAACCCGGCGGCCGCGGGCAATCCGCTCTTCAACAGCGCGGTCTTGTTCGAAGATGGCCGGGTGCTTCAAAAAGCCGCCAAACGGCTGCTGCCGACCTACGACGTCTTTGACGAGGGCCGCTACTTCGAACCCGGTGCGATCTACCGGACGGTCGCCTTCCGCGGGCGCCGGCTGGGGCTTACGGTCTGCGAGGACGCCTGGAACGACAAGGACGTCTTCAAGCGCCGGATCTACCCGGCCGACCCGGTGGCCCTGCTGGTGGAAAGCGGGGCGGAACTGATCGTCAACATCTCGGCCTCGCCCTTCCATGTGGGCAAAGACGCCTTCCGCAGCCGGATGCTGGCCACCATCGCCGGCAAGTACCGGCTGCCGCTGGTCTTCGTCAACCAGGTGGGCGGCAACGACAGCCTGCTTTTCGATGGTCTCAGCACGGCCTTTGCGGCCACCGGCGAGGTGGCCGCCCGGGCCTCGGACTTTGTCGAGGACCTCGTGGTCTACGATCTGGAGACCGGCCGCGGGGAATGCCACCCGGCCGCCGTCTCGGATGTCGCCGCCGTGCGCCGGGCGCTGGTCATGGGCACCCGCGATTACGTCACCAAGTGCGGCTTCGCCAAAGCCGTGGTGGGGTTGAGCGGCGGGATCGACTCCGCCCTGACCGCCGCCATTGCGGTGGAGGCCCTGGGGGCCGAGAACGTGCGCGGGGTGTTTATGCCGTCGCGCTACACCTCCCCCGACAACTTCGAGGACACCGCCCGGCTGGCCGCCAACCTCGGCATCGCGCTGAACACGGTGCCCATCGACGCGATCTTCGACCAATTCGTGGGGAAGCTCGCGCCCGGTTTCGACCCCCGGGCGCCGGGGGTGACCGAGCAGAACATCCAGGCCCGGATCCGTGGGGCGATTCTGATGGCCTACTCCAACCGCGACGGCTCGCTGCTTATGACCACAGGCAACAAGTCGGAGCTGGCCGTGGGCTACTGCACGCTCTACGGCGACATGAGCGGCGGCCTGGCCGTGATTTCGGATGTGCCCAAAACCATGGTCTATGAACTCTCCCGGCACCTCAACCACGGGCGCGAGGTGATTCCGGCGCGCATCATCGCGAAGGTCCCCTCGGCCGAACTCGCCCCCGGCCAGACCGACCAGGATGACCTTCCGCCTTACGCGGTCCTGGACGAAATCCTGAAAGCCTTCGTCGAAGACCTCAAAACCGTCGATGAAATCGCCGCCCTGGGCTATGAGCGCGCCCTGGTGGCGGATGTTGTTGGGCGCATCGTGCGCAGCGAGTACAAGCGCCATCAGGCCGCGCCCGGGCTGAAAGTCACCTCCAAGGCGTTCGGCTACGGCCGGCGCTACCCCATTGCCCACGGGTTTCGGCCCGGCAGCGCCTTCAGTCGCTAACCGGCCAGCGAGGAAATTTTCCATGTCCAGCACCTTTGGCACCCTATTGAGGGTCACCACCTTCGGCGAGTCCCACTGCAAGGGCGTCGGCGCGGTCGTCGACGGCTGCCCGCCGCGGATGGCCCTCAGCGAGGCCGACATCCAGCCCCAGCTCGACCGGCGCCGGCCGGGTCAGAGCCGGCTGACCACCGACCGCCGGGAAGCCGACGCCGTGACGATCCTCTCCGGCGTCGAAAACGGCCGCACCCTGGGGACTCCCATCGCGCTTTTCGTGGCCAACCGCGACCAGCGCCCGGCCGACTACCGGGACCTGCAGTCCGTTCCGCGCCCCTCCCACGCCGACTTCACCTACCAGATGAAATACGGCATCCGCGCCGCCAGCGGCGGCGGCCGCTCCAGCGCGCGCGAGACCGTCGGGCGGGTGGCGGCCGGTGCGATTGCCGAGAAATACCTGCGGGAGGCCTTCGGGGTGGAGATCGTCGCCTGGGTGCAGGCGGTGGGGGAACTCGCCGCCGAGGGGATCGACCCGGAAACGGTCAGCCGTGAGGCGGTGGATGCCAGCGCGGTGCGCTGCCCGGACGGCCGAAGCGCCGAAGCGATGCAGGCCGCGATCGTGGACGCGCGCGAGGCGGCCGACTCCCTGGGCGGGGTGGTGGCCTGCGTTTGCCGGCGGGTTCCGGTGGGGCTGGGCGAGCCGGTCTTCGACAAATTCGAGGCCCGCCTGGCCCAGGCCATGCTGTCGATCCCGGCCACCAAGGGGTTTGAAATCGGCTCCGGCTTTGCCGGCAGCCGGATGCGCGGCTCCCGCCACAACGACCCGTTCGTTTTCAAATCAGGGCGCCTGGGGACCGCCACCAATTACAGCGGCGGCATCCAGGGGGGCATCTCCAACGGCGAGCCGGTTTTTTTCCGGGTGGCCTTCAAGCCGCCGGCCACCATCGGGCTGGCCCAGGAGACGGTGGATTTCGACGGCAACCCGGCCGTTCTGGCGGCCAAGGGGCGGCACGACCCGTGCGTCGTGCCGCGGGCGGTGCCCATCGTCGAAGCCATGGCCGCCCTGGTGATAGGTGATCTCGCCTTGCGGCAGAAAATGCGTGCCTGAAAGGCGCGTGTGTCAGAGGAAAACAACTCAAACCCAAAAGGAGGCGCAGCATGAAAAAGGTAGTCGTGGCCTACACCAGTCGGACCGGCAAGACCGAAACCATGGCCAATTTCATCGCCGAAGGGGTCCGCATGAGCGGGCACACCGCGGATGTCAAGAAACTGGGGGATATCAAAAGCGAAAAGGACCTGGAGGGCTATGACGGTTTCATTTTCGGCTGCCCCACCTACCACCGGGACATGACCGGCAACATGAAGACCTTTCTTTTCCTGGCGGAAAAGGCCAACCTGCTGGGCAAGATGGGCGGCGCCTTCGGCTCCTACACCCACAGCGGGGATGCCCCCGGCCGGATCTACGACACCATGATGCATGTCTTCAAGATGGACATGGTGGACCTGGGTTCGCTGAACCTCTTGGAGCACGTGGTGGGCACCCCCGACGGCAACCGTGCCTGCCAGGACTACGGCCGGGCCGTGGCCGCCAAACTGCCGGCCTGATCCGGCCCCTGGCCACGGTGGCCCGGGAGCCGTGAATCGCGACAAGCGCAGGGAAAAACCGTTTCCCTGCGCTTTCTTGCGCGGCCTTCCGGACCTTCCCGTTCCAAGCGGGTTATCTCCCGATGGCCCCCCTTTGCTGGCATCGTTTGCCCTGCCAGGCGTCCCGCTGCGCCAGCGCGGCCTGGATCAGC
>Ga0272444_10003388_pt1 | contig 14340 bp, 11 predicted proteins | sample SSMForm13_FD_201033 | JGI IMG/M metagenome (GOLD analysis project Ga0272444, IMG submission 201033) | Marine sediment archaeal communities from Little Sippewissett salt marsh, Falmouth, MA, United States - SSM-Form-13 | ecosystem: Environmental > Aquatic > Marine > Wetlands > Sediment ...
GAGGAAATACTTAACGCTCTCGGGGAAGGAGAGAAAGTGATGGTTGTCGGGTGCGGCAACTGCGCTGCCAAGGCGAAATCCGGTGGAGAACCTGAAACGGAGGCCATGGCAGAGCGGCTCCGCGCAAAAGGTGTAGTCGTAACGGGTTGGACGGTTCCTCCAAACGGAGGAAGTCTGTGCAAGCTCTCGGCTGTCCAGAAGCTCTTGAATGAAGATCACAGGATGGAGAGCCAGGCCGCCGACTCGTTCCTTGTGCTGGCGTGCGGGCAGGGCGTCCACACCGTCATCGACGCAACCGACGCACGGTTGGTCCATCCGGGGTGCGACACCATCTTTGGTGGGGAGACCGTCAGGGACGACTTCATCACCGAGTACTGCTCGCTGTGTGGTGAATGCGTTCTCGAGAGCACGGGCGGTCTCTGTCCGATCACCCTCTGTGCCAAGTCGCTTCTCAACGGACCATGCGGTGGCGCGAAGGACGGGAAGTGTGAGGTGTATCCCGAACGCGACTGCGGATGGCGCCTCATCCACGAGCGACTGCGGGACCTCGGCCGAGAGGAGCTGATGCTCGAGTACCAGCCCCCCAAGAACTGGCTACGGGCCGGTTCGCCGCGAAGCCTCAATATGGAAGGCACGCGCGCGGACTTCGCCTTCGCCGACGCAACGGTCACCGCGTGGTCCGGTGTGGCGCGACCTGGCGAGGACGCGCAAGGAGGGCAAGAGGAATGAAGCTCACAACACGTTTCACCGAGCGGGGATTCGTGGTCACCGGAGAGGTCGGGCCGGCGAAGGGAGCGGACGCTTCGGAGGCGCTCGACGGGGCGGCTCTCATGGCGCGCAGCGTTGACGCCGTTAACGTGACCGACAGTCAGAGCGCCGTGATGCGCCTCGGTTCGATGGCCGTCGCGCACCTGCTCAAGCAGAAGGGAATCGAACCGGTCTTCCAGCTCACCTGTCGTGATCGGAACCGGATCGCGCTGCAGTCGGATTTGCTCTCCGCCGCCGCGCTCGGCATCGAGAACGTTCTCTGCATCACGGGGGACCACATGGTCCTCGGCGACCACCCGGAAGCGAAGAAGGTCTTCGACCTGGATTCGGTGCAGTTGCTGGCCGCCGCGAGAGGATTGAAGGAAGGTCGTGATCTGGCCGGACACGAGGTCGATCCTCCACCGGGCTTCTGCCTCGGCGCTGTGGTCAATCCGGGCTCGGACGATCTGGAGATGCAGCTTCTCAAAATGCGGAAGAAGATCGATGCGGGCGCGGAGTTTTTCCAGACCCAGGCGGTGTTCGAGCCGGATGCGTTCTCACAGTTCATGGAGAAGGCGACGAGGCTCGGGGTACCGGTTATGGTTGGCATCGTGCCGTTGAAGTCGGCCGCTATGGCGGAGTACATGAATAACAACATCGCTGGCGTCAGCGTGCCTCAACCGATCATCGACCGTTTGAGAGACACACGAAAAGAGGACCGGAAGAAGGTCTCGATCGAGATCGCTGTCGACTTCGCTCGAGAGGTAAAGGGGATTTGCCAGGGAGTCCATCTTATGCCGCTTGGATGGGACGACGTTGTTGCACCGATTGTCGAATCGGCCGAACTGAGTGCGGACCGCGCGTGACGGCTCGGTCTTGCATTGCGTGACTCCAGGGGGGATCAGTCATCTGAGGTTCCCGCCGAAGGCGTGTCGCCGGCCAGGAGGGTGATGGATGTAGAACCGAGTCGACGAGATTCGTGGCTCAAGCGACGGATCATGAGACTGACCACGTTGGAGAAGCGGGCGGTCAACAGCCCCAGCCACGCCGAGCGCACGGTGTCGGTGGCGCTCGGGATTCTCGAGAACGTGTCCCTGCCCGAGTGTCCCAGATGTCTTGAGCTTGGGTGCGGCCAGGGAGCGCTCGCGCGTCTGATGGTAGAGCGCTTCCAGGCTCGGATGACCGCAACCGACTTCGATCCGGCCCAAGTCAGGCTGGCCGAGTCGAGACTTCGCGATCTCGGTGAGGCGGTTACCTTTCAGACCGTCGACGCGCGGGACCTCCCGTTCGGTGACGGCGAGTTCGACGTCGTCTTCTCCTTTGGGGTTATGCACCACATCGCCGGTGGATGGCGACGGGTTGTGAGCGAGGTGACTCGCGTTCTGAGCCCGACGGGGATGTTCGTCTTCACGGACTTCTACCCCCCGCGCTGGCTCGTGTGGATCCTCACCAAGTTGCTCCCACGCTTCGACCAGCTTGCCTTCCGAGCGCTGACGGAGGTGATGGCGGAGAACGAGCTTAACATCACATATCAAACATGGGAACGCCATATGGGCGGATCCCTGGCGTTCGGGAAGACGGTCGCAGTCAAGACGCGTTTTCCGGCGGACCGGTTGCAGGAGACTAGGCCCGATGGCGCGGCTCCAGCTCGGTCGAATGGCCATTGATTCACACGAAGAAGGCACCGGAGCGATGCCCGAGACCGGCGGCCTCGCCGGACCATGCTTGCCATCGCGTTCGGTTTGGGTATGATCCTCGACTGGTCTTGGGATCGCGATGAGACAAACCATCCACCCGGACAGGTGACGAGGGAATCGGCGTGGTGCGCGGAATCCGCAAGGACATGGAGCAAGACGGGGAAGCAAACGGGACTCAGAGCGACATCGCGCGTCTTCGGCGTGCTCATCCTGAAGTATTCGTTCCGCTTGGGGAAGCGTTCTCGGCGATCCATCGCGGGGATCGGATCTTCATCGGGACCGGCTGCGGCCAACCACAATACCTACTTGACGAGTTGGTCCGCTACACCGAGACCCATCCGAAGGCGTTCTTCGACGCCGAGGTCCTGCACGTTTGGACGCTCGGAGTTGCCCCGTACCTCAGGGAGGAGCTCAAGCGGAACTTCCGCCTGAACTCGTTCTTCATCGGCCAGAGTACCAGGGCAGCGGTCAACGAAGGAATGGCCGACTACACGGCGATCTTCCTCTCCCAGGTTCCGCAGCTGCTGCATCGGCGCGTTATCCCGATCGATGTGGCCCTGATCCAGACGTCGCTTCCGGATGAGCATGGCTTCCTGAGCCTCGGGATCAGCGTGGACATCGTTCGATCGGCGGTCGACAACGCCCGGACCGTGATCTGTCAAATGAACGCCCACATGCCGCGGACGCACGGCGACAGCTTCATCCACCTCGATGGCGTCGACTTCGCAGTCCACCACGACGAGCCGCTTCTCGAGTACTCGACCGATGTTCCAGATGAGGTCGCGGATCGAATCGGAGGATATGTCGCTCGTCTAGTCGAGGACGGCGCGACAATCCAAGTAGGCTACGGGAAGATCCCGAATGCGATCCTCTCACATCTCAGATCGAAAGAGCATCTCGGCGTGCACACCGAGCTGCTGAGCGACGGGATTGTCGAGCTAATGCAGCACCGGGTGATCGATAACACGCACAAGTCGATCGACCGGCACAAGACGGTCGCCGCGTTCTCGATGGGGCGCCGTGCGACCTACGAGTTCCTTCGGGACAACCCTGCAATCGAGTTCCGCGGCGTCGACTACACGAACGATCCCGCCGTGATCGCGCAGATCCACAAAATGACGGCGATCAACACGGCCCTGCAAATCGATCTAACCGGACAAGCGACGGCGGAGTCTCTGGGGAACACCTTCTACAGTGGGATCGGAGGGCAAGCCGATTTCATGCGCGGCGCGGTTCTCGCGCCGGGCGGGAAGTCGATCCTGGTGATCCAGTCGACCGCACGGAACGGCGAGGTTTCTCGGATTGTCCCGTCGCTTTCCGCGGGGGACGGTGTCACCCTGACGAGGGGGGACGTTCATTACGTCGTGACCGAGTACGGGATCGCGTACCTCCATGGCAAGAACATGCGCGAACGGGCGATGAAGCTGATCTCGGTTGCCCATCCCACGTTCCGCCCGTGGCTTCTCCGCGAAGCAAAGGAGCGCAACCTGATCTATCGAGATCAGGCGTACGTTCCGGGGAAACGGGGCGAGTACCCGGAGACGTTGGAAGCGTACCGCACGACACACGACGAAGTCGAGATCCTCCTCCGTCCGGTGAGAATCAGCGACGAACCTGCGCTCAAGGATTTCTTCTACTCGTTATCTGACGAGTCGATCTATCGACGATTCATTTCGGCGAGGAAGGACATGCCGCACGAGCGGCTGCAGGAATTCGTCGTCATCGACTACACCGTCGAGATGGTCATCCTTGCGGTGATCGAGGAGGAGGGGCGGGAGATTGTCGTCGGAGTCGGTCAGTACGGGATCGATGCGGAGACCCACACGGCGGACGTGGCGCTCGTCGTTCGAGACGAAGACCAGGAACGCGGAATCGGCACGGAACTGCTCGACTACTTGACGCTGTTGGCGAAGCGGGAGGGCCTCCTTGGGTTCACCGCGGAGGTCCTGACCGAGAACGAGGCGATGATGCACCTGTTCGAGCGATCCGGCTTCACGATCGAGAAGCGGCGGGACGCGGGCGTCTACGAACTCAGGATGCTGTTCGAGTGAGAGGCGGGATGTGTCGATGGGGATGAGGTCGTTGTTCGAGCCGCGCGCGATCGCCGTGATTGGCGCCTCGGCAAACCCGGCGAAGATTGGCTATCGGATCGTCGAAAACGTCGTTCGCTCCGGCTACCGGGGAAGCGTCTTTCCGATCAACCCCAAGGGAGGCGAGATCCTAGGGTTGCGCACCTACGCAGCGCTGAGCGAGGTTGAAGAGGGCGTTGATGTCGCGGTGATTGCGATCCCTGCGGGGCGGGTGCTCGATGCGGTGGAAGCCTGCGGTGCGGTGGGGGTCAAGAACCTCGTGGTGATTACCTCGGGGTTCTCCGAGGTCGGCAATCTGGAGACCGAGCGACGGATTGTGCGGCTGGCCCGTGAACACGGCATGAGGGTGCTCGGGCCGAACATCTTCGGGATCTACTCCGCCGCCGTCTCGCTTGATGCGACGTTCGGTCCTGGCGGGATCACACCCGGGCCGGTCGCGATCATCACACAGAGCGGGGCACTAGGCATCGCGATGATCGGGAAGACGGCGACGGAGTCGGTTGGGCTGTCCGCTCTCGTCTCGGTTGGGAACAAGGCGGACATCGATGAAGCCGATCTGCTGGAGTACCTCGCTTCCGATGACCGGACGCGGGCGGTCCTCATGTACGTCGAGGGAGTCAAGAACGGCGATCGGCTGCAGCGGACCCTCGCCGAGGTGACGCGCGTGAAGCCCGTTGTGGTGATCAAGTCGGGACGATCAAAACGAGGATCGATGGCCGCGGCATCGCACACCGGATCACTCGCCGGAGCCGACGAGGTGTTCGACTTCGTGATGCGGCAGTGCGGAGTCCTGCGAGCGGAGTCCGTTCAGGAGGCGTTCACGTGGGTGCGCTACCTCGCCTCGGCGCCGCTCCCGCCTGGCGAGCAGGCGGTCATCGTGACCAACGGCGGCGGAATCGGCGTGATGGCGACCGACGCCTGCGAGAAGCACGGCGTTGCGCTCTACGACGACCAGGCCGTCCTGTCTGAGGCCTTTTCCGGCGTGATGCCGGACTTTGGCTCCTCGAAGAACCCTGTCGACCTGACCGGTCAAGCGACGGCAGAGGACTACGCGCGATCGCTCGATGCGGTTCTGGCCGAGGATCGGATGGACGCTGCGATCGCCCTGTATTGCGAGACAGCGCTGTTCGACACGAGCCAGTTCGCCGACCTGTTGCGGGAGATCTACGCACGGTATCGCAAGCGCAAGCCGATCGTCTTCTCGCTGTTTGGCGGGGAGCGAATCGAAGCGGTGATTTGCGATCTGAAGGGCGACGGGATTCCGGTTTTCGGCGACGTCTATGAGGCCGTCTCGGCACTCGGTGCACTCTACCGTGAGCGCCGGCGAAGGCTCGAGCCCGTCGAGCCGACGGAGGCGATTGCCTTGCCGCTCGACGAGATTCGGCTCGTGCTCGACGGCGCGCGTACTGATGGGCGTACGTTCCTCCTTGCTCCCGAGGCGGCGCAGGTCGCCGCGCATCTTGGATTGGAGATGCCCAAGTCGATTCTGGCGCGCAGCCTTGATGGCGCGGTGCGCGCCGCGGGCGAGATCGGGTACCCCGTCGTGATGAAGGTTGTCTCCAAGGACATCGTGCACAAGAGCGATTCGGGAGGCGTGGCGCTTGACCTGGAGAGCAAAGACGAGGTCGTCGACGCCTATCAGGCGATCCTGCGAAGCTGCCGCGTGCACGTGCCGGGCGCGGTGATCGACGGGATCGAAGTGGTGGAGATGGTTCGCCCGGGCGTCGAGACGATCGTCGGAGCAAGGCAGGATCCGTCGTTCGGTCCGGTTGTCATGTTTGGACTTGGCGGGATCTACGTGGAGGTGATGAAGGACGTCGCCTTCCGTGCGGCGCCGGTCGGGCGGTCGACGGCGAGAGAGATGATTGCCGATCTCCGGTCGTATGCGCTGCTTCTTGGGGTACGGGGAGAAAGCCGAAAGGACATCGATGCGATCGCGGACGTCGTGGTCAAGCTGAGCCATCTGATTGACCGGTGTCGGGAGATTGCAGACATCGAAATCAATCCGCTCATCGTGTATGACCACGGGCAGGGGACAAAGGCGGTCGATATGAGGATACTGATTAAGCAGCCCAAGGGGGTGAGCTGACGTGAAGTCGCTGATCGTTGCGTCGACTCGAGAGGACGCAGGGAAGACGAGTCTCATCATCGGGCTGGCACGGGCCCTCAAGAAGAGGTTTGGCTATATGAAGCCGCTCGGCGATCGGTTCCTCTATCGGAAGAAGCGTCTCTGGGACTACGACGCGGCTTTGCTCACCCGGCTGTTCGAGCTGGGTGAGGAGCCCGAATCGATCAGCATTGGGTTCGACCACTCGAAGCTTCGCTACATGTACGATCGCGCTTCAGTCTTCGCGGCGTTGGGCGGCGTGGTGAACGAGATCGGGCGAGGCCGCGATGCGGTCTTCATCGAGTGTGGGAAGGATCTCTCCTACGGGGCGTCCGTGCACCTCGATCCCCTGACGATCTCGCAGGAGACGGGCACGCCGGTGGTGATCGTTGCCGGGGGCGGAGAGAACGAGATCGCCGACGACTTGGCGTTCATCAAGCGGTTCATCACGAGCGATGAGGCGACGGTCGCCGGTGTTATCGTCAACAAGGTGATCCATCTTGACGACTTCCGCGAGACGCATCTGCCCGAGATCGAGGAGATTGGCGTCGACGTCTTCGGCGTCGTGCCGTACGTCGCCGACCTCTCGACCCTCTCTGTGTCGACGGTCGCCGAGAAGCTGTTCGCTCGAGTGATCGTCGGTGAAGAGGGTCTCAACGGGCGGATTCGCACCGTTGTCGTCGGGGCGATGTCGGTGAATGCGGCGATGGGCGACCCGCGGATCAGCTTGCCGGACAAGCTCGTCATCTCTAGCGGCGATCGCAGTGACATGGTCCTCGCGGTCCTCGATGCGGGAGGGACCTCCGGCATTGTCCTCACGAACAACATCGTGCCTCCGTCGAACGTGGTCGCGAAGGCCGGCGAGCTCGGAGTCCCGCTCCTCTTGGTTCCGAAGGACACGTACGAGACTGCGCTGCAGGTCGAGAGGATCCGCCCTCTGCTCACGGCCGACGACGGAGACAAGATCGAGCGGCTCGCCGCACTGGCCGAGGAACACGTCGATCTCGAGCGCCTCGGCGCGTTGCTCTAGTGGCTTCCGACTGCTCCACCGCGGAGTCCCACCACATGAGCGGCGGGTCCTTTCGCCACCACGCGCACGAGCTGATCGACTGGATCATCGATTACCAGGAGGGGCGTGTCGACGAACTCCCGGTTCTGTCACAGATCGAGCCAGGGGCCGTCCGCGCGCAGCTCCCGCCCGATCCCCCCGATCGGGGCGAGCCGTTTGAGGCGATGCTTCGCGACGTTGAAGAGATCCTCTTGCCGGGGATCACCCACTGGCAGTCGCCCAACTTCTTCGCCTTCTTTCCGGCGAACACGTCGTACCCCGCGATCCTTGGTGAATTGCTCTCCGCCGGCCTCGGCGTGCAGGGGATGCTCTGGGCGACGAGCCCCGCGTGCACCGAACTGGAGACCCACATCCTCGATTGGCTCGTCGGGATGCTCGATCTGCCCGACGCGTTTCGCTCCACGAGCAGCGGCGGCGGGGTGATCCAGGACAGCGCGTCGAGTGCGTCGCTCTGCGCGATCCTCGCCGCTCGCGAGCGGGCCACTGGCTACGCGTCGAATAAGAGCGGAATCGAACGACGTCTCGTCGCCTACGCATCGAACCAAGCGCATTCGTCAGTGGTTAAGGGGATTGGGATTGCAGGCATCGGCCGGGAGAACCTTCGCCTGATCGATGTGGACGAGACATTCGCCTTGCATCCCCATCTGCTGGAGGAGCAGATCCGGCAGGATCGCGACGCCGGACTCGTGCCGTTCATCGTCTGCGCAACGGTCGGGACGACATCTTCGAACGCGATGGATCCGGTTGCTGAAATCGGCGTGATCTGCAAACGCGAGGGCCTCTGGCTGCACGTAGACGCCGCAATGTCGGGAACAGCCGCGCTCTGCCCCGAGTTCAGGTCCATCCACCGCGGTCTCGAGCTCGCCGATAGCTACTGCTTCAACCCACACAAGTGGATGTTCACCAATTTCGACTGCGACTGCTTCTACGTCGCCGACCGGAGCTCACTCATCCGGGCGCTGAGCATTCTGCCAGAGTATCTGAAGAACCAGGCGACGGAGTCAGGCGCGGTGATCGACTACCGCGATTGGCAGGTGCCCCTCGGGCGTCGCTTTCGCGCCCTCAAGCTCTGGTTCGTCATTCGCCACTACGGTGTCGAGGGATTGAGGCGGCACGTTCGCCGCCACGTTGAACTGGCGCAGCAATTCCGCTCCTGGGTCGAAGCCGACGAGCGATTCGAGCTCGCTGCGCCGGCGCCGCTCAATCTCGTCTGCTTCCGGTACCGCAGCGGGGACGACGCGAACCGGGAGCTCCTCGAGCGCCTCAACCGAAGCGGTGATCTGTACCTGACCCACGCGGTTCTCAACGGACAGCACACGCTCCGCTTCTGTGTCGGTCAGACGCGCACCGAAGAGAGGCACGTTGTCGACGCGTGGCGGCGGATCCAGGAGACGGCCCGGGATCTCGAACGGTAACCTGCGCTTAGGATTGCTTGTCCTTGACCTCCTCGATGACCTTCTCGGCGATCGAGAGCGGGACGGCCTCGTAGTGCTCGAAGTGCATCGTGAACGTCCCCCGGCCGCTTGTCTGGTTTCGCAGCTCGGAGGCGTAGCCGAACATCTCGGCCAGCGGGACGCGCCCGTGCAGAATCGTTCCGCCCGCCCTTGTCTCCATTCCGAGGACGCGCCCGCGTTTGCTGCACAGGCTACCGGTAATCACGCCGGTGTGCTCCTCCGGAGCGGTCACCTCGACGGACATCATTGGTTCGAGGAGCTCGAGCCCGACCTTAAGACAGGCCTCGCGGAATCCCATCCTCCCACAGGTGCGGAACGCCTGCTCGGAGGAGTCAACGTCGTGCATCGAGCCGTCGGTGACGGTGACCTTGATGTCGACCATCGGGAACCCGGCGTACGGTCCCTCGGCCATCTCCTCGACGATTCCGCGCTTGATCGCCGCGAGGAACTCGCGGGTGATCTTGCCGCCGGTGATCGTGTCTTCGTATTGAAAGCCGGTTCCCGGGTCGGTGGGCTCAACGCGGAAGACCGCGTGGGCGTACTGCCCACGACCGCCTGTCTGCTTGACGTGCCGATACTCGTGATCGACTGGTCCGAGGATTGTCTCGCGATAGGCGACTTGTGGCCGGTCGGCGTGCACGCCGACACCGAACTCGCGTTTCAGCCGATCGACGATGATTTCGAGATGCAGCTCGCCCATCCCGGAAATCACGACCTCGTTTGTCTCGGGGTCCGATCGGACGACGAACGTCGGATCCTCCTCGGCAAGGCGGTGAAGAGCGGTCGACAGCTTGTCGCGGTCTTCGCGCGACGCCGGCGAGACGGCGACGCCGATGACCGGCGCTGGGAACTCGATCGACTCGAGGAGGATCGGATGCTCCTTGCTGCAGATCGTGTCTCCCGTGTGCGTCTCCGCGAGCCCAACGACGGCGCCGACTTGGCCGGTGCGTAGCTCGTCGATGGCCTCGCGGTCGTTGGCGTGCATCTCGAACAGCCGCCCGATCCGCTGCATCTTGTCGCGGTTCGCGTTGAAGACCTGCGCGCCGGCCTTGAGGACGCCGGAATAGACACGGACGTAGGTCAACTTCCCCATGTGTTTGTCCGCCTGAACCTTGAACGCCAACGCCGCCAGCGGGGCGTCGTCGCGGGGGTGGCGGATCAGCTCGTCGTCCGACTTGGTGCACGCCCCGATGACGGGTGGCAGATCGACGGGCGAAGGGAGGTAGTCGACGATCGCATCGAGCAAGAACCGGACGCCCTTGTTCTTGAACGCAGCGCCGCAGAGGACGGGGATGAACCGACCACCGATCGTCGCCTGGCGGATGGCGCGGAGGACCTCGCCCGGTTCGGGGATCTCGCCCTCGATGAACTTCTCCATCAGTCGATCGTCCTGCTCGCTGATCCGCTCGATCATCAACTCCTCGGCCGCGCGGGCCGAATCGAGAAGCTCGGCCGGGATGTCTTCAACGCGAATCGTCGCGCCCTGCGGAGCGTCGTCGTAGTAGACGGCCTTCATGTGGACGAGATCGACCGCGCCCTGGAATGCGCCCTCAACGCCGATCGGAATGACAACCGGCACGGCGTTCGCGCCCAACTCCTCTCGGATCTCCTCGACGACGCGATCGAAATCGGCCCCCGCGCGGTCCATCTTGTTGACGAAGGCGATGCGAGGCACGCGGTACTTCTCCGCTTGACGCCAGACCGCCTCCGCCTGGGGCTGGACGCCACCGACGGCACAGAACAAGGCGACCGTTCCGTCGAGCACGCGGAGCGATCGCTCGACCTCGGCCGTGAAGTCGACGTGCCCCGGCGTGTCGATCAGGTTGATCCGGTGATCCCGCCAGTACGTCGTCGTCGCCGCTGACGTGATCGTGATCCCACGCTCCTGCTCCTGAACCATCCAGTCCATCGCTGCTTCGCCGTCGTGGACCTCGCCGATCTTGTGCCGTTTGCCGGTGAAAAAGAGGATCCGTTCCGTCACGGTCGTCTTCCCGGCGTCGATGTGGGCCATCACGCCCACGTTTCGTATCCGTTCGATCTGAGTCAGCTTCGTCATCGTGGCTCCTTCGTCGCCGCTTGCACATCACAACCGAAACGGCTCCGGAAGGCAAGCCGGAACTCGTGTGACCCTCAGATGGAGAGAGTGGACTGCTGTGACACCGATGTGCGGACAGTCAGACTTGAGGGCGAAGCGTACGAAACGGCCGGGGCGTTGTCAATGCGGTACCCTGTGGCCATGAACAGCGAAGATCTCCAGCGACGGAGGGCGCCGAGGGTACAGGCGATCGTCTGCCGTGATCGACGGATCCTGATGGCCAAGCACCGCGAGGCCGGTCAGACCTACTGGTGCCTGCCGGGCGGCGGCCTCGAGAACGGCGAGAGTCTGGAGGATGGGGCACTCCGTGAGCTGAGAGAAGAGGCCCACGTCGAGGGGCGCGTGGTACGGCGGATCGACCACCTGTTCTGTTCGCAGGGGGTCGAACATTACACGTATCTCGTCGACATCGGCGATCAAGAGCCGGCGTTGGGACACGACCCAGAGATCGGGCCGGACGAGCCGATCCTCGTCGACCTGCAGTGGCTGTCTCTCGACGAGATTCCCGAACGGGACCGAGCCTTCCTCTGGCAGGCCGGGCTGATGTGCGTCCCCGGATTCCTCGAAGAGGTCGAGCGCTGGGGAGACGCGATCAGCTATCCCGAATGATCCCCGTGTCGTGGCCAGGCCTGTCCATCCTGCGCCTATTCCTCCAGCGCGTTCCACACGCCCCCAATCCACACGGTCTGCCCTTCGGTGCGGAAGAAGAACCGATACGAAGCGAGGACGATCTCACGGAACGGGATGCCCGGGAACTCGGGCAATGCCGCTCCGGACTCGACCAGCGTGGCAGGATCACGGAGCGCAGCCTCGGCATCCCTGCAGAGCGCGACGGCTGCATCGAGACTCCGGCGACGCAAAGCCTCCAGAGCTGCACGGAACTGCCATTGGGCGGCTGAAGTGAAACGGATCTCCATCAGCTGCCCTTCCCAAGGAGCGCGTCCATTTCGGCGAGGATGTCTTCCACACGAATCCCCTTGGCGGCTTGGATCTCGGTCTCGCCCTTCACGAGGATCCCAAGGACCTCGCGTTCGTACATCATTCGTTCGTACGACTTCACGCTCATCAAGACCGCGGCGGCGTGCCCGCGCTGTGTGACTACGACGGGGCGTTTGCCTGCGCGCACCGATTCGAGAACCGCAGCGGAGTCTTTTCGCAGGTCCGTGATCGGGACAATCCTTGGAAGCTCCATTACAAGTACCCCCTAAGGTATGCTTAAGAATACGTTTAAAGGGGTGAGGGATCAACCCTCGCACGAAATGACCCCGAGGATCGGCCAACGGCGGCTGCCTGCTCGAACAGCACATGGATTTTGGGCCACGCACGCCCGATCTGACTCGGGTTCCTAGGCTCCTTGGGCCGCAGTCAGCCCCCGAGCTCTACACTGGCGGCATCCAGCCGAACGTGCCCCAGAATGGATGAAGGTCCCAGTCCGGATCGTTTGTCAGGCGTGTTTGGAGCGATCCGTTGGCGTTCATCCGGTAGATCTCAGCGTTCCCGTCACGCGAACTCTGGAAGACAATCTGCGATCCGTCCGGCGCCCAAGTCGGACCCCAGTCCCAGTCGGCCGACGTCGTCAGACGCGTGTTCGACGAACCACCGGCCGCCATCTTGTAGATCTCGGAGTTCCCGTCCCTCTCGCTCTGATACGTGATCCAATTGCCATCCGGCGACCACGTCGGGAACGTGTCGGCGTCGGGGTGATTCGTCAGCCGCGTCTGACCGCTTCCGTCCGCGTTCATCGTGTAGATCTCCCAGTTCCCGTCTCGGTACGACTGGAAGACGATCTTCGAGCCGCCGGGTGACCACGTTGGATAGACGTCGTCCTCAGGGCTCCACGACAGGCGGGTCGGATCAGATCCGTCGGCGTTCATGGAGTAGATCTCGGCTCCGAAGTCTCCGGGGAGGACTCCCAAGATGACGAGGCCGCTATCGTCTCGATCGGTCTGGAAGGCGATTTTCGACCCGTCGGGCGACCAGGACGGATACCCGTCCCATGACGGGTCGTCGGTCAGGTTCGTCTGACCCGAGCCGTCGGCGTTCATCACGAAGATCTCCACATTGAACTCGATCACGATCTTCGGCGTGGCGTCGAGGACCGGCGGGCCGATGTTTTCGCGGTCGGTCATGAACGCGATCTTCGTCCCGCCCGGCGACCAGACCGGGAAGTAGTCAGAGTTGAAGTGGTTGGTCAGATTGGTCGGATTCGACCCGTTGGCGTCCATCGTGTAGATCTCGGAGTTCCCGTCTCGGGTCGAAACGAACGCAATCTCCGTTCCGTCGGGCGACCAGACCGCGTGATAGTCATCGTCGGGATCGTTCGTCAGGTTCGTCTGCTGTGAGCCATCTGGGTTCATCACGTAAATCTCGGAATTTCCGCTGCGATTCGTCTCGAAAAGGACACCGCGTAGGACAGTGAACGTCCCGAACCCGAGGAGGGATCCGCCCTGGAGAACCTCAACCGTGACAATCCGCGTGCCTGCAGGCGTCGCCAAGACCGGAATCCGCACGACGATGTTCGTGTCGCTCCACGTCACGATCGTCGCTTCGACCCCGTCGAACGTCACCTTCGTGTCGCCCGGCGCGGCGCCGAATCCCTGCCCGACCACCGTCACCGTCGTATGAACCGCCCCGGCGAGCGGGGCGAACCCGAGCGCCGTCACGTCGGGAAACCAGAACCAGTCACAACTCGAGAGGCCGATCGTCGCAAGCAGAACTGCCGCAATGAGTACGCATCTGATCTTCATCGCACACCTCCCGTTCTCGAAACGTCGTATACGCCATTCGACGTCAATCATGAGTGGAATGTCAAACAGCGAGACAAGAGGATCGCGTGCTAGTCGCTCGTGGCCAGCCCGCGTGTGGCGGCTGGACGCGTGAGGGAAGACGTACTGGAGACCTCTCGATGCTCGGGTACACTGGCGCCTTCGGGAGGACGGTATGATCGACCGAATCAGTGATGTCTTCGACGTGATCGCCAGGCGACGCATGGTGCGGCGTTTCACCGGCGCCCCGATGCCCGAAGAGGATTCGATGAAGATCCCTGACGAGACCCGCAGGGCGCTGAGTTCGGGGGATCAA
>Ga0272444_10003389_pt1 | contig 14340 bp, 10 predicted proteins | sample SSMForm13_FD_201033 | JGI IMG/M metagenome (GOLD analysis project Ga0272444, IMG submission 201033) | Marine sediment archaeal communities from Little Sippewissett salt marsh, Falmouth, MA, United States - SSM-Form-13 | ecosystem: Environmental > Aquatic > Marine > Wetlands > Sediment ...
ACTTCATAGACGTGGCGATCGTGGCTTTCGTCGTCTACCAGCTCCTGCTTCTTCTGCGGGGCAGGCGGGCGATGCAGATGCTCGTCAGCCTCTTCATCATCGTCGTTGTGGGGTTCATCGCCAGGTGGCTTCAGTTCGATGCTCTCAACTGGCTGATGTCGGGTCTGAAGGGCGTGTGGGCTATTGTCTTCGTCGTCCTCTTCCAGCAGGATCTCCGGCGCATCCTCGGTCAGCTCGGGCAGAGCCGGTTCTTGCGCCCCTTCGTCAAGATGGAGGAAGAAGAGGCCGTCGACGCCGTAGTAGCAGCGGCGGGGGCAATGGCCCAAAAGAGCACCGGCTCACTTGTCGTCATTGAGCGCTCCGCCCGCCTCGTCAACTACTACCAGACGGGCGTCATGCTCAATGCCCCGGTCGTCTCGTCGCTCGTGATCTCCATCTTCACGCCCTTGACACCGCTCCACGACGGAGCCGTCGTGATCAACGGGAATCACATCATCGCGGCCCGGTGCACGCTGCCGTTGTCGCAGAATCCGTACTTCGTTCACACTCTCGGGACGCGCCACCGCGCGGCCGTCGGATTGACCGAAGAGACCGACGCCGTGGTCGTCGTTACGTCCGAGGAGACCGGAGAGATCTCACTCGCCCTGGGCGGCCAGCTGTCGCGGGGCTTGACCCCGGCGGCCCTTCGAGAGAGACTGGTGCAACTTTTGAAGGCCCCGGGAACGACTGAAGGCACGGGAAGCTAGAGGTTAAGCGATGTACGACCATGCAAGAACGAACAGGATCATCGGATGGTCCCTCGGAGGGCTCGCGCTCGTGGTCTACCTTCTGACGACGGCTCCGGTCGTCTCCTTCTGGGACAACGGGGAGTTCGTTGCCGTCGGATACACTCTGGGAGTCGGCCATCCGCCCGGATCTCCCGTCTACACGCTTATCACGCGGCTCTTCGCGCTCATCCCATTCCCGAACGTGGCGCGGGCGATCAACTTCGAGTCGATTCTCGCGGGGGCGCTCGCCATCGCGTTCTTCTACTTCGCGCTGACTCGAATGGCGAGGCGTTGGGAGGGGAAGATCGCCTCGTTCGGGGACGGCATCCCGACGTACGTGATGGGAATCACGGCATGCCTGTTCGCCGCGTTCTCGTACAGCTTCTGGGAGAATGCGCTCGAGGCGGAAGTCTACGCGACGAACATCTTCATCATGGCCATGACCCTGTGGCTCGTCCTGCGGTGGTCCGAACTCGGTGACGTCCCGCGCGACCGCCGTAGGCTCTACCTCATCATCTACCTGCTCTCGCTCGGCGTGGGCGTCCACATGGGGTGTCTCCTGTGGGCTCCGGCCTTTCTGGTATTCGTCATCCTGTTCGAGAGAAGCCTGGTCGGCCTCGTCTTCCTCGGTATTCCTCTGGCTCTCGCCTTCATCATGTTGACCAAAGGCGTCGTCCGCGGCGCGATCGGGATCGCGATCCTCTGGCTCGCGGCAACATCGTTCTACGCGCTCCCCGCGCTCTGGCCCAAGCCTCCCGTCCCCGGCCGGAAGAAGCGGGTGAAGCCGAAGGAGCATCACCCGGCGGAGCTGCCGTCCTGGTTCGTCTGGAGCTTCGCGGGTCTCGAAGCCATTCTGCTCTTCGCAACGAAGGCCGGCTACGGCGGAGGTAGCGCGGGCTGGTTCGCCGGATGCGCCGCCGGCGCCGGGTTCTCGATCTACCTCTTCTCCCGGCTCATCAAGAGCGGCTTCATCGAGCGACCCGAGATCCCGGCGCGGATGACGCTCTCCGTCGTCGCTCTCGCCGCCGTCGCGGTCTCCGTTCACGCATATCTGCTGATCCGGGCACGCCTGAAGCCTGCGATCAACGAGGCGGACCCACACACCTGGAGTCTCGTGCTCGATGTCATCCGAAGGAAGCAGTACGAACCGATGCGGTTCTTCCCTCGTCGCACCCCGTTCCCGAACCAGTTCCGGATTCTCTGGGGCTACTACCGAATCCAGTTTCCGGCGTGGCCGCCCGCACTTCCCTTGGCTTCGATCCCGGCGACCGCGATGGCCGTCTGGGGTGCCATCGCCCACGCGCGCAAGGACCGCCGCACGTTCGCCATGCTGGCCACCGCCTTCGTACTTGCCTCGATCGGGCTCCTCTTCTATCTGAACATCTCGGACCACGAGGTGCGCCCCCGCGAGTACTTCTGGGTGCCGGCCTACGTCGGCCTGGCGCTCTGGATGGGCATCGGCTCCGGGGCCATCGTGCGGTGGGCCAAGCGGCTCGGCCCCTCGTGGCGGAACATCATGGCGGTCGTCCTCATTGCGTTCGCGTTGCTCCCCCTCAAGACCAACTACGAACTCAATGACCGAAGCGACAACTATGTCGCCTACTACTACGGCTGGAACCTGATCAACTTCCTCGAGGAGGACTCTCTCCTCATCACGAACGGCGACAACGACACGTTCCCGCTGTGGTACCTGCAGCAGGTCGAGGGCGTGAGACCGGACGTCGACATCGTCAATCTGTCGCTCGTCCAAATCAACTGGTACGTCAAACAGCTGAAGGAAGCCGGCGTCCCGATGAGCTTCACGTTCGATGAGATCGAGCGGATGCGACCGTACTGGACACGCGATCCGGAAACCGGCGAGCCCAGGCTCGTTAGCCTCCGGGATATCGCGATCCCGGAGATCATCCGGGCCAACAACTGGGAGCGTCCGATCTACTTCGCCGTCACGGTAGACGACTTCATGGGGTACTACGACAATCTCAGCCTCGAGGGAATGGCCTTCCGTCTCGTTCCTGAGCGGGGACGCCACCAGGTCAACATCGAGAAGACGCGCGAGAACGTCTTCGAGAATTACCGCTACGACAGCATCGTCGACAAGGAGAACAACTGGGAGGTCGTTCCCGGCTACAAGCCGCCGTCGACCTCACGCCTCGTCACGAACTACGCCGCCGGCTTCTCGAGACTCGGGTTCCAGGCCATGCAGGAGGATCCCCCCGATGTCGAGAGTGCGATCGAGCTCTACGAAATCTCACTCAAGTTCGCCCCGCGGTACGGACCTGCCCTGAACGGACTCATCGCCATCTACGCGGCAAGGCTCGTCCAGCCCGAGAAGGCGCTTCCGTACGCCGAGGCGCTCCTCGAGGCGCAGCCAACGCTGTCGGATGCGTGGATCCGCTACGGCGGCGTCCACTTGATGATCGGAGAGAAACTCGAGAGACTCGAAAAGGCAGGCGAGGCGATTCCCCACTTCGAGGAGGGGATGCGCGCGTACGAACGCGCGCTCGAACTCGACCCCAGCCATCGGGAGATCTATCGTCCGCTCCTGTCGATCTACCAGAAACTCGGGATGACGGACAAGTTCAATACCTTGATCGATCGTTGGCAGCGCGAGGCGCCTCAGGAGATTCGCGCCATTATCGACCGGAACGACGATCGCTAGACATCTCGCACGCCATCATGCACCGCGCCCCCGGAGGATGACGACGGCACGTCCCCTCCGGGGGTCCAAGTACTCGCCCACGACACCGCGAAAGTCATCTTCGGTGACCGCTCTCGCCTCGCGGGGGATTGCGTCGATCCGATCCGTACCGAGGCCGAGCGTTTCGGCCGTCGCGTAGACAGCGGCTCGAGCCGCTGTTCGCTCGAGGGCGATCTCGAAGCCGCCTGCAAACGACACCTTCGCCCGATCCAGCTCCTTCCGGGCGAACCCACTCATGGCGACGGAGTCAAACTCGCGGCAGATCGTATCGACCGCTCGCTCTTCCTCCCCCGGAGCCACCATCGCCAGCGCAACGACGGATCCGGCCGACTTGAGAGACAGTGATGAGGCACTCGCCGCGTACGCGTGCGGGCGACTCTCACGAAGCGCGACCCAGAGCCTCCCGCCCATCATCGTGAGACCCGTTGCCAGAACGCGCAGGACGATCGCATGGAGCGTCCCGGCCGCGGCTCCCGGGACTCCCACGGCCACACACGACTGCCCCGACGCGGCCAGATCACGCTCCACGCGCCCGCCGAATGACGAGATCGCGCCCAGCGGCGGCGGAACCTCACCCTGACGCATTGCCCCGAGCGCTCCCTCGAGATTCCGCAGAACGTCCTCCGTGGCCACGTTGCCGCAGACCGCGACTGCCACCCGTCCCGCCGTCAGGAGTCGCCTGTGCCACCCCCGGGCGCCCGCCGCTGTCAGCCCCGCGACCGTCTTCGTGGTCCCCAGCAACGGACGGCCGTAGGGGTGAGATGGAAACAGCATCGGAAACAGCAGCTCTCGGGCCAGCCGAACCGGGTGATCCTGGATCGACGTGATTCCAGCGAGCATGGCCTCGCGGACGCGTTCGGCCTGCCCCTCGGCTAGTTCCGGCTCGAGGAGAACCTCACTGAGGATCTCGGCAGCGTCGTCGAGGTGCTTTTCGAGCACCGTGACACCGAACCCCAGGCCGTCCCGGTCGATCCCCGTTGAGAGCGCCGTACCCAACCCTTCGACGTCGTCCGCAACCTGCCCCGCGCGCCGTCTCGCCGTCCCGCGCAGCATGAGCTGCTGTGTGAAGTACGTGAGGCCGAGACGATCGTCCGACTCCTCGGCATGCCCACCCCGCAGCCCGATGGCCACCGAGACAAGGGGCAGCGAGCCCGACGCTGAGACGAAGACCGGCACGCCGTTTGAAAGCCGGACCCGGCGCCGCCGGATCGGAGTTCGTTCAGAGAGAATCATGGGACGAGTGAAAGAGGCCTGCCTCTTCCAGGCTCCACCGCCAACGCCCGCCCGCCCCGGGCGGGGCGGCGGCACCGCCTCACGGACCGCCGCCGAGATCTCGGCGGCTCGGTCATCCACTTCGATGCCGCGGCCCTCTGGGACGTACGCCACGACTGTCGCGTTCGAAAACCGAAGGTACGTACCCGCGACACGCGCGGCGTCTTCCCGCGTGACGGCCGCCAGTCGGTCGACGTATTCGTCGGCCCGTCCCACGTCGCCCAGCGTCTCGAAGAGCCCCAGGACGGAGGCGAGGCTTCCCGCCGTCTCATGCTCGAGGACGTACCCCGCCTCAAGCCTCCGGAGGTTCTTCCGCATCTCTTCGGAGGTCGGGGCTTCGACCCCGAGCACACCGATCTCCCGAAAGATATCCGCGGCAGCGGGGAGCGGATCGCTTCCACTCAGAGCCGCGCGTACGACCAGAAGGCCGGTGTCCCGGTACGCAGCGATCGACGCCCCGATCGCCGTCGCCAATCCCTTCCCCACCACGAGAGAACCGTGGAGCCGTGAGCTGCGACCGAGGCCGAGGATCCCGCTCACCAGATCGAGAGCCGGCACGTCATCATGGAGCACGCCCGGCACGCGGAAGGCGATCGCCAGGTACGCCCTGCCGATACGGCCGGTCACGACACGCGCCCTCAATTCCCCCTGCTCGCGCTTCGAGACCACTTCGCGGGGCGGCCGATCGCCATCCGGAAGAGCCTCCAGACATTCCCGCGCGGCAGCCACTGCCTCTTCGGAGTCCACATCTCCGACAATGACCTGAATGATGTTGCGGGAACTGTAGTGAAGGTCGACGTGCTTCTCCAATTCGGGAGCGCCGATGCGCGCAACGCTTTCCGCCGTCCCGACGACCGGTCTGCCGCACGGATGCTCCGGACACGCCGTTTCGAGCAGCCGCCTCCAAACGAACGAAGAGGGGATAGCTTCGGAAGCGCGAGACTCGTCGATGATGACGCGCCGCTCCTCGGCCACGCCCGCCTCCTCGAAGACGGGACGCGCCACAGCATCGCACTGCGTAAAGAGAGCGTCGCGCCAGCTGGTGGACGGGAGGATCTGGTAGTACGTCGTGTGATCGCAACCGGTCAGCGCGTTCAGTGTGCCGCCCGCGTCCTGGACGACACGCGCCAGCCGCTCGCCGGGAGAGCCCGGCGGCCCTTTGAAGAGCATATGCTCGACAGCGTGTGAGAGGCCGCCGAGACCTGGGGGATCGTCACGCGCGCCCGTCGCCACCCAGAGGTTGAGTGCAACGACGGGCGCGGCGTGGAGTTCGCGCACGATGAGCCGGGCTCCGTTCGGGAGAGTCTCCCGCCGGATCACTTGCCTGCGAGCCCGAGCGAGCGCTCCGCGAGCCTCGGCTGCAGGTTGCCGAGATCGAGCAGCGAGTCGTGGAAGGACTTGAGATCGAACGCGTTGCCGTCCCGCGCCCGCGCTTTCTCACGAAGGGCCAGAATCGCCCGCTTGCCGATCATGTAGCTCGATGGTTGCGTCGGCATTCCTGCGTAGCGCTTGACCTCGGCCGTCGCGTTGACGCGCTCGAGATGCACTTCCCGCATCATGAACTCGATCCCGTCCTCGATCGACATCCCGCCGAGCTGAAGCCCGACGTCCACCACGACACGCGCCGCCCGCCACAGATTCTCTTTCAACTGGCAGAGCCGCGTCCTCGCGTCGCTGTAGAAGCCCGCCTCCCGCATCATCTCCTCGCAGTAGAGCGCCCAGCCCTCACCGTAGACGGTGCTCCACACAAGCTTCCTGAGCTTGTGGGACCCGGCGTTGGCCCGGACGAGCTGCAGATGATGCCCGGGATACGCTTCGTGGAGGGCCACCACCGGGATCGTGTGTAGCGCGTGACCGCGCAGCTGCCGCTCCTGTTCGTCCGGGGTCAGCGACTCGTCGACGGGCGTGACGTAGAAGAGTCCGAGCTGCTGATCCTCGAACGGACCCGGCGGCATGTAGGCGGCGTAGGGAATGATGTTCCGGATGAACACGGGTGTATCGATTACCTCGAGACGCTCGCCCGAGGGCACCGTGACAAGATCGTTCTCGATGACGAAATCCCGGGCGCGAGCCATCTCCGCCGCGTAGGTCTCGCGGACCTTCCCCTTTGCAGGATGATCGAGCTTGAGCTCCTCGAGCACGCTCTCCCAGTCCGCGTCGGGCGAGATCTCGCGGGCCACGTCGGCCATTCTCGACTTCGTGTCGCGGATGACCTCCCACCCCATTGCCCTCAGACTCTCGCTGTCGTAGTCAAGCATGTGGTACTCGCGGAGCAGCCACTCGTAGTCCTCGCGACCGACGTGGAAGGCCTCAGGCCCGCTCTCCGCGAGCTTCGCCAGATACTCGGCAGCTCGTTCGAAGGCCCGGGTCGCCGCGTCGCTCGCCGCCGCCAGGTCGGCCTGGAGCGATGGGACGGCGTCTCCGACCCGCGGGATCACCGCCCCGACGAAGGCGACACCACCCTTGGCCGCTTCCGCCCCGACGCGCGCGAAGACCCGTGGCGGCGAGGCGGTGTTCCGCTCCATCGACTCGAGGACGCCGGGCACCTGGCGGAGCCGCGAGAGAAGGTTCACCGCGCGCTCCTCGATGGGCGCGAATTCCTTGACCGTCAGAGAGTGGCAGCCTCCGAGCGCCGTCTGGATATACATCGACGGCCGTGTCTCGTGAGGCCGCACGGTCTCGTGAATGAAGACCGAGTGCCTGAGCTCGGCGCGCAGGATCTCACGATCGATCCTCGCGTCAAGATCGCCCTCTTCACCGGACAGGGCCTCGAGATCGCGCAGAAGGGTCGTCACGTGCGAGTGGCGTTCCTCGAAGGCGCCCCTCGTGTGGTCACCGAGTTCCGCGTCTCTTGTGTGGACTCCGAGGTGGGTCGCGTAGGTGGGATAGTCATCGATCAACATGTCGAGGTATCGATCAATGAGAGCGGACAGCCCTGTGCTCACATTCTCCTCCCGCGTGGAAGTTCGCCCGAAGCCGTCCCGGATCCCCGCCGGCCACCGACCGATCGAGGGTTGGACGCGTCTGATCCAGTCGCCTCGATTCTTCCACGGGAGAGGCCGCCCCCTCAAGGCATTTCGTTTGCCTTCCGATCTCCACAGGCATCGTAGACGCCCGCACCGAGACCGAGTGTCATGGCGCACTCCGCCAGGCATCCGGCGATTGCGAGAAGGCGGCCACGCCGCGACCACCCTCCGGCAACGACCGAGGCCGTCGTCCGCTTCGCTCCCCCGGGCGTGGCTACCGTCAGCGTCCCCCGAATCGGTGCCCCGGCCGGATACGGAGGACCGCCCAGTCTGTCCGACGACCACCCTCTCCCGGCTTCACCGTCCAACGAGAACGTCAGGTTCGATCTCAGGAACGAGTTCAGGCGCGCCACCTCTCCGTCCGCCTGACGGGTCCGCCGGCGCGCCTCCCCTCGTTTCGCGTCAGTCGCGAGCCGCTCCATTGAAAGATCCTGTTTGCTGGGGCGGGGTCCGGACCGGCGCTCCTCCCGTCTTCACCGCATCACCGCGCCGATTCCGCCGCTCCTCCGGCGCCGCCCGCCGGATCCCGCTACCCCATCTGTGCCCGCTCCCGCCCCCCAGAACAGCATCGCCCGTGCCACACAGCCGCTCATCAAGTTGCTTCGATCCTCTCTTCCCCTAACGAACGACCCCACAAACGATTGCAGAGCAGCCAAAAACAAGAAGCGGAGCCGCCTCCCTCAGAAGGGCCGCTCCGCTGTCCACTTCGTCGACATGTTTTCGGGCCTCTCGAGCGGCCCCGTTCACGGCGGTACTCCCGCCCGCGCCCCCTGATCGGTCGTCAGCGCTCCTGCCGCAGCCGCCGCTCGTACGCCTCGACAGAGATCGCGATCCGCCTGAGGGCCGCCCCCAGCCTCCGCGCCGCTCCGCTGCCGCTCGACGCGCTCCTCTGCATGAGAAAAGCGACCCGCTCGGCATCGCTCCGGTCGGCCTCGGCGGAGCCCAGCCCCTCGATCACCTTTCTCGCGGCCGCCATCTCCGTCCGACGGCGATCGAGCACTCCGGCCGTCTGCGATGCGACTTCCGCAAGTGCTCTTGCGGAGTCTCGAATCCCGTTCACGGCGCGTGCAACGCCCGCCTCATCGATCGACGGCCGCGCGATCTCATCAACCAGCTCATCCGAGAGAAGCTCAACCTCCCGAACCAAACCTCCGAGCGAGCGTGCCCGAATCGCCACCTCCTCGTCCGAGTCGACTCGCCCCGGCTCCCTGGTGGCCGGCGCGAGCGTCGCCCTCGCGTGCTCGATCGAGTCGCGAAGCCGACCCAGGAGGACGCCTTCCGCCGAAGCACCCTCACCCAGCTCCTTCAGCGAAACGAGAATCTCGTGAGAGGAACGGGATATCTCCGATTCGAGCTCGGCGACCGTGCCCGCCACATCGCCGGCGGCCAGTCGATCGCCCCGGAGTCGCTCCACGTCCGATACGACCTCCACCAGGAGGTTGATCTCGTCGTTCAGCTGCCTCAGCTCGTCGGTTCTTGAAAGCTCCGTCGGAACGCGCGTATCGCCCTTCCGCGCGACGTAGCAAGCGCGCCGCAGGCGTCCGATCGCCCGACCGACCGAGTTCCCCCAAACGGCCGCGACAATGAGCGACAGAACCAGGAGACCACCCAGGACAACCTGGATCGACTGGGGCGGCACCCCGTTCAGGTACATGGCAAGCAGGATGATGTCCTGGACGATCAAGGCGAGGGCCACGAGGAGGACGATCTTCCTCTCGATGCTCGGACCGGAACGTTCCATCAGTCTCACCTCGAAACCTGCCGCGCCTGAAGCGGCGTCGCGCGGCCCCCTCCTACGGCGCCGGGCCGGGATGGGGTCCGGGAGATCCGTATTCCTTGACGTTGGGGAACACGTGTGCGCGCCGCGCGTGCCTCACTCACCCGAGGAGGCTGCAAGGAGCATGCCAGTGGAAACACCCCCGCAGGCCGGCGCTTTCTGGAGGCACTTCGGTCGCGGCGACCCCCGCGGAACCGAAGGGATTGCTAGTCGAGATGGTAGAGTTCGGGGCGCCTGTCCTCGTGGATGTGGTTCTTGGGCGTGACCCACTTCTCCCGGGCGGCGGTAGGATCGATTTCGGCAACGAGGACCTCCTGCATGCCATCGCTGGCGCGTACCAGCACCTGCCCGTCCGGAGCCACAATCTCGCTCCGCCCCGTGAAGGTCAACTCCGCGCCCGCCCTCACCTCCGTACCGACTCGATTGGCCGTCGCGGCGAAGACGCGGTTCTCGATGCAGCGGGTGATCATCGCATCCTGGCAGTACGGGAGCACGAGATTGGCCGAGTGGCAAAGGATGTCAGCGCCGTCGAGCGCCAGCGAGCGCGCAAGCTCGGGGAAGATCCAGTCGAAACAGATCATCATGCCGATCCACACTCCGCCGACCTCGACGACCTTCGCGGGCTCGTCGCCCGCCAGGAATATCTCCTTCTCGCTGTCGAACAGATGGATCTTCCGATAGACCTCCGTCCGACCGTCGGCCGCAAGCAGCATCGATGAGTTGAAGAGGTCGTCTCCCGATCGCTCCGCGAAGCCGATCACAACGCTCGCCCCCCGTCCGCATGCGGCCTCCCGCAGCGCAGCGAACTCCTCCCCCTGCGGCTCCTGCGCCAGCTCGCGGGCCTCCGCGGCCGATTCGAAGAGATACCCGGAGAGCGCCAGCTCCGGAAAGACGAACAGGTCCGCGTCGACCGACGAGAGCGTCTCAAGCGCTCCGTCGAGGTTCTCCTGTACCCGGCCGAAGCGGGGCTCCGACTGCACGACGGCGACTCTCATGGTTCTCCCTCCGGGGTCGTGAACCGGCCCAGAGAGCCGGCGTTCCCCCTCTACACAGTGTTCCACAACTTGTCAGGAAGTAACGGTTTCTCCCGTTCTCCCCGCCGGACGCTTCCCCGCAGGCCGCTACGTGGCGCTGGCATGGTTCCTGCAAATCCGGTGGCCTCACACGGCCTTATTCAGCTCCAAGAGGCCTCGAGTGGACGGGCCGAAAGCGCTCTGAGTGGTTCGCCAATCACAATGGGTGCGAGTGGTATGGAACTTGCTTTCCAAGTACCGACCATCCGCCGACACCAGGAGACGACACCCGCATCATGGCAACACGACGGAAGCACATGAAATCGAAGAAGAAAGTGGCCAAGTCTCCGGTCCGCTATCGCACCAGCAGGCTCTTCGACTCGACGGGCGACACTCCGACGTCGTACTTCTTCATGCTCAACTGCCTGCTGCACTCCAGAGTCCACACCGGCCTTGAGTCTAACACCGAGTTCTACGACGAGGACGTCAACGTCTACATCGCCCATCTGCTCAATAGCCAGATCGACCCGGAGTACATGGCGCTCAACTCACACTACATCGCTCGCGACGAATCCGATCTCGCTCGAATCCTCGCTGAGTGCGACGACAACCGCCACCGATACACGGTCTACAAGGTCAACGCGGATCATCTTCTCATGTCGCTCGGTGCGTTCGACTCCGCCGGCGGCGACCGTCCAGGACGTCACCCGGTCTTCAAAACTCCGAGATCCGTCTTCCTCGGCCGTGCCAGCGCCTACTACGCGCTCGCCTCGTCCTACGCGTGCAAGCTCACCCGCGGCTCGTCGGGACTATCGGCCACGCTGCGAAAGCTCTCTGAGGGAATCGAGACGTACGTGAAGATCCTCTCGTACATGCGTGGGCAGTACCTGGGGCTCATCAAGCGCTATTCGCCGGGCGAGCTCTTTCACCTGGACCTGACGATCAAGGACATCGAGCGCGGTGAAGCGCTCGAGACGAAGCGGAACGAGTTCCTCGACACGTACCACGAGTGGCTACAGACGGGTGTCAACGAGCTAAAGAACAAGCTGGCCGAGCAGGCGAAGCTCCTCAGAGAGATCGACCCGACCTTCGAGTTCACCCCGCCACCGTAGTCCTCAGGTCACCGCGCCGGAATTACGAGTTCCTGCCCGACTGAGATCAGGTTCGGGTTGGTGATGCTATTCGCCGCGGCAATCTCTGCTACCGTGACGCCGTACTGCGCCGCGATCGAGGCCAGCGTTTCGCCGCGCTTGACCGTGTGCCCGTAGCCGGTCGCGACCGAGCTTCGGAGAGCATCGATCTCCCCGCGGAGCTGCCGATTCTCGCTGGTTACCTCATCGAGGATGATCGACATCCGCTCAATGAGATCCTCCCGGTCGGAGCTTCGATCCTGGTCTACCGAGCGGATTCTCCCCTCGAGTTCGATCCCCAGCTGTTGCTGACCGTCCCGCACGGCCTCGATGCCTCGCGACAACTCCGTCTCCAGAGCGCCAACCTGCGTGGAGAGCCCGCTTACCTGATGCTCGACGGCGCCGATCTTCTCGTCCAGAACGCCGATACGATCCTCGAGTCTCAGGACTTTCTCGGAGAGCGCGGCCTGGCGCTGTTCGAATCCCTCCTCCGCTTCCCAAACGTCCTTCTTGACTGCGAGCCCGCCGGTCCCGCATCCGCTGACCGTAACCGCGAGGATCAGGAACGTCAGCATCGCGCCCCACGCCCCGCGGTCGGCTCGCGAACTCGCGCGCATGTTCTGAATTCCCATCCTTCCCCCTCCAGAAGACGGACCTGCGATTTCCGAAGGACGGGATCGAGAACCCGGTCCCCGGGAACCGTCGCCGATGGGGGCACGGCTACTCGGAGATGACGAAGTGGCCTCGCCGGTTCTTGCCCCAGGCGTCCTCGGTGCTCCGCGGATCAAGAGGACGCTCCTCACCGTAGCTGATCGTCGAGATCCGCTCGGCCGCGATGCCGAGGCCGATGAGATAGCGCCTGGCCGCGAGCGCGCGCTGCTCGCCCAGAGCCATGTTGTACTCGTTCGTCCCGCGCTCGTCGCAGTGCCCCTCGATCAGCATGCGAACGCCGGCGTTGTCCTTCAGCCAGCCGGCGGCGTCCTCAAGCACTGCTTCGTCGACCGGACGGATTCTGTACTGGTCGAAGTCGAAGTGGATCTCGCCGAACTGATGGGTTTCGATATAGACGATGTCCTCCGGCTGATCGTACAACTCGACATCACCGTGTGAGATCGCCTCCGTCTCCTCGATGATCCCGGTGTCGTCCACGGGCTCGGCCATCACTTCCTCTTTCGAGCCGCACCCGGTGATGCCGAGAGCGAAACCGGCAATGATGAGCCCGCCCAGCACGAGCACGATCATCTTCCGCATTGCTGCCTCCCTCCAGGGGCCGTCCGTATCGCGGAGAACTACTGCGACCACGCCGGACTCAGGTAGTCGCCCGTTCCGCTCGTCAGACGGACCGGTTCTAGATCATAGATATCCAACAGGTAGAGATCGGACTTGCCACCCTGTTTCTGAGTATACACGAGATGTCGGCCGTCAGGCGCCCACGAAGGATCCTCCTTGTGACCGGATCCCGTCGTGAGCCTCACCACCTCCTTTGTAGATACGTCCACCGTGCAGATCTGGAAAATCCCCTCGTGGCGGGTGATATAGGCTACCAGATCACCGCGCGGAGACCAATCGGGAGATGTGTTATAGGTGCCCTGATAGGTGATCCGCTCGGGGTTGCCGCCCGTCGCACTCATCACATAGATCTGGGGGGAACCGGAGCGATCCGAAACGAAGGCGACGCGCCGACCGTCCGGCGACCAGCATGGTGATGACTCCGTACTTCGCGAATACGTGAGTCTTCTGGGGTCGCCTCCAGCCGCCGTCAGGCGGTAGATCTCCGGGTTGCCGTCCCTCGACAGGGACATGAGAAGCTCGTTTCCCCGGGGCGAGACCGCCGCAAACGCGTTCAGGCCCGGGAACGATGTCAGGCGCACAGGCTCACCGCCGGACGGGGACACGCGATAGGTCTCCTGGCGGCGCCCGCGATACCTGGTGTAGACGATCCCCGTCTCATCAGGAAACCAGTCCGGATACATCGCGATCGAGCTGTCCCGAGTGATCCGACGCCGGTTCGCTCCGTCGTAGTCCATGATGTAGATCTCCTTCGTCCCCGTCACGTTGGAGACGTAGGCGATCTTGCTCCCCGCGAAACCCGCCTCGCCCGTCAGCTGCCGCACGATATCGTCGGACAAGTCATGAACGGCCGCGCGCCAGTCATCAACGGGTCCGGAGTAGCGGCGACCGAAGATGGGACGTCCCTGACCGAGATCGTAGACGCGGCCCTCGACGCTGAATTCGTTCGGTGTCACCGTCACGGCACCCTTGATCAGCACCTCACCGCCCAGAGTCATCCACTCCTGGAAATCGATGCGCCCGCTTGCTCGATCGTCCGCCTCGAGCTCATCGAGGAACTGACGGTTCTCCACAAAAGAGAAGTACCCAGAGGCCTTGAGATCGAACGCGATCACGCCCAGCACTTCCTCAGCATCGACGACACCGCCCTCGTCGGCCTCGAAGGGAGCGAGGGCGATCATGACCTTCTCACCGAACGCCTTGGAGATGCTCAGCCGAACCTCCGGCGCCGGCGCCGGAGAGGCGAAGGCGGCCAGGAGAACGAGGGAGAGCGCCGATACGAACACCGTTCGTGCGGGAACGCGTCGCAAAAACACCTACCTTTCCTGCGTGAGGGAGAAGTCCATCGTAATGTCGAGAGAGCTCTC
>Ga0272444_10003390_pt1 | contig 14335 bp, 15 predicted proteins | sample SSMForm13_FD_201033 | JGI IMG/M metagenome (GOLD analysis project Ga0272444, IMG submission 201033) | Marine sediment archaeal communities from Little Sippewissett salt marsh, Falmouth, MA, United States - SSM-Form-13 | ecosystem: Environmental > Aquatic > Marine > Wetlands > Sediment ...
CGCAGAAGAGCAATTGGCCGTTGTCGGAAAGGCCCTGGAAAACCCTGCTCTCTCACAACAGCAATTCGAAATATCCGGTCACACGGACAATTCCGGCAACCCCGATTTGAATCTCCAATTATCAAAAATACGGGCCGAACAGGTCAAAGAGTATCTCGTTAATAATTTTGCCATTGCGCCGGAAAATCTGATTGTCGCATTTTTCGGCGACACACGTCCTGCAGTCGCCAACACCAGTACTGAAAACCGGGCTCTGAATCGGCGGGTCGAGTTTAAGAAACTAAAAGAGTAAGCAGGCGAAATAAAGGGGAAACCATGTCCAACCTTGAACAACTGGCACAGACTATCACCGGACTGAGCGGGATTCGCAGAATGGTTGTTGTCGCCAAAGACGGAACCAGATTGATGAACGATAACGAGCGCGGCGACAGGCTGGGAGAATATGTCGCCTATGTTGCGCTCACGGCAGCACAGTTGAAAACTCATCTGGGTTTTAACGGGCCCTACCACATCATTATGGAGCAAACCTCTGGAGACCGAATTCTTGCGTTACTAGGCGAACAGTTTATTCTTGGTCTTGATCTTGATGCCCATGTTTCACCGGCAATCATCCTGGATCGCCTGAATCCTATTGTTGAACAAATTACCCTTTAACGAGGTCCACATGCAGAATATCCTTGAAGAGATCAAAACAGCACCCGGTGTTCTCGGAGCATGCATTTTTGCCGGCCAAAAAGGGATTCTGGCATCAAGCCTCCCTGGCATTTTTAAAAAAGAGACCCAGGACCGCATCGGCCACACCCTGAATCGCATATTCAAACTCAATGAAACGATCAAACTCGATGTCAACGGGTTGGAGATTCAGTACGACGAAGGCCTGATCATGGTCAAAAGAATCTGTAAAGCGTCATCTCTGATCGTTATCTGTGAACCTGACGCGAATATACACCTGATCAATATGACCATCAGTGTGCTGGCGGAAGACCTGCAGAACCAAATCACTGACTGTGAAAAAATGCCTTTGCAGAACGAGGTCCGCCAGGAAACACCGCAAGAGGTCATGAACGGTTCACTTGCCAAAGAGTTGACCGTCATAAAACGGGCTCTGGCGCAACATATTGGTCCGGTAGCCGGCAAGGTCCTGGAAAAACACATGAAGGGCTGGTTACTACAGGGGCAAGCTGAACAGCGTCGCTTGAAGGAACTTGTCCAATTGCTGAGCAGTGAAATTGAAAAAGAAAACGACAAGAATGATTTTTTCGCTCAGTTGAGCGAGCTAATATAATTCACTATTTTCAGCACGTCAGAACAAAAAAGCCGGACATATCAGCCCGGCTTTTTATTCAATGCTGGTGAGAAAAATCACACTGCAGCCCGCTCTTCCTGTGAGAAGAGTTCGTCGAAGATATCTTTAACTGTCGTAATTTTCTCCGCCTTCCAGGCATTACTGCCACAGAAAATCAAACCGGTTTCAGTATCTCCCTTTTGAGCCCGGTCAAGGGCATGAACAATACAGAAACGCTCCCTTTCAGCTTTATAGGCACATTTCTTCAGACAGCCTGACGGACAATAGACATCCAGATCGACATCACGCTGGCGAACCTGATCTATATTTTTATTGATCGCACGACCAGGAAGACCCGCAGGGCTCATGATCAGACCAATGTCGTTTTTGGTACAATCCAGATAGGCTTGCTTAAAGGCATCATCCGCATCACATTCCTCAGTCACAACGAAACGGGTTCCCATTTGTACGCCATCAGCCCCATGAGCCAGAGCATACTGCATGTCCTGCCTGTCCCAGACACCTCCTGCCGCAATAATGGGAATATCCAGATCCCATTTTTGTTTAAAATAATCTTTGACACCACGAACCGTTGCATACTGATCATACTCACCGGTGCCGATCCGCTCAGCCTTTTCCCCAAGATGACCTCCCGCCGTATCCGGATCCTCGACAACAACTGCGTCCGGCATACGTTTGAAACTTTTGTGCCATTTGCGCGCGATCAATTCAGCTGCTTTGACTGAAGAAACAATCGGAACCAGGGCCACTTCAGGATAGTCGGAAGTCAAGCCAGGAAGATTCATTGGTAACCCGGCACCACTGATAATCAATTTTGCTCCGCCTTCACAGGCGGTACGTACAACCTCATCATAATTGCTGACAGCCACCATGCAGTTCACGCCGATGATTCCGTCAGGGGCAATCTCGAATGCTTTACGCAGCTCGTCCAACAACCCCTGACGATCAGCAGGGAAAAAATTCCCTCCGTCATAAACCGGGCTGCCCAGTGCCAGGCCGGCAGCGGCAATAATGCCGACACCACCGTTCAAAGCAACGTGCCCCGCCAGCCGATGTCCTGAGATCCGGACCCCCATTCCACCCTGGATAACAGGATAGGGAACGCTGTACCGGCCTATTTTCAAACCTTTAACCATAAACAACTCCTGTAATTTTAATGCCTGATCATATCAGTCGGATTCCCTTAGAAATGTAATACTTGTGTAAAATCTGACTTGTCGGCACCCGATTCCAATGGTAATAGATGACCTATGAAACTTATCCGCCGTCTTTTCCATCCACTGATTACCTTTATCAGCATACAGATCCTATGGATTTTACTACTCATATTCTGGATATACTGGTTTCTCGGCCGGCATCAGCAACTGAAAGAGCTTGCCGACCGCTACCAGGCTGAGTGGTTACCCGATAAGGTAGACTGGCTAATCCTCAGCGAAGGAATTATTTTACTGGTCGCAATCCTGATCGGCATCTACGTTATTTTTCTCTATTGGCGACGTCAGGCGGCTTTGAACAGGGCACAACGCCATTTCATCAACCAGGTCACCCATGAGCTGAAATCCCCGTTGGCGGCCATTCAACTCCATCTGGAAACAATCCAGATGCGGCAACCGACGGCAGAACAGCTTAACGCTTTTGTCACCATGATGCAGGGAGACTGCAACCGACTGAACAGCCTCATCAACAACCTTCTGACCGCCAGTCGCGTGGAACATAAAGGGGCAAAATTAAACCTGGAAAAAGGCAACCTTTCCCAATTCTTCGAGAACTATCTGAGCAGGGAGCAGGAGAACTTTCCTCAAGGCGGCAGTTTCAACTGGTCGATCGAACCCGGGCTGATAGCACGCTTTGAAGCAGAAGCCCTTGAAACAGTGCTTCGTAACCTGATCGAAAATGCGCTCCTTTACGTAGATGGCCCTCCGCACGTCACCGTCGAGTTAAAACGCGACGGCGGAATGGCACACTTGATCTTCAATGATCAAGGGCATGGCATCTCACGACAGTATCAGAAGAAAGTTTTCCGTATGTTCTATCGCGTGCGTCGAAGCGGCAAATCGATTCGCGGAACCGGCCTGGGTCTGTATATCGTTCGCAATATCATCCGCTTACATGGTGGGAAGGTGTGGATTGACAGCCTGGGCATCGGTCACGGGACAAGCTTTCACTTGACCCTTCCCCTTTCCCAACCGGAACCTTATCATGGCTGAAAAAGCACCTTTACTCCTAGTAGAAGACGAGCCTCATATTGCTCAGGGATTGATCTTCAATCTCGAAGAAGAGGGCTACCAGGTCACCCATGTCGACAGCGGTGAGGAGGCCTTGAGGTACCTTTCCCGCTCAGACTTTGCCTTACTGATTCTGGATTTGATGCTTCCGGGAATCGACGGGCTCGAAGTCTGTGAGCAATTACGTCAGCAAGGGAATCAAATACCGATTCTGATGCTGACCGCACGGAGCACAGATCAGGATCGCATCAATGGCCTGATGACCGGGGCCGATGATTACCTGACCAAGCCCTTTAATCTCAAGGAATTCTTACTTCGGGTTGCCGGCTTACTGAGACGTTCAACCTGGGCTGAAGAATCCGTAGAAACGAAATCATACTGTTTCGGAAATAATCGGATCGACCTGGAGACACACCAGGCAAAAACCCTTCGGGGTACGATACAGTTGACCGGGCTGGAAATAAAAATGCTGCGGCTGTTCTTCAGTCATGAGGGAAAAGTTCTGTCGCGGGGCGAGATATTGAAACAGGTCTGGGATATGTCACCAAATACAGAAACACGGACACTGGATAATTTTGTTGTCAGATTACGCAAATATTTCGAGGATAATCCGACAAAACCACAATTTTTCCGCACTGTTCGCGGCCGGGGTTACCGTTTTGTCCGTGATCCGGATAACTCATAAAACCGGAAAATCATCAGCGGACCACAGGCTTATTCAGTGTCCCGCCTATTCTCAGTAAATAGCTGCCATCAGCTGTCGGTCGCACCCCGGTCAACTGGATTAAATCACGCAAACTGTCAGGTGTTGTCCGATTAGGACGAATACGGACATTAAGGTTCAAGCGCGTTTGATCGGCAGTAGCACCAACAAGCAGCGTGCCTCCACCGCTGAGCTCAAGGAAGCCATCGGTTGAGATAATTCTTTCAAGACTGACTCGACGTTGGTTGAATTTTCCATCAACCTGAAGCATCCCGACTTCAAAACGCCCCGGCAATCCAATACGCTCCAAACCCAAGAGCACAGTTTGTTCAATCTGAAAAGAAAAGTCACCGCGCCCTTCATTCGCGGTCACTTGTTCGGCGTTGAATTGCCCCGTCATAAACCCGGCAACACGATAATCATTGTCTCTCTTTTGCAGAGGCAACAGCTCGATAGCACTGAAAACTAAATCAAGTTCACCACTCTGACTGGCGTTGAGAGAAAAAATTCCTTTTCCAATTTCACCTTCAATATGAGCAGCAGGGTCATCCGAGAACAAGTCCCTCCATAGAGGGGTAACCTGCAGGTTCTCCAGATGCACATCGGCCAATTCAGTCGAGCCGGAAGACACAAACAGACCAAATTCCAAGCCCAAAGGAAACAACATTGAAGCATTGTAACCCTGCATTTGCAGTCCGGTTTTCTGAGATATCTCCTGAACTAAACGTCGCTGTATGATATCCGCGGGGAAAAACCACCAGAAGGACAGGACGGCGCTGAAGAAAAACAAGATCAGGCACAAAAGTAATAATCTGCGCTGTCCAGCAAACCGCTGAAAACTGATAATCCTCGTTATCGAACGTCTCATGGTTTCTCCAGAGACATCAGAACCATATTGACATCAAGAACTGAGCGATCCTCGAATCGTGGTTTAACACGCATAGATTTCACCTGAACCCCGCCACTGCGATACTCAATAGCGTGAAGTAATTTGACCAGTTGCGCCAGAGCGATCTTTTCAAGCCGGATCTCAACCAGTTGCTGACGGAAGTCTCCCTGAACCGTTGCCGGTTGAGGTCGCATCGACAGAAGTTGCTGCTTGAGCCCTGTCTGTTCTGTCAGGCTTTCGACTTGAGAAAAAAGTGGTTTGCCGGCCTGATTTTTCGGTCCCGCCGTCGCCAGCTGTTGACGCAATTGCAGTATCTGATCACGCATAGTGCTCGCCGTAGTCACTTGCCGCTCCAGAGAGGCAAGACTGCGGTCAAGTTTTGACATTGTTTTGAAGTATGGTGATAAAAGCACGAACCAGATGAACAACAGGGCAAGAATGATCAATCCACTTAAAATTACAACTCTTTCACGTGGGCTGAAACGTTTCAACATCATTCCTCCCCCCCGGTGAAACTGATATCCAGCTCAAAATCAACCCGGTCACTGTCCGCAGCCAATTTAGCATCAGCAATATCCACCTTGGCAAACAGCGGGTTCGCACCAATTTTTTCTGCAATCTGGTTGACAGCATCAAAAGAATCAGCATTCCCGGAGATTCTGACTCGCGTATTGGTATAGTTAAACTCATCAAGGTCAATACGAATGTCTCGGTCAATCCCACTGGAGAGGGCCTGGAGAACCGTTGCTGCGCCCTGGCCCCCCAGACCGAACAGCTGAACCTGCTGCTGTAACTCGTTCAGTTGAGCTTTCAATTGTATCGGCACATCGACGACCTTTGCATTGGCCGGCATCACCTGTCTGAAAATCTCTGTCAACTTTTGACTTAACAAGTTTTCGCTGCGTGTTTTCTGTAAATACCCCAGATGCATTGTCAATGCCCCCCCTGCCAGAACAATAAACAACAGTAGTGCGGCAACAACCAATTTGGTTCGGAAAATTTCAAACTGGCCGCGCGCTGAAAATTCGTCTTTACGGAAATTCAACTGATCCGTTTTTTTAACTCCGCGCATTTCGGCCAAAGCCAGGAGAGCAGCAGGAGCCATCTCACAACTCAGCTCATCCCCAAAGACCTCTTCGGCCGGGCTGAGAATGGTCCTGTCCGTCTTGTAAAGCATGACAAGTAATTGTTCGGTTACACCGGCCCCGACAACCCAGAGAGGAAGCCCTTCATCACCGATGGAATTTTCCAGTTGACTGACCTGATTGGCAATAAAGTCAAAAACTTCATCCTCCTGCAGTTCACTGGTTCCCGGCAACAAACGATAATCCCAGATGATACCGTCATATACCAGAGCGACGACAACCTCGAGGCGACGACAATAGATCAGGATTCCATCCCTTTCAGAGAGGACAGGGAGCAATGCAAAGGGAAACAGGTCGATTTGTCGAGGGTTATGCTCAGAATCCGGAAAGTGGCCCAGAAGATCGTCTACTTCAAGTTTATTGACAACGACGGCATCGACTTCATAGTCATTTTCCCGTGCCCGAGGCGGCAGAAAAGAGATCAGATGTTCTGCCAATGGAACAGGAAGCTGGGCGGTCAATTCCAGAGGCAAAGCGGCTTCAATCTTGTTTCTCTCCCGGAAAGGGAAGCGCATGCGCCGGAACAGACCAACCCGGCAGGGAAGAGCCGTGACCAACCGATCCCCCAGCGCAACCTTCCCCCCCAGCATGTCCCGAATCGCTGCCGTAGCCTCTTCAGGAGATTCATAAGAGCGCTTGTTGAGAACGATATCGACCTGTCCAGAACCCGCCGTCAAAACGGCGACCCGTGCATCCCCTCCCTCGAGATCAATACCGATAAACCGCTTCGCCATTGAGTTATTCCACCTTATACGTTAAAAGCTGATTGCCGTTTTTTTTAACAGTTGCTCGAGCGATTTTTGTCCCCTGATTCACCCGACCGCGACTTTCTATATGAAAAATTTCACCCTTCACCCCGACCGACCCCTGCAGCCATGCTGCTGCCCAGCGATCGGCAATCCCTTCCGCCAGACGCAGGTCCTGTAGCTCACGATAGGGCGTCGACTCCCGATAAGTCACCAGGGCATCAATATCCTGAGAATCAAAAATAATTTCCACGTTTCCCTCGGCTGCTGAAAATTGCCACGCATACAGCACTTGCGCCGGGGCTGTGTTCACATTGATCCTCTCCTCCCCGACAACCCGTAAAAAGGGTTGCAAGCGTTTAAAATACTCATCCGAGAAACCTCTTATCATCTGCAACTCGTCAAGCGTCAACAACTTTCCCCCACGACGGACATAAGGTGGATCCAGATCAGCATAAAAAGCATCGTCGGGAGTCGCCACTGTCTTATCCGCATTGAACCAGTAAACCAGGGAATCGGCCATTTCCCGTGCCTGGTCCTGATTCAACTGTAAGACCTCTTCACAAAGAGCGATGAAGCGATGATAACCGGGGAGAGGGTTTCCCCGTGTATCAGCAACGAAATTTATATTGAAACGTCCGGTCAAATCAACGATCTGAAGACTGACATCACCATCTCCAGCCGGAATGTTGACCAGGGCATCTCCCCAGAACTCCGTCGCATGATCAAAATTGTTTTTATCCTCCAGAAGAATCATCCGCGCCGCTTCAACCCCCCCCCGGGATAGATATTGTGCTTTTGTCCGATCACGGAACGTTTCTGTTGCGCGCAGATCGACGAGGCTCGAAAACGAAAATTCGATCAACAGCGAGCTGAGCAGAGCAACGACAACCAGGACCAGCAACAGAGCCATCCCCCGCTGGTTACTCAGCGCCCTCATCCTTTCACCGCCGGCAGAACGAAACTGCTGCGGAAAGGAAGCATGCGGCCATCAACTTCAATCTGCAGATAAATTTCAATCATCTGTGGTGGAGACGTCCCGGACCAGTTTTCCTGCCATTGCCCGCCGCTATAATAGCGAAGGTTAAAATCCGTCAGTTTATCGATAAACGGAAGTGGTTCCGTTGCCGCCAGATCAGCGAGTAAAAGTTGTTCACTCCGGTAGAGAGTTTTTCCGTCCTCATCTTCCCGGATCTCGTAGCGAACACGGGAAATACCCCCGTAGCGTTCTAACAGCGGAGACACAAGTTCGGTATTGAATTCCAGGAAAACACTATCGTCAGCAACTGTTCCCGATTCCAAAACCGCCTGTCTGCCAACCTGACTCATTCTTAAACTGCTCAGTTCACCTCCAATGCGGTCGAAAAAAATGCGGACCTTATGATACTCCCTGCCCTCGGACTCCAGTCTTTGACTGACACGGCTGACCGAAGTAAAAACCCCGTAAATACTGCTCAACACCATTCCACCAATAAGGATCGCCAACAGCACTTCGATCAAAGTAAATCCGGCTTTGTCACTCCTCATCCCGAATCTCCAGTGGGAACGAAAGACACCAACCGAACCTCTTCGTTTTTATCCGGATCTCCCCAGATAACGGTAACCGTCACCTGCTTGACCTGACTGATCAAAGTGTCCTGATAGTTGATTTGCCAGCGAAAATCCTCAAAAGGAGCAGGGAAAACATCTTCCTGCGCCTCCCAGTTCAGGCTCGTTTCAGCGCTCGACAATTCATTTTCACTCATTAGTTGCTGAGCCAGCAGGGTCGCCCGGGTGACTCTCTGGACTTTTTCCTGAACCATGATTGATCGCTGAGACAAACCCAGCAGAGTCACCAGCGCTGTTGCGACGATGGCCAGAGCAATCATGACTTCCAGCAAGGAAAAACCTTGGTTACAGTCGTGAACCTTCTTCATTGATCTTTGTCGTTCCTGTCAATGGAGAAAACGCAAGTTGGATCCCAGCCCCACTTTCCCGATGAAAATCAACACGGGTTGCTTCCATCCACCCCAATGGAAACACGCGGATAGAAACCTGACCGCTTCTAAAACTCCCCTTCCCTTCTATCTCAACCTGTCGCACCTGAAGAGGGGTCAACAACAACTCCTGTCCGAAATGTTCCCTGTTAATTGTATCATTGCCGCTACGCAGCCGAAACGCGTTAAGACTGTTGCGCTCAAAATCAAACACAAGTAGATGTTCATCACGGGTCAGAGTTGCTTCGTTGTAAAGCTGTTTCACGGTTCCGGCGATCCGTCGCAGTTTCATTTTCTCCTGATTTTCCTCCCGGTCAGCAAGAAGCGGCAGGCTGATTAGACTCATCAGCGAGAGGATGACAATGACAACCAGCAGCTCAACAAGAGTGAAACCGGAACTTTTAATCCAGATTCCAGTTGGCGATATCCGCATCGTCCCCCTCTCCTCCGGACTCCCCGTCAGGACCATAAGAGAAAAGATCATAATCACCGTGAGCCCCGGGAGCGAGGTACAGATAAGGTTGACCCCAGGGATCAAGTGGAATTTTTTTTATATATCCGCCCTCTTTGAAGCGGCTGGGAATACGACCGATTGTTGGCTTTTCAACAAGAGCCTGCAGTCCCTGTTCCGTTGAAGGAAAAAATCCATTATCCAGTTTAAATATCCCCAGAGCTTCCTCGAAACTGCGAATCTGGGTTGCCGCTGTGGTCCGTCTTGCCTTTTCCGGCTCATCCAAAAGTCGTGGGACGACAATACCCGCCAAAATGCCGAGAATCACGACGACAACCATAATTTCAATCAGGGTAAATCCATGCTGGTTCTTTATTAATTTTTTCATCTGTCACTCCATCTTTAACCCATGCCCTGGCTGGCCTGAAAAATAGGCAGAAGTACGGCCAGGACAATAAAACCGACAACCGTTCCCATAATCAGAATCATCAGTGGTTCCAGAATAGCCATCAAACTGTTGAGGCGGGTCTCGACCTGATGTTCATAGATTTCCGCAACTTTAAACAACATCCCTTCCAGCTCGCCACTTCTTTCACCGACAGCCGCCATTTGTGGCAGCATCGTTGGAAAGACACCAGCGTCATAAAGGGGTTCGGACAAACCGGCCCCTTCCGTCACCCGCTCTCGGACAATATCCAAGGCACGTTGGAGATAATTATTGCCAAGCAAGTTCTGGACAATTTCCAGCGTCGTCAGCAAAGGCACCCCGCTATGCAAAAGAGTCGCCGAGGTCCGAGCAAAACGAGCCGTGGCGTTTTGTAGTGCGAGAGGGCCGAAAAAAGGCAGCCGATATTTATTCTGGTCAAACCAGAACCGCCCCCTGGCTGTCACTGAAAATCGCCGCATAAGCCAGAGCGCCAGAATTATCAGAATCAATATGATCCACCAGGATTGGACCAGAAATCCACTGAAAGACATCAACAGCTGAGTCGGCACAGGAAGCGCCTGGTCCAGATCCTCCAGCATCCGGGTAATTTTCGGCACAACAAAAATCATCAGGAAAATCAAGACTCCACTGCCAACGAAAAACATCAACAGCGGATAGGTCAGGGCCGTTTTTAACTGCGCATTAAAACGTGCCTGTTCATCCATATAGTCGGCCAGCTGCAGGAGAACTTTATCCAATGTACCACTCGCTTCACCGACACGGACCATACTGGTATAGACAGGCGGAAAAATTTTGGGATGAGCCTGCAAGGCCGCATGAAGGGCGCTACCCTGCAGGATATCATCACGCACCCGGGTCATGATGGCTGCCAGTTCACCCTGAGTTTGTTGCTCAGACACAATCGCCAGAGCCTCGTCCAAGGGCATCCCCGCAGCCAGAACCGTCGCCAATTGCCTTGTTGCTACGCCAAGCTGAATAGCGCTGACACGGCGGAAGAATGTCCTCTGTGCCGGCCCCAAAGCGCTTCTTGTCGCCGTCAATTTAGTCGGATACAGGCCCTGCCCTCTCAATTTGCGGCTTGCGGCCTTCTGACTCAGCGCTTCAACGACACCACGCTGCTGTTTGCCTTGCTGATCAAAAGCGCTGTATTCATAGAGCGCCACGCTTAAACCTCCTCCTGAGTTACCCTCAGGACCTCTTCAACCGTTGTTTCGCCACTCAGAACTTTCTCAAGTCCGGCTTGTCTCAACGGACGCATCCCCATCTTCAGCGCCTTCTGGCGAATCGTTGCGGCGTCAGCATTGCTGGTCACCAGATGACGGATCGGATCCGTCACTTCCAAAAGCTCATAAAGGCCTGTTCGTCCGAGATAACCAACCTGCATGCAATGGCTGCAACCACGCCCGCGGTAAAAGGTAGCATTGTTCGGCATCGTTTCATTTTCAAAGAGTTGACTGAGAATCTGTTCATCAGGACGATAACTGATCCGGCAATGAGGACAAACCGTGCGCACTAAACGCTGGGCCAAGACACCGACAAGAGCAGATGCTGCCAGAAAAGGTTCAACCCCCATTTCCACCAGTCGAGCCAGGGCTCCAGCCGAATCATTGGTATGCAAGGTTGAAAACACAAGGTGACCGGTTAACGCCGCCTGAACGGCAATCTTTGCTGTCTCACTATCCCTGATTTCGCCAACCATAATGATATCAGGGTCCTGGCGCAAGATTGAGCGCAAGCCCTGAGCAAAAGTCAGATTGATCTTGGGATTAACCTGAATCTGGCCAACTCCGGGAAGTTGATACTCAATAGGGTCTTCGACGGTAATGATATTTTGTTCCCGAGAGTTGATCGCGGAAAGTGCTGAATATAAGGTCGTCGTTTTACCGGCTCCGGTCGGCCCCGTTACCAGGAAAATCCCGTGACTCTTGTGAATCATTTTATTTATCTGCGGCAACATTTGCCTATCGATCCCGATATCTTCCAACCCCAACAGTCCGGAGCTTTTATCAAGCAGGCGCAGAACAACCCTTTCACCATAGGCCGTAGGTAATGTTGACACCCTGATATCCGCCTGTTTACCGGCAATCTTCACTGAAAACCGCCCATCCTGGGGCAGGCGTTTCTCTGCGATATCAAGATTGGCCATGATTTTCAAGCGCGAGACGATATTTGCCAGCGCTCCGAGTGGCGGCTTCTGTACCTCGTAAAGAACACCGTCAACACGATAGCGGACAATGACTTCCGTTTCAAACGGCTCAATATGAATATCACTGGCACGCTGGCGGTAGGCCTGCGTTAGCAGGCCGTTGACAAAACGAATGATCGGGGCTTCGTCACTGGTGTCGAGCAGATCTGCGGTGTGAACTTGTTCATCGATTTCAAGACTATCCTGAGCAATATCGGAAATCGAATTATCACCTCCACCGGACAGGGTTTCATAACCTTGATTGATCGCCTGCATCAATTTGTCCGGTTCCGCCAGACAGGGAATGATCCGGCATCCAGTCATAACGGAAAGATCGTTCAAAATACGATTATTGCCAGGATCAGCGACGGCCAAACGGATCGTCTGGCCGTCAATTTCCAGAGGGATAGCCAGGTTTTCCTTGGCGTAACTGATGGGAACAGTGGTTAACAGATGAAGGGCACTTGCCTTGACCTTCGGTTCAGCGACATACTCCATGCCGCTCTGAATTGCCAGAGCTTCAGCAAGGATGACATCACTGGTCTCGCCCTTTTCACGTAATATCTCGCCGAGCCGGAGATGACTTCCCTCCTGCTCCCGTAACGCCTGGCGAATGACATCCTTCGGGACGCCTTTATCCCGCACCAGGATTTCACCGAGCTGGCGCCATTTCATCGGTCGCATGGTTCAGTCCTTTACAGCTGTCTGTTCCTGAGACGGTTCATCTTCAAGATTCACTTTGAAAAACTTCTCGCTGCCGTCCTGCTCCCGATACAAACGCAAACTTTTTTGATTTTCCCGGGTAATCCGCTCCAAATCTTCACTGTTGCGGATAATCCGCGGAGTAATAAAAATCAGCAGACTGGTTTTAGTTTCCGATTCACTGGTTCGTTTAAACAAATGTCCGAGCAGCGGGATATCTCCCAACAACGGGACTTTGGTCACTGAGGAGGTTTGGTCAGTCTGAAACAAGCCGCCGAGGACCACGGTTTTACCGTCCTTGGCCACGATAGAGTTGCTCAATGACGTTTTCTTGAACGTCGGGCCGACTTCATCAACCGTACCGACCGATTCGGTAATATCGCTGATTTCCTGATAAACCTGCAAGCGTACCAGATTGCCTTCGGTAATCTGAGGTGTAAATCTCAAGGTCAGCGCCACATCCTGACGCTCGACTGAGTTGATCGGGTTGCCGGCGTTGTCGGTCGTTTTCGAGGTGATGATCGGCACGTTTTTACCCACGACGATTTCCGCTTCTTCGTTGTTGGACGTCAGCAGACGCGGAGCGGAAAGAACATTGACGTCGGAATCCGTCTGCGACAGGTTGATCAGTGCGGAAAGTGCCGGGATGGTGACCGACTCGCCGTTGACAACCGTGGTAATCGGGTTGAACAACCCGCCCAGCAGGATGCCGTCCACCGCTTGGGCCAAAACGTTGGGCACACCGTCGGTGGAAGAAAAATTCGCCAGACCCCCATCCGTCGCGTTGCTGACACCGAAGGTCACGCTGTCGTCGCCGACATCGACCGCTCCCTGCAGCGACGCTCCCAGATCAAGCAGCGCATCCATTGAGAGTTCAAGAATCAGCGCTTCGACAAAAACCTGTTTACGCTTGATGTCCAGCTGCCGGATCAGGCCCTGAACATTTTCATAATCTTTGGCCGTCGCGTTAACGATCAGAGAATTGGTCGGTTTGTCAGCGGTGATTGCCACTTCGCCAAAAACCTCCTCTGGCTGAGCATCCTTCTTAGTGACTGTTTTCTTTATGGCTCCGGAAATGATCCGGTTGAGGGTTTCCGACAGACCTTCAGCTTCAGCATGTTCCAGATAATAGACATGAACCCCAGCACGGCCGGCGTCCGCTTTCTCATCCAACTGGACAACCAATGCCTTGGTTTCACGGATAAAGGCTTCATCCCCGACCAGCATCACTTTATTTGTCCGGGCATAGGGAATCACCTGGCCCGCCGCTTTTTTACGTACCACGGTTCCGGACTTGGCACCTCTTACCTGTACCGCAGCACCCCCTTCAAGTATCTGCAGAACCAGTTCGGCCGTCTCTTCAGCTTCGGAGTAGCTTAGGTCAACGACCTCCATACGCTCACCATCCCAGGAACGGTCCAGAGTCGCCAGAATCTTGGCCAGACGGTTGATATTGGCCGCGCTGTCTGTAATGACAACCGTGTTGGTTGGTGCATGGGCCACAACATGACTGGTTTTTGGCATCAAGGGGCGAAGAATGGTATCGACAACGACAGTCG
>Ga0272444_10003392_pt1 | contig 14331 bp, 12 predicted proteins | sample SSMForm13_FD_201033 | JGI IMG/M metagenome (GOLD analysis project Ga0272444, IMG submission 201033) | Marine sediment archaeal communities from Little Sippewissett salt marsh, Falmouth, MA, United States - SSM-Form-13 | ecosystem: Environmental > Aquatic > Marine > Wetlands > Sediment ...
TCCACGCTTAATCCCTTTATGTTTTTGCGAGACTTCTTTGGTCTTGTCGTCATCGTAGGCATAGGGATGGCACTCTACCGAAGATTTATGTCAAAGGCACCCCGCCCGAAATCTACGGGGATCGATTGCTACGCCATCATTATCCTGGCCGTAATCATGATTTCCGGCATTGCCTTGGAGGGGACGAAGATCGTATCTCATTCAAGATATCAGGAGATGGTTGAAGAATACTCGGGTTTGGGTGAAGAAGAGACAGAAGAGCTCCGGGCCCTTGAAGCCTACTGGATGGATCAATTCGGTGTGGTGTCTCCTAACATTAGAGGGTCGTTTGACGACAAGACGTTGGAGCAGGGTAAAGAACTTCATGAGATGAGTTGTGCAAGCTGTCACTCCAAACCTCACTGGGGATTCATGGGTTACGGGGTGGCGACAGCCATCCGGCCGATGGCGCTGCCATTGGACCGGGCAAATGTGCACCACCTATTGTGGTATCTTCATTTTATGGCGTGCTTTTTTGGACTCGCTTACCTTCCATTCAGTAAGTTCTTTCATATCTTTTCTACACCGGCCTATCTGCTGGTCGACGCCGTTGTGGAACAAGGCCGATCAGATCCTGCTAACCTGATTACAAAACAGGCGATGCAACTTGACGCTTGTACGCATTGTGGGGATTGCACCGTACGCTGTTCTGTGGCGATCGCTCTTTACCAAATTCCCAATCCCAATATCCTTCCTTCTGAAAAACTGGCTGCATGTAGGGATTTGCTTGCTGGCAAGAAGCTGAGCGCAAAGAGGCTTACAAAAATTCAAGAAGGAAGCCATATCTGCACTGATTGCCATCGCTGCACCGATGTCTGCCCGATTGGCATCAACCTGGAATATTTGTGGGCTAGCCTGAATAGGAAGCTGGCCGAACTTGGGTACCCAAAACCTGAGGCCTGGGCCAGAGAGGCCATAGGTGCTGAGTTCGACTTGAGCAATGTCAAGGAGAAACCGTTGTCTCTCACCCCTGTGGATAAAGAGTTTGCAGGTGCGTTGGTCAGTTCGGCGCAAGCGAATACGTTTTCTGTTTGTTTTGGCTGCCAAAATTGCACAAACGTTTGTCCTGTGGTCGAAAACTACGAAAACCCGAAGGAGGTCCTCGGACTCCTACCTCACGAAATCATGCATTGCCTTGCATTGAAACAGAAGGGGTTGGCTATCGGTTCCAACATGCTATGGGACTGTTTGACTTGTTACATATGTCAGGAGCACTGTCCACAGGGCGTCCGCGTCACCGATGTGCTGTATGAACTCAAGAATTTGGCCCTTAAACACCTTAAGAATAAGGCCGCATAGGAGATAAGAGAAGCCCATGAAGTTTGCGATATTTCTTGGATGCAACATTCCGGTTCGACTCAAGCAATATGAAATGGCCTCAAGGGCAGTGCTGAAAGAACTTGGTGTGAGATTGGCAGATATACCTGAGTTTAATTGTTGCGGATACCCGTTGAGAAATATTGACTTGAAGGCCTTTGTACTCTCCTCGGCTAGAAACCTGGCCTTGGCTGAAAAGGAAAACCTAAATCTATTGGCCCTGTGCAAATGTGGCTACGGCACGTTCCGGATGGCAGAGCATCTGATGAAGGAAAATGCTGAGCTACGAGATGAGGTTAACGGGATCCTTGGGAAAGAGGGCCTGAGATATGAAGGAGACACTCAGGTCAAGCACCTTCTCAGCGTGCTTTTCAACGATGTGGGTACTGAGGCCATCAGGGAAAGAATAGCCAGGCCTTATGAGAATCTCAAGATCGCGACCCATTATGGATGCCACGCCTTGCGCCCAAGCAGTATTGTTCAATTTGATGATCCCCTGGCTCCTTCTCTGTTTGATCAACTCGTTGAAGCGACGGGTGCTGAGAGCATTGAGTGGCCTTTGAAACTTGAGTGTTGTGGTGCCCCCTTACTCGGGACCAATGATGAACTCTCCTGGGATTTTACTGAGAAGAAGTTGGTGGATGCAAAAAGAGCAGGTGCTCAGTACCTGACTACGGGGTGTCCTTTCTGCCAGGTTCAATTCGACACGGTGCAAGAGGCGATCAAGTCCGAGCGAGGCACAAACCATAACGTACCAGCGATTCTCTATCCCCAGCTCCTAGGGCTTTGTATGGGTATAGACAAAGAGACCCTTGGACTCGACAAAAACCAGATAGACATTACGGGGATAGACAGTTTTCTGTCCATGTAGCCCCGTTGCAAATCAACTTGACACCCCAAGGCCTGCGCGTTAATCTCACCCCCTTAACATAGTCTATTTCAATAATACCTCGAAAAGGGAGCAGAAAATGGCTAAAGGCATAACTGTTACAGAACATATTTTAGCGAAGCAAAAAGAGACCCCCGAGGCGACTGGTGCCTTCACAGCGCTGTTGGCAGAACTCACGGTAGCCGCGAAGATCATCGCCCAGAAGGTGAACAAGGCAAACCTAACTGAAGATTTGGGGTTTGTTGGAACCGAGAGCGCAAATCATGAGCATTTCCAGAGGCTGGTGGAGTTTGCTAACGCTACCATTATCAACCGCGTCAGCCACATAGGCCATCTATATTGTATGGCCTCAAAAAAGGAGACCGACGTGATTGCCATTCCCCCCAAGTATTCAAAGGGGGAATACATTTTGGTGTTCGATGCCCTCGGAGGACTGACGAACATCGATGTTCACATTACCGTGGGTACAATTTTCTCGATTCTCAAGAAGCAGAGCGTAGGAGAGACAGGGCTTATGCCAGATGTGCTCCAGCCGGGTCACCGACAGATTGCTGCGGGTTATTTTATTTATGGCTCGAGTACGATGATGGTTTATACGACGGGCAGTGGTGTTCACGGCTTCACACTTGAGCCGAGGATTGGCGAGTTTCTTCTCTCACACGAAGACATCCGAATACCGGAAAAAGGAAAGACGTACGGAGTCAACGAGGGGAATTACTACTTTTGGGATGAGAGCGTCCAAAATCTAGTTGAATACTTCAAGACTCCAGACATCAAGACGGACCGGCCTTACACCCTGCGTTATACGGGTTCTTTTGTAGCCGATTTCCACCGAAATCTACTCAAGGGTGGGATTCATATGTACCCTGCGGATTCCAAAGATGCTATGAAACCCCACGGGAAGCTAATGCTGACGTGCGAGCTCAATCCTCTTGCATTCGTAGTCGAACAGGCGGGCGGGGCCGCGAGCACCGGCCATGAACGGATCCTCGATGTGGAACCAAGGCACCTTCACCTAAGGGCACCGGTGTTTATTGGCAGCGCTGCCGATGTTCGCCTAGCCGAGGAGTTCGTTCAGGGAAAACGGTAGGGGAAATGCATGCCTGAGGCACGGTTAAATAAGATTCTATTAGTTTTTGAGGGAAAACGGGGTGCACTCATTTCCATCCTTCAAAGGGTGCAGGAGGAGTTCGGCTATTTGCCAGAGGAGACGCTGAAGGAGATTGCGACCTTTCTGAAGCTGCCCAGAAGCCAGGTTTTCAGCGTGGCTACTTTCTATGCTCAGTTCTATCTCACCCGGCGCGGTGATCATCTCGTGAAGGTTTGCCAGGGAACCGCCTGCCATGTTCGCGGTGCCCGGGATGTCTTGGAAACAGCTCAACATTGCCTCGGAATCAAGTCCGGCCAGACGACCGGGGATTACAAGTATAGTCTTGAGCGGGTTGCGTGCGTTGGTTCGTGTGCTTTGGCTCCGATCATGGCCGTCGATGATACTATTCATGTACAGGTCACATCCGGGAAGGTCGCCGAGATTCTTGGCAAGAGTAAGGATGGGGAAAAGGAAGAACAGATAGAGTCAAAGAAGCGCTAATGCGTGGATCAAAAGGGATGGATCCAGGGCAATGCCATCACATCATAAGGCCCAAATAGAATCTCCTGAAGACGTTCAGCGTTTTAGGGACGTTGTCCGTACAAAGGAGAAGACATATAGCAATGCGGTGGTTCTCTGTTGTGGGACAGGCTGCCTGGCCTCTGGGAGCGAGAAGGTGAGGGAAGCCTTTGAACGAGAGATCAGGGGACAAGAGGCTGAAGGGGATATCATTGTCAAAAAGGCCGGTTGTCGTGGATTTTGTGAGCGAGGACCCATTGCGGTTGTTGGCCTGGAGAACATATTTTACAGCCAGGTAACTCCAGATGATGTTCCTGAAATAGTCGCTGAAACCTTGCTCAAAGGTAAGACCGTGGAAAGGCTTCTGTCTGAAGATCCCGTCACCGGTGAGAAGTGCGTTCATGAGGCTGACATTCCTTTCTATAAGAAACAGGGCAGACTTGTTCTCAGGAATTGCGGTCATATTGATCCCACTGATATCGAAGACTACATAAGATACGATGGGTATAATGCGTTGGCAAAGGCTATTTCGAAGCTGAGTCCCGAGGAAGTCATTGCCTCCATCAACGAGTCCGGCCTCCGTGGCCGGGGTGGCGCGGGCTTTCCGACTGGGCGAAAGTGGGAGTCTTCACGAAATGCCCCTGGCAAAGAGAAATATATCATTTGCAATGGCGACGAAGGGGATCCTGGGGCCTTCATGGACCGCAGCGTCATGGAGGGTGATCCTCACAGTGTACTTGAGGGGATGATCATTGCAGGCTATGCTGTGGGTGCCCGAAAGGGGTTCATATATGTGCGCGCAGAGTACCCCCTTGCTATCCGACACATGTCCACAGCCATTGCCCAGGCAACTGACCTGGGACTGCTTGGCCTAAATATCATGGGAAGCGGCTTTGATTTTGAGATCGAGATCGTAAAAGGTGCGGGGGCCTTTGTTTGCGGGGAATCAACTGCCCTGGTCATGTCCATTGAAGGAAAACGTGGTTTTCCAAAACCGCTCCCACGACCCAACACCAGCATCATTGGACTCTGGGGTATGCCGACGGTTCTGAACAACGTGGAAACCTTCGCCTGTGTTCCCGTTATCATTGTCAAGGGTGCGGCATGGTTCAGGAGGATAGGCACGGAAAAAAGTAAAGGAACGAAGGTCCTGGCATTGTGCGGGAATGTAAAGAATACAGGCCTTGTAGAAGTTCCCATGGGGACCACCTTGAGGGAGATCATCTTTGATATTGGTGGCGGGATCAGAGGAAACAAGAGGTTCAAGGCGGTACAGACCGGTGGTCCCTCCGGCGGTTGTATCCCCGAGGAACTCTTGGATCTTCCTGTGGACTACGAGTCGTTGGCCCGTGTGGGCTCCATCATGGGCTCCGGTGGCATGCTTGTCATGGATGAGAGCACATGCATGGTGAACATGGCCCGATATTTTCTTGATTTTGCCCAAAATGAGTCCTGCGGCCAGTGCACGTTGTGCAGGCTAGGCACAAGGCAGATGTTTGAAATACTGAATGACATCACCAAAGGAGAGGGCAGGCCGGATGATATTGAGGTGCTTTTGGAATTGGCAGAGGCCGTAAAGGCTGGTTCTATATGCGGCCTCGGACAAACGGTTCCCAATCCGGTGATTTCTACCATTAGGTATTTTCGAGAGGAATACGAGGAACACATCCGCGACAAGCGCTGCCGGGCCCTCGTGTGCAGGTCTTTGATTTCTTACCGTATCAAGGAGTATCGGTGTAAGGCGTGCATGCTGTGCCTGAAGGCCTGTCCGGTTGACGCCATCATAGGCGGAAAAAGGCAGGTTCACGAAATCGATCAGAACAAGTGCATCAAGTGTGGCGCGTGTATGGCGGCATGCCCACCCAAGTTCAGCGCTGTGGAATGTATCTCAGGTCAAATAAGTGACCAGTAAGCAATGACCAATAACTTGACCCTGACTATAAACGGCTTGGAAGTGAAGGCCCGGGAAGGCATGACTATCCTAGAGGCGGCACGAAGTGCTGGGGTCTTCATTCCTACTTTGTGCTATTGTCCTGGGCTCACGTCTGAGGGCGTTTGCCGAATATGCCTGGTTAAGATCGAAAAGAAGAGAAAACTCCATCCTGCCTGCCGCACGCCTGTTGAGGATGGGATGGTGGTCATCACAGATGATACTGAGATTGAGCGGGTTCGCCGGGTAACCCTTGAACTCATCCTGAGTGACCACGATTTCAACTGCCTCCTTTGCCCCAAGAGCGGGACATGCCGTTTGCAAGCACTGGTCAACCGCATCGGCTTTGATGAGGAGCGACTCAATCGCCTGAAGTGGGTGGCTAAGGATCTTCCAGTCGACACAAGCAATCCTTTCTTTGATTTCAATCCGAATAAGTGCATCCAGTGTGGCATATGCATCCGAACCTGCCGGGAAATCGTAGGCGTTGACGCCATTAACATGGCCTATCGGGGTTATGAGCTTAAAGTCACCACCTTTGGTGATCAACCGTTGAAGGAATCGGTTTGTGTCTCTTGCGGAGAGTGCGTCGAGCGCTGTCCGGTGGGAGCCTTGATCCCCAAAAACATCCAACATCCGACCCGAGAAGTAAAAACCACCTGTGCTTACTGCGGTGTGGGCTGCGGACTTCACTTGGGTGTCCGTGGAGATGCCATTGTGAAGGTCAGGGGTGACCATGGCAATCCTGTCAACCGGGGAGAACTTTGTGTTCGAGGGCGTTTTGGCTATCACTTTGTCCACAGCCCTGACCGGCTATCTTCCCCGCTCGTGCGGGCATACGACCCTCTTGAGCGGATCGCCCACGGCATTGACGAAGCAGGAGAGACAGGCAAGCCTGTAACAGCCCCCCTGGTCAAGCGGGAAGGAGAATTTGTTGAGGTCAACTGGGAGCAGGCGGTCAAGTACGTAGCCAGTACCCTGGTTCATTACAAAGGAGACCAGTTTGCTGGGCTTTCTTCTGCCAAGTGCACCAATGAAGAAAACTATCTCTTTCAGAAATTTGTCAGGGCCGTCATGGGGACCAACAATGTCGATCACTGCGCTCGCCTCTGACACTCGCCTACGGTAGCCGGTCTGGCTGCCACCCTGGGCAGTGGCGCCATGACAAACGCCATTTCTGACATAGGACAGGCTGCCTGCATTTTCGTCATAGGAAGTAACACGACAGCCGCCCATCCCATCATAGGCAGACAGATTACAAGGGCGGTCAAGCGGGGCGCAAAGCTCATCGCGGCCGATCCGCGACGAACCGTGCTGTGCCGCATGGCCGATATCTGGATGAGGCATCAACCCGGCACTGATGTGGCCCTGTTGAATGCCATGGCTCGGGTCATTATCGAAAAGAAATTGTTGGATACAGCGTTTATTAAGGAACGATGCGAGGATTTCGAAGCCTTTGAGGCGACGGTCATGGATTGGGATCTCGGTGTGTCAGAGGAGCTGACGGGTGTCTCGGCCCAGAAGATTGTCGAAGCTGCCACCATGTATGCCTCCGTTTCACCGGCAACCATCCTTTATGCCATGGGGATTACCCAGCACTCCCATGGCACGGATAACGTGAAGGCTTTGGCCAACCTCGCACTCCTGACGGGCAACATTGGCAGGCCTTTTTCAGGGGTGAATCCGCTCAGGGGACAGAACAACGTGCAAGGGGCCTGTGACATGGGCGCTTTGCCGAATGTGTTGCCCGGTTACCAGAAGGTTGAGGATCCAAAAACCCGGAACACATTCGAGAAGGCCTGGGACTGCCAGCTCAACCCGGCACCGGGGCTGGCTTTGACCGAGCTCTTTGAGGCCGCTCATGCAGGCAATGTGAAGGCCGTTTTCATCATGGGCGAGAATCCCGTAGTTACAGAAGCAGACACGAGTTTTGTCGAAGAAGCCATCTCACGCCTGGAACTGCTCGTGGTCCAGGATCTGTTTCTCACGGAGACGGCCCAGATGGCCGACGTGGTCCTTCCTGCGGCGAGTTTCGCTGAAAAGGACGGGACCTTTACGAATACGGAACGGAGAGTGCAGCGCGTACGCAAAGCCATAGAGCCTGTGGGAAACAGCCGTCCTGACTGGATGATCATCTGTGATATTGCCAAAAACATGGGAGCCAGGGGATTTGATTTCAACAGTCCGGAAGAGATCATGGAAGAGATTCGTGGTCTGACGCCCCAATATGGCGGCATCACCTACGAGCGCATTGAGGGAACCGGACTGCAGTGGCCTTGCCCGGATATGGAACATCCTGGTACCCCGTATCTTTATGCCGAAAAATTCACCACGCCCACCGGTCGCGCAAAGTTCTGCCCTGCGTTTTATACCCCCCCAGCTGAAGCGACCAGTCATGAGTACCCCTTTATCTTGACGACAAGACGGAGTTTCTTCCATTTTCACAGCACGCTGTCACACAAGGTGGTTGGGATGAATGTATTGCGCGGTGAAGAACGAGTGGAGATCAATCCTGTTGATGCGGCTCCCCTGGAGATTGAAGACGGCGACGCTGTGAAGGTAAGTTCCAAGCGGGGAACGGTTCGGGCCAAGGCAAAGATTACCAAGACGACCCCACCCGGTGTTATTTCAATGACCTTCCATTATCCTGAAACCAGAACCAATTTGCTGACCCACGGCGCCTTGGATCCTGTGGCCAAAATACCGGAGTTCAAGGTCTGTGCGGTCAAGGTCGAACGTGAAATTGATTTTGGTACGCGATATTTGGGATGGGGTGTTGGTCAAAGAGATTAGGGGTGAAGATGGTCTTTGCCAATACCTTGCACTTGGAGGGCCTGATAGAGCTCTTTCGCACGATAGGAACTGCGCACCAATGGCCCGCTGGCCACTTGACTAAAACCCATCCTAATAGCCCTCTCCTTCCAGTGATCAAATTCCCCCGGATCAATGAAACGATCAACTTTTAAGTGCTGCCTTGTGGGCTGAAGATATTGCCCCAACGTTAGGATACGGCATCCTGCGTCAAGAAGGTCCTGAAGCGTTTCCTCGACTTCTTTGGAGGATTCTCCTAAGCCGAGCATGAGACCTGATTTAGTGGGAAGCATGGAATCGTATTGTTTAGCCCGCATGAGCAATTCAAGTGAGCGTCCGTAGAAGGCTTCTGGCCGAACCGACGCATAAAGACGGGGGACGGTCTCAAGATTGTGGTTCAAAACATGGGGACGAGCCGCTACAACTGTCTCAAGGGCCGTTCTGCTCCCTTGAAAATCTGGGACCAGGACCTCAACCAGTGCCTTAGGCATTCTCTTGCGAACGGCTTCAATGGTTCCTGCAAAATGACCGGCTCCACCGTCCAAGAGATCGTCCCGGGTCACTGACGTGATGACCACATACCTTAATCCCAGGCGTTGTGCGGCATCAGCCACCCTTGCAGGTTCGCCGGGATCAGGCGGGCCTGATGGTCCGTGTCCCACCGCGCAGAAATGGCAGTTGCGGGTGCAATGGGCCCCCATAATTAAGAAAGTTGCAGTCCGTCGGGAAAAACACTCCCAAAGGTTGGGACATTTGGCTTCCTGACAGACGGTATGAAGCCGGCCTTTCTTTAGGAGGACCCTGACCTTTTCATGTCTGCCCCCTGTGGGCAGGCTCCGCTTTAACCAGTGAGGTTTTCGGACGTGCGTTTTCGATGCCTGATGTTGCATCATTATGGCCTCAAGCCATATTGCCACATGGCCGTAACCTTTTTAGATGACCCTGTAGTTCCCGCAGGCCAGTCATCACAAGCTCAACGCTGAAGACCGCTTCGAGGTGGTCTTTCACGCTCCGGCGTACTTGATTCATGGAGACTTTTCGGCAAAGCTCTCGCTCCATGGATGTCATCCTTGTGTCCTGAAGACCGCAGGGGTTTATCCAACCAAAAGGCTTCAGTGAAGGATTGACGTTTAGCGCCATGCCGTGGAAGGCAATGCCTCGGCGAATAGCGATGCCTACACTTCCCAGTTTGTTGTTGCCCACCCAGACGCCCCTGTTCATGGGATGCCTGATGGCCTTAATCCCCCAGTCGGCAGCAGTTCGTATCATGACTTCTTCAAGGTTTTCAATGTATTCGACCACCGCTAGCCTGGCTCCGCGAAGATCAATGATGGGATACACAACGAGCTGCCCCGGTCCGTGAAAAGTAATGTCGCCGCCCCTTTCCACTTGGATTACTGAAATGCCTGCTTTTTCCAGAAAGCTTTCAGAAACCGTTAGGTTGTTCAACCCACCCCGGCTACCCAGAGTAAAAATAGGGGGATGTTCCAACAACAAGATAACATTGGTATCAATGGTTTTGTCTTTCCTGGCACTGACCAGACGCCCCTGGAGATCCCATGCCTGCCTGTAACCCATGGCCGGGATATCAATGCAGAGACAGCTTTTCTCTAACGAGTCGCGCATCAGACCACAAAAACGCCAATATAGTTTTATTCAACCATTCTGGAGCCTCAGCGGGAATGGAATGGCCGATTCCTATGATGTGCTCATGGTGTCCACTGCAAAGCCCTGCAAGCTCACGAGCGCCTTCTTCTGTCACCAGCGGGTCATCGGAGGCCGATATAATGAGGCAGGGGGCATCGACGTTTCGTACGATCTGAAAAAGGGGTGGATAGACGGCCATGGCCTCAAGCTGGGCGATGAGGGCCTCCTCGGTGTTTCTTGCCACGATGGCTTTTACTATAGAGTCCAGAATTCTTTCTTTTTGTTTTAGAAAAACTTCCCCAAAAACAAGGGGAAGAGAAACCCATACCATAGCTTCCAGACCGGACCGCTTCAGTACTTGCAGCCATGACCTCACAATGTACCTGGCGCGACAGGTAGCTTCTGCACCGATACTGCACAACACGAGGTGAGCAATCTGTTCAGGGGAGATCGCAGCAGAGGCAAGGGCAACCTTGGCCCCATGGCTTAGCCCGACAAGATGTGCCTTTTCAACTCCAAGATGATCGAGTAATGCAGAAAGGTCCGCAGCATGACCTTCCAGTGTCAGTCCTTCTCGCCCCAAGTCGCTTTTTCCTTGGGCTCTGGCATCGTACCTAAGCACCTGGAAGTGTTCTTTAAGGGCATGGGCATGGGGTTTCCAATAGAGTGTGTCCTGCATGGTACCGTTTAGAAAAACAACCACCGGCTTGGATGACGCCAACCCCTGCATTTCGTAGTAAAGGCGGCAACCGTCTTTTGTTGTGAAATAGGGCATCTTGTCCCATGGATGTCAGCCCGCGAGACACGGCTTCCGCGCTGCTGTTGTCTCATCCAGCCTTCTTACTTTGCAGTTTTTTGGTGCTTCATGGAGCACGTCCGGGTCTGTGCTGGCCTCATCAACAATGGCCTTGAATGCTTCGATAAACTGGTCAATATCCTCTTTGGACTCTGTCTCAGTCGGTTCGATCATGATAGCCCCGTGGACGACCAGGGGGAAATAAACGGTGGGCGGATGAAACCCGAAATCCATAAGCCCCTTGGCCATGTCCAGGGTCGTGACTTTTTTGGCTCTTTGATACTCATCTGAAAAAACACATTCATGCATGCACCGCCTATCGTAGGGAAGATGCAATACCCCTTTTAACTTTTCCTTGATATAGTTTGCGTTCAAAACAGCAAGCTGGCTGGCCTTCTTCAGCTTCTTTGGTCCCATGCTACGAATATAACTGTATGCCTTTATCATGACACCCACATTTCCATGAAAGGCCGCGATTTTGCCTATCGATTCAGGATAATGCTCAGCAAGCACGTATCGGCCCTTTTGCTCGACCACACGCGGTATAGGCAGAAAGGGTTCAAGGGGTTTTTTCACACACACCGGACCCGAACCGGGTCCTCCACCTCCGTGGGGTGTTGAAAAAGTTTTGTGGAGGTTCAGATGCATGATATCAACCCCGATGTGGCCCATTTTTACCACGCCCATCATGGCGTTCATGTTCGCACCATCACAATAGACCAGCCCGCCTTTTGCATGGACGATTTCGGCTATTTTTCGGCCGTTTTCTTCGAAAAGACCCAGTGTGTTAGGATTGGTGACCATAATACCGGCGGTGTCTTCGTCCATCACCTCTGCGATAGCCTCCACAGAAAGGATTCCCTGCTCATTGGATGTCACTGGCACAGGACGGTACCCGCAGAGGGCTATACTGGCGGGGTTGGTCCCGTGCGCTGTGTCCGGCACAATGAGCTTTGAGCGCTGCACTCCCTTGCTTTTGTGAAAGGCGTAGATCAGCAGAATGCCTGTAAACTCTCCATGGGCTCCTGCGGCAGGTTGAAGCGTGGTCGCGTCCATACCACTGATCTCCGAAAGATATTGCTCAAGTTCAAACATCATCTTGAGCACCCCTTGCGACAGACTGGCTGGAAGGAGGGGATGGGCCCCGGTAAAGCCTTGCAGGCCCGCTTGTCTTTCATTGGTCTTGGGACTGTACTTCATGGTGCATGAACCTAAGGGGTACATGCCCGTGTCCACCCCGAAATTCCACTGAGACAGTCTGGTGTAATGGCGCACAACGTCCATCTCGCTCAAATCCGGAAAGTCAGGGCCTTCGCCCAGAATGTCGTCATTGATGGGGAAAGATTCAACGTCACGTCTGGGAAGAGAAAATCCGCACCTTCCCTTTTTTCCTTTTTCCCAAAGGAGCGGTTCATTGAGTATCAACCCTGTGGTGCCCAAGAATTCTTTCATGATGCAACCTCCCTGACCAGGGCATCCATGTCGTCCTTGGATCTGGTTTCAGTCACACACAAGAGGCAGTGGTTTGCAAGTTCAGGATAGTAGCGAGCCAGAGGTAGGCCTGCCACGATCCTTTTTTCCAGAAGACGTTCGTAGGTGGCGGCAAACCCTGTGGGGAATTCCACCACGAATTCATTGAACGTAGGGCTGTCAAAGCTCACTTTACAGCCGGCCCCTTCTAGCTCGTGCTTGAGATACTCAGCCCTGTCATAGTTGAGACGGGCCAGTTCCCGTATACCGGAACCGCCAACAGAGGCCATATACATGGCAGCGGCCAGAGCACAGAGGCTGTTGTTGGTGCAGATGTTGGATGTGGCTTTTTCCCGGCGAATGTGCTGCTCCCTGGTAGCAAGGGTCAGCACAAAGCCTCTCTTGCCTTCCAGGTCTGTGGTTTGGCCAACCAAGCGACCGGGCAAGCTTCGCATGTACTTCTTATGGCTTGCAAGGATCCCAAGACCAGGCCCCCCGAAGGAACGGGGGATGCCGAGACTCTGACCCTCTCCACATACGATGTCAGCATCTTGACTACCGGGGTTTTTTAGGAGTCCGTAAGCCAGGGCTTCCGTAAAGGAAACAACAAAAAGGGCCTCTTTCTCATGAACCTTTTTCCCAATCGCCTGGAGGTTTTCAATGCATCCGAAAAAATTGGGGGACTGAACCGCAACGGCAGCGAGATCATCCATTTCATCCAGCGCCGCAACATCGGTCACGCCGTTCTCAAGATAGCCCAATTCTTCAACTTCGCAGCCGGTAGGCTCAAAATAGGTTTGAATCACACGACGATACAGGGGATGAATGAGGCTTGAAATAGCCACCCTCCTTCGCTTTGTGACCCGGACCGCCATGAGGAGTGATTCGGCGAGGGCCGTGGCACCATCATAGTGGGATGCGGTGGCTATTTCCATGCCTACGAGCCGGGCGGCCAGGGTCTGATACTCATAAATGGCCTGGAGGGTGCCTTGGCTCATTTCCGGCTGGTAAGGGGTATAAGACGTCACAAACTCGGAGCGACTCAAGAGGTACGATATTGACGCAGGAACAAAGTGTTCATAACTGCCTGCTCCCATGAACACTTTGTACTCAGGGGAGACACCCACGCTGTGGGCAAGAGCGGCCATATGGTCGTTCAGTTCCCATTCGGTCAATGGCTCTGGCAGATTGAGATCGCCATTAAAACGGCAATCCTCGGGGATTGTCGAAAAAAGGTGGTCAAGGTTGTCAACCCCCACAGTCTTGAGCATTGAAGCCATATCTTCGCGGGTATGGGGTAGATACGGCATTTAATCGGCTCCTTTCAGCTTCTCAAGGCAAGCGACGCTGGTCATCAGCGTATCCATGTCAGACCGATCGCTTGGGTCGACCTCGACAAACCAACCATCGCCGTATGGACTTTTGTTCACCAGTTCAGGCGACTCCTCAAGGGCCGAGTTGACGGCCAGAATCTTTCCGCCTACCGGAAGATAACATTCGCAAACCGCTTTCACGGATTCCACGGTTGCGAATTCTTCTCCCTGTTTGAAGGTGGCACCCACCTGAGGCAGTTCTACGAAAACAATGTCTCCGAGCTGATCCTGGGCATAGTCGTCAAGGCCCACCCTCACCTTATCGCCCTCAAGCCTGGCCCATTCGTGATCATTTGCGTAGCGAATATCATCGGGCAAATTGAGTTCGCTGATTTCTTTCATGACCATTCCTCCCTCTTTCTATTTTTTTCTCAAAGACGACCTAAGACCCCGAGGGGGCTTAATTCATAAAGGACATAAAGATTTACTACATAGCATATATGAATGAAA
>Ga0272444_10003393_pt1 | contig 14331 bp, 15 predicted proteins | sample SSMForm13_FD_201033 | JGI IMG/M metagenome (GOLD analysis project Ga0272444, IMG submission 201033) | Marine sediment archaeal communities from Little Sippewissett salt marsh, Falmouth, MA, United States - SSM-Form-13 | ecosystem: Environmental > Aquatic > Marine > Wetlands > Sediment ...
CCGTAAAGGTCTGCCCCGTTGTTCACTGTTGGTGTTGCCGGCCAAGTCGCAATAAATACTTGGAGCTGGTAATCGCGGTGTATTGTCTACATCATGCTAACGCATTTCAGCGAGTTGGATTCGACTGATGGCCCGCAACAGTGCCGCTTTTGCACGTGTAAAGTCGATATCGGCTTCCCTGTTCTGCTCCTGCAGGCGCCTTTCAGCTCTCTCAAGGGCAGCCTTGGCTCTCTCGATATCGATATCCTTGCGCCGTTCTGCAGATTCCGCCAGAACCGTTACCCGATCAGGGAGCGCTTCGGCAAAACCGCTGCTGACGAAGACGTATCGCTCGGTGCCATTTTCGTCTTTGTACTTCAGGGAACCGGTCTTCAGCGTGGTCAAAAACGGTGTATGACCGGATAGTACGCCAAATTCACCCAGAAACCCTGGAGCCATGACGATCTGCGTGCTTACACTAACAACAGACTTTTCAGGGGTAACCACTTCGAGTCTTATGTTTTCAGCCATTTATCGCCTCTCTTTATTATGCCTCGGCCATTTCCTGGGCAGATTCGAGAACCTCTTCGATGCCACCCTTCATGTAGAAGGCCTGCTCGGGGATACTGTCATGGACGCCTTCACAAATTTCTTTGAATGCACGTACGGTATCTTCAACCTTTACGTACTTGCCGGGTGTACCGGTGAAGGTTTCGGCCACGTGGAAGGGCTGTGACAGAAAACGCTGGATTTTCCGTGCACGCTGTACGGTGAGTTTGTCTTCGTCAGACAGCTCGTCCATACCGAGAATAGCGATGATATCCTGCAATTCTTTGTATTTCTGGAGCATGGTCTGCACCTGACGGGCGACCAGGTAGTGTTCCTCACCAATGACCATGGGATCGAGGATACGTGAGGTGGAGTCCAGGGGATCCACAGCTGGGTAAATGCCGAGCTCTGCGATCTGACGGGAAAGGACCACGGTTCCGTCAAGGTGGGCAAAAGTCGTTGCCGGTGCAGGGTCGGTCAAGTCATCGGCGGGCACGTACACACACTGAACAGCGGTAATGGAACCCTTGTCCGTGGAGGTAATTCGTTCCTGCAAACCACCGAGGTCAACGGCCAGTGTCGGTTGGTAACCCACGGCAGATGGCATACGGCCTAGAAGGGCCGACACCTCGGAACCGGCCTGGGTGAACCGGAAAATGTTGTCGATGAAAATCAGTACGTCCTGGCCTTCCTTGTCACGGAAATATTCCGCACAGGTCAGTCCGGAAAGGGCAACACGGGCACGGGCTCCCGGCGGTTCAGTCATCTGACCGTAGACCAGAGCAGCCTTGGGAAGTACACCGGCTTCCTTCATCTCGTGATACAGGTCGTTACCTTCACGCGTACGCTCACCCACGCCGGCGAACACGGAAATACCACCATGCTGCATGGCGATATTGTTTACCATTTCCATCATGATAACGGTTTTGCCGACACCGGCACCGCCGAACAACCCCATTTTCCCACCACGGGGAAAGGGTACCAAGAGGTCGATCACTTTAACGCCGGTTTCCAGTACGCGGACTTCGGTGTCCTGTTCGGTAAACAGCGGGGCAGGACGATGAATGGGCATCATCTTTTCCTGGCTGACCGGTCCCAAGCCGTCCACGGGCCGTCCCACAACGTTGAGCACACGGCCCAGGCTGGCTTCGCCCACGGGCATCATGATCGGTGCACCGGTGTCCTTTACCGGCATGCCACGCACCAGACCATCGGTAACGTCCATGGCGATGGTACGCACGACATTGTCACCCAGATGCTGGGCCACCTCGACCACCAGGTTGTCTTCGTCATCGTTGATGGCCGGGTTGGTGATCAGCAGTGCGGTAAGGATATTCGGTAATTGTCCCTGTTCAAACTCCACGTCTACGACAGGCCCCATAACCTGCGTAATTCTACCTATATTTTGTGCCATTTAACAGCCTCCTAAATTGTTTTAACCCTTGAGGGCCTCAGCGCCGCCGACAATGTCCATCAGATCCGCAGTAATGGCTGCCTGCCGGGCTTTGTTGTATGCGAGGGTCAAATTTTCGATCATGTCGTTGCACGCCTTGGTGGCGTTATCCATAGCAGTCATCCGCGCAGCATGTTCGCTGGTTGATGTTTCCAGCAAGCCTTTGTAAATCTGGACATAGACATTGCGTGGCAACAGATCACCAAGCAGCTCTTCGGCTGATGGTTCGCAGATGTGTTCAGCCAGGTATTCCGTTTCGCCGCTATCCTCTTCCTCTTCCGTTTCAATGGGGGGAATGGGGAGCAGCTTCTGCAACCTGGGAAGCTGTTTGGCCATGCTCACGAATTCGGAATAGATGAGGTAGACCTCGTCGTATTCCCCTTCCAGGAAGCCGTCCACCAGCTTTTTGCCGGCGGTCGAAGCGACACTGAATCCGAACTTGCCGCCCACGACACCGAGATGTTCCTCGGCCATGGTGTAGCTTGTTTTACGGCACCAGTCGCGCCCTCGCTTACCGAAACAGGTAAAGGAGAATTCGGCACCGTCGATTGTATTATTGGCGATGAATTTTTTAGCCGTGTCGGTCAGGTTGATATTGAAACCGCCGCACAGCCCTCGATCAGACGTGCACAGAACAATGTGAATCTTCTTCACGTCTTCTTTAGGGATCAAAAGCGGGCTGGCTTCATCGCCGGCCTTTTCTGCCAGGCTGCCAAGAACTTCAGAGAATTTTTCGGCATAGGGGCGAAATCCGTCCATCGCCCCTTGCGCACCACGCAACCGTGAGGTTGCCACCATGTTCATGGCTTTGGTGATCTGCTTGGTCTTCTTGACACCCTGGATTTTTAACTGGACATCCTTTAATGATGGCATAAAGTTGTCGTCCTTATCGCATGTGTTCTAATTTAAGCAGTTTTACCAAACCCTATTTAATGGTGTCTTTGAATTCTTCGCCGTAGGCCTCGAGCGCTTTCTTGAGCAGGCCTTCGACCTCATCGGTGATGTCCTGAGCCTCTTCCAGTTTGGAGAAAATTTCAGGGAAGCGTTCTTCGACAAACGGATAGAGACCGGCCTCGTATTTGGCACAGGTATCGGCCGGGAATGTATCCAGATATCCACGGGTTGCCGCGTAAAGAATGGTAACCTGTTTTTCGTGAGACAGCGGCTGATACTGAGGCTGCTTCAGCACCTGCACCAGACGCTCACCACGGGTCAGCTGAGCCTGGGTGGCCTTATCCAGGTCACTACCGAAAGCAGCGAAGGCCTCCAGTTCACGGAACTGGGCCATGGCCAGACGCAGGGTACCGGCCACTTTCTTCATGGCCTTGGTCTGGGCGGCGCCACCAACGCGGGATACCGACAGGCCGACGTTGATGGCCGGACGCACACCGGCAAAGAACAGACTCGGCTCCAGGTAAATCTGGCCGTCGGTGATGGAAATAACGTTGGTCGGGATGTAGGCGGAAACGTCGCCAGCCTGGGTTTCGATGATCGGCAACGCGGTCAGGGAACCGGCACCCAGTTCGTCGCTCAGTTTGGCGGAACGTTCCAACAAACGGGAATGGTTGTAGAAAATGTCGCCTGGATACGCTTCACGTCCCGGCGGACGTCTGAGCAGCAGGGAGACCTGGCGGTAGGCGGCGGCCTGTTTGGAAAGGTCATCATAGATGATCAGTGCATGCTGGCCTTTATCACGGAAGTACTCGCCCATGGCGCAACCGGCGTAAGGCGCCAGGTACTGCAGGGTGGCCGGGTCGGAGGCACAGGCGGAAACGATGGTGGTGTATTCCATGGCGCCTTCACGCTCCAGAACCGCGTGCACCTGGGCAACCGTGGATTTTTTCTGGCCACAGGCCACATAGATGCAGTAAACATCGGTATTTTTCTGAGCCAGGATGGCATCGATGGCGACGGCGGTCTTACCGATCTGGCGGTCACCAATGATCAGCTCGCGCTGCCCTTTTCCAACCGGAGTCATGCCGTCGATGGCTTTGAGGCCGGTGTAGCAGGGCTCGTGAACCGATTTTCTGGCGATAACACCGGGGGCCACCATTTCCACACGGCGGAAATCCTTGGTATCGATGGCGCCCTTGCCGTCAATGGGTTCACCCACGCCGGAAACCACGCGACCGAGAACCGGTTCACCGACCGGCACCTGGGCGATTTTACCGGTCCGTTTGACCATGTCGCCTTCTTTGATGCCCGTGTCTTCGCCCATGATGGCGATACCGACATTATCTTCTTCCAGGTTCAATACCAGCCCAAGGATACCGCCGGGGAACTCAACCAGTTCGAGTGCCATGGCTTTTTCCAGGCCGTAGACGCGGGCAATGCCGTCACCCACTGAAAGAACAACACCGGTTTCACTGAGCTCAATCTTCTTGTCGTAATCCGTGATCTGTTCTTTGATAATCTGACTTATTTCTTCAGCTCTTAGTTCCATTAGACACTCTCACCCCTTTTTAAAGATTCTCTCATATTGAGCAGCTGCGTCTTCACGCTCCCATCCAGAACCAAATCCCCAATGCGGGTCACAATGCCCCCGATCAGTTCAGGATCCTGCTCAACCTCCAGAATGATATCCTTGCCTGTCCGCTTGGACAGGGCTGATCGAATTTTTTCAATGGCATCGGACGACAATTCCGTAGCCGAAACCAGGCTAGCTCGGGCAACGCCCTTGAGCTCATCGGCAAACTTCTGCAAGAAGTCATTGATGCTGCTTAAAAAGCCGATCCGCCCCTTATCGAATAGAAAAAGGAGAAACGTGGTCATGGTTTTGGACATATTAAACGGGTCCATTACACGGGCCAGGACCTTTTTTCGACCATCAACGTCATAGAGCGGATTGACCAGCACCTGCTGAAGGCTCTTCTCCTGCTCGATCAGTTTTGCAAAAGCGTCCAGTTCTTCACGGTAGGTGTCAATTTGACCATCTTCTTTACCGATCAGAAGGAGCGCTTTGGCGTACCGCCTTGCAATCGCCAGATTCTTCACTATGCCACCACCTTCGCTAAGTATTCATCCACCAGTCTTTCCTGGTCCTCCGAATTGATCTTTTCCTTGATGATCGCCTCGGCCTTCACCAGGGCCTTTTCCACGATTTGTGCCTTGAGCTCTTCCTTGGCCTGCTGGAACTCATACTCAATGTTCTTGCTGGCCTGCTCCTTGAGCTTCTCGGCGGCCGCCTCGGCCTCCTTCAGAATTCTGACCTTGGCATCTTCGCCCTGTTTTACATATTCAGCCAACAGGGTTTCGGCCTCTTTGTCCAGCTCGGCCATTTTTGCGTTGTACTCGGCCAGTTTCTTTTCCGCTGCCGCCTTTTTTTCTTCGAGATCCTGCAGCTGTTCCTTGATTCCCTGGATTCGCCCGCCCAATGCCTGGGCAACCGGTTTTTTGAGAACCAGAAAGAGGCCGATGGCCAGGACAGCAAAGTTCATGACCCGGTAGGTGTCCGTTGCCACCCATCCCTTCGTGCCATGATCGCCTTCATGCTCCCCCCCTTCGGTGGAAGCCATCACAACGGTGCTCCCAAACAAAAGAAGCGTGACCAAAACCAGCTGCAGGATCCACTGGATTCGGTTACGCTTCCGGCTGATAATTGGAACTTTCATTAAGCAACCCTCCCCAATATTTTTTGTCCAATCGCATCTGCAAATGCGTCTATTTCTTGTTCCAGTGCTGCTTTGACAGTTCCCACTTCCTGGCCGAGCTTTTCCTTAACGACCTTGAGTTCGGCTTGGGCGGATTCGTTGATCTTGCCAATGATCGCTTTTTCTTCTTCCGCTGCAGCCTGAATCAGTGCTTCTTTTTCTTTCTGTCCTTCTGCACGTGCCTGGCGGACGCCTTCGGCATAGGCGTTTTCCTTTTCAATCACCGCCTGATCCGATCCGTCGATCACACCCTGAAGCCCTGTTATTTTTTCCTTTCTTTCGAGCAGAATCTTGCGGATGGGTTTGTAAAGCACCATGTTTAAAATCCAAATCAAAAGCAAAAAATTGACAATTTGCACAACTATGGATACATCGACGCTTACCATCTAAGAGCCTCCGTTCAGTAGGATTAAAATTTTTTAAAAAACGATATATTGTCTGTGAATGATATAACTTATGAAAGGTACGAACTCCGGCGGTCTATACCATCAGCGTTGCAGAATTGTCAAAGGTTTTTTAAAAATTAATCTGATTTCACAGGCTTCTTATCCGCCGCCTGATCCTTGATTGGAGGGGGGTTAACGGGTTGCCCGGCAGGCTTTGTCATGGTGCATTTTCCATTGAAGCCCACGCCGGTTTCAATGGATACCACCGGGGCCTGGATGTCACCGGTGATTTTCGCTGGTGCATGAACGTCGATTCGTTCAGCAGCCTGGATATGACCGTTGACCGTGCCGTTGATCACAGCCGTACCCACCTGAATCTCGGCGTCGATGATGGCTTGTTCGCCAACAATCAAGGTCCCTTTCTCGGAAAGGATCTTCCCCACAACCTTGCCGTCCAGCCGGATGGTGTCCTGGAAAACCAAGGTGCCCTCAATGGACGTCCCCATGCCCAAGAGCGTTGAGATGTGGTCTGTGGCATCTTTTCGTTTCATTGTCTTCCCCCTAATTTAATTGGTGGTGCGAGCCAATGGTCGGGTCGCCCGGTACGACCGACCCAAACGACTATTCAAATTTGAAGCGGCGCATGCTCACATTCATGAGCAGGCCGACGCCCATCATCATGGTGATAATCGACGAACCACCATAGCTGACAAATGGCAAGGTCACGCCGACCACAGGCAACAGCCCCATCACCATGCCGATGTTGATAAACACCTGCCAGGCAATCATTGCGGTGACGCCGACAGACAAGATGGTGCCGAAAGGATCACGGCAGCGCCCGGCGATGCTCAAGCCCCAGGCGATGATGATCAGAAAAAGCGCAATCAAGGTCATCGATCCCATCAGCCCCCATTCTTCGGCAAGCACGCAAAAGATAAAATCCGTGTGTTGCTCTGGTAAAAAGGATAGTGCGTTTTGGGTTCCTTTTAAAAACCCTTTACCGGTGATCATGCCCGAACCAATGGCAATCTTGGATTGAATAATATGGTAGCCGGCCCCCAAGGGATCACGATCCGGGTTCAGAAAAGTCAGAATCCGTTGTTTTTGATAGTCATGTAAAAAAAACCAAACCGATGGAACCGTCAGTACCAATGTCGCCGCCAACCAGGCCAGGGTTCGACGTTCGATTTTGGCAAACAGGGTCATCACGCTGGCAATCAAGGCAACGACCATGGCCGTGCCCAAATCCGGCTGGCGTACGATCAGGCCAAAGGGCAGCGCTGTCAACAACGCCGGCATGATCAAGTCCCTCAAGCTAAGCCCGTCGGTATGGATCATTTTGGCATAATACCGTGCCAGGACAATGATCACCGCCACCTTGGCCATTTCGGAAGGTTGGAGGGAAAATGGACCCAGCGGCAACCATCGCCGTGAACCACTGATATATTTGCCGAAAAACAAGACAGCGGTCAACGATGCGATCGAGGCCAGATAAATGACATTGGCAAAGCGCTCAAACTGTTTGTAATCGAAAAGAAAACAACCGACCATGACCACCAGGCCGGCGCCATACCAAACCAGTTGTCGTTTAAACAAGGTAATATTGGGTTCGATGGCACCGGCCGATACCGCGCTGTACAAGGCCACCAATCCGGCGCCACCAATGAACAGGGTCAAAAGCAGCAGGCCCCAGTCGAAATATTCAAGCAAACGACGATCAAACATGGCTCAATCCCCTTCGCCGGGCGCGACACCGCCATGGGCTTTCAAAACAGGAGAATTTTTCGGAATCGGCCCGCCGAACAGGTAAAACCGGATCATTTCCGCAGCCACCGGCGCGGCGGCACTGGAGCCATGTTCACCGTGCTCCACGATTACCGCCACGGCAATGCTGGGATTTTCCCTGGGCGCATAGGCAACGAACCAGGCATGATCCTTGATCGGTTCAACTTCACCATCCCCATCGGAATCTTCACGCCGCCCCACAACTTGCGCGGTTCCGGTTTTTCCACACATGGCCACGGATTTCAAACGGCTGCGCCATGCAGTGCCGTGGATTTCATTGACAACCTTAAAAAGGCCCTCGCGTACCAGATTCAGGTTCTCCTGGCTGACCGGCAACCGTCCCACCACCTCGGGCTGGCTTTCATAAACGGTTTTACCGTCCGCCGTACGGATGGTTTTAACGATTTTGGGCCGGTAACGGGTACCGCCATTACCCACAGCGGCGGCCACCATGGCCATCTGCAAAGGCGTTGTCAGATTAAACCCCTGACCGATGACAATCGACAGGGTCTCGCCTTTTTGCCAAGACACCCCGATGCGTTTTTTTTTCCACGCTGCCGTGGGAACCAGCCCCCCGGCTTCATGATCCAGATCCACGCCGGTTGGCTCACCCAGTCCGAATGCGCTGGCGTACCAGGCCAGCCGGTCCACCCCCAATTCCTGGCCGAGTTTGTAAAAATAGACATCGCAGGATTCCTTCAGTGCTTTCAGGACATCCACCTCGCCATGCCCCCACCGCTTCCAGCAGCGGTATGTGCGGTTACCGAATTTAAGGAACCCGGGACAATAGGCCGTGGTATGCACATCGATCAGTCCCTCTTCAAGGCCTGCGGCGGCAGCAATGATTTTGTAGGTGGACGCCGGCGGATATTCAGCCTGGATGGCCTTGTTTTCAAGCGGTCTTTTGGGATCGGAAACCAGTGTGTTCCAGGCATCATGGGACAATCCTGAAATAAATGCGTTCTGATCGAATGAAGGGCTGGACACCATGGCCAAAATCTGCCCCGTATTAGGATCCACGGCCACGGCCGCACCAGCCTGACCGGCCAGCAACTGTTCACCCCGCAATTGCAACGACTGATCGATGGACAACACCACATTATGACCGGGAATGGCATCCACGGTGTTGAGCACCCGCACCACCTGCCCGGTGGCATTGACCTCCACCTGTTGACCGCCGCGTTGCCCACGCAACCAATGCTCCCGGGCCCGTTCGATTCCGTACTTGCCAACGAAATCGCCAGTCTTGCAATCGCCAAAACGTTCGTTTTTCAATTCTTCAACGCTGACCTCTCCCATATAGCCCAAAATATGGGCCGCGCTGGGGCTGAAGACATAATCCCGCCGAGGAGACACACTGACCACAATGCCGGGCAGATCCCATCGATTTACCTCAATGGACGCCAACGCCTCCCGGCCGATATCCGCTTTGAGCAACACGGGTTTATACGCCCGGGTGCCTTTGGCCGCCTTCAAACGATTCCAGAAAAGGGTCTCATCAAGTCCCGTATAAGCGGCCAATTTGCCGATGGTTTGTTCGAGCGGCCGGGCATCCTTGACGATAATGCTTAAATTGTAAGCGGGCCGGTTGTCGGCAAGCAATCGATGCTGGGTGTCAAAAATCAGCCCGCGCGGTGCATCCACGCTTTTTATGCGGATGCTGTTGATCTCCGATTGATGGCGCAGATCCTTGCCGATGATAACCTGGAGGTAAAAAAGACGGGCGATCAGCACGACGAACGCCGCAACCACCACAGTCAACGTAATGCTGAGCCGCCCACTGAACCACTCGTTATCCACATTGTCGAGATAGTTGGTCACGGCGTCCTCAGGCTATCTTTTTCCACAATGAAGGATCGGCTCACGCGCTGGATGACGTTCTGCCCCTTGACCAGAAGCAACACCAGGAAAGGACCGGTCACGGCGCCCCATGCCACCTGGCTGGTAACAACGGAAAACATCGACTCGGCCGGCCAGGCCTTTGAGGCCAGCACAACGGCGGTGAAAGCCGTTACCATGCTCTCAAAGGCCACGGCAATACTGACCAGCAACGGCAGTAGAATCAAATTGCCCACGTGCAGAAACTGAATGGCCCAGCGCACCCCGATATACATCCACAAGTAGGCGGTCAGGTGAACACCGAACACACCGCCGGAGATGCCATCCATGGTCAATCCGCCAAGCAATAAGATGGGCATGGCCTCGCGCGGCAGGCGGTAAACGCCGAGGTACACCACAAATGGTGCGAGTAGATCAAACAGATAGGTCAAACTGCTCCCCACCAACAGGGTTGTCTGGAAAATAATCAGAAAAAGACAAACGATCAGATGATAGCCATGAATCATGGTTCACCGGAAAAATCATCAACCGCCCGCCGGCCAATGACAAACACCTCTTCCAGGATTTCAAAATCCACATAAGGCGTTACCGATACCTTCTGAAAAATACCGGCGTTCAGACGGACAATTTCGGAAATTCGGCCCACGCGAAGCCCTTTGGGAAACACCCCGTCCAGTCCGGACGACACGACCGCATCGCCCACACTGATGGAATGTTTGCGCAAAACATAATCAAACACGCAGTAATCGTCCCCCCTGCCCTTGACAATTCCCCGCGCCCGGGTCTTTTGCACCAGGGCATCCACAGCACTGTTGGGGTCGATCAATAATAGCACCTTGGCATAATGCTGGGATGCTTCGATCACAATGCCGACAATGCCTTCAGGCACCACCACCGGGGCGCCCTGGAGGACACCATCCCGGTTGCCTTTATCGATAATGACCGTTTTTGACCAAGGGGACGGATCCCTGCCCACCACCTGGGCCGGCACCATGGGGCGGGGAACTTCTTTCTCAAACCCCAACAGGTGACGCAAGCGGCCGTTGGCCAACTCGGTTTCGCTGCAATGGTTGAGCTTTTCCAGGCTTCGCCCCAGGGCCTTTTTCAGCCGCTCGTTTTCCTGCGCCGTGCCCACCAGAAAAAAATACTGGTTCCAGATGTTTTTAATGGACTGGACGAAAGCCGTGAGTTGCTTTTGAAATGGCGATACGACGGCAATCACCCCCCGGCCGACACCGGCAGGGGCCTGGGTATATTTGCCGGTAATGGTAAGGAGGATGACATTTACCGCCACTAGAACGATCACGGCAGCAACCAGTAGCATCCTTTTGGAAAACATGGGCCTTAGAGAATGATCACCTGTTTAAGGATTTCCAAGCTGTCCAGGGCTTTGCCCGAACCTAAGGCAACCGTAGACAAGGGATCTTCGGTAACGGTGATGGGCAGGCCGCTGGCTTCGCGGAGCAACTTGTCCAGATTTTTAAGCAGCGCACCGCCACCGGTGAGGACGATTCCACGATCAACAATGTCGGCGGCCAACTCGGGGGGTGTCTGTTCCAGGGCAATCTTCACGGTTTCGACGATGGCTTCAATCTGTTCGGAAATTGCTTCGCGGATCTCTTCGGAATCAATGGCCAGGATTTTGGGGATGCCGGTCACAAGGTCGCGTCCCTTGACCTCGATTGTTTCCACCTTGTTGGGATCGGGGTAGGCGTTGCCGATGGTGGTTTTGATAATTTCGGCGGTACGCTCACCAATCAGCAGATTATACTTGCGCTTGACATATTGAATGATGGCCTCGTCCATCTTGTCGCCGGCAACGCGCAAGGAACGACTGTATACGATACCGGCCAGAGAAATCACCGCCACCTCGGTCGTCCCGCCACCAATATCGACAACCATGTTACAGGTCGGCTCGGTAATGGGCAAATCCGCGCCAATGGCAGCCGCCATGGGCTCTTCGATGAGAAAGACTTCCCGCGCACCGGCGGATTCGGCGGATTCCCGGACGGCACGTTTTTCAACCTGAGTGATTCCCGAGGGCACCGCAATGATGATGCGCGGACGAACCAAGGTTTTGCGGTTATGCACCTTTTGGATAAAATGGCGCAACATGGCTTCGGTCACTTCAAAGTCGGCAATCACACCATCCCGCATCGGCCTGATCGCCACAATATTGCCCGGTGTGCGGCCCAGCATGTTTTTGGCTTCAAGCCCCACAGCCAAGACACGACTTTTTGTGCGGTTGTCCGTGCGAACGGCCACCACTGAAGGCTCACTGAGAACAATACCTTTGCCTTTGACGTACACCAGGGTATTGGCCGTGCCCAAGTCAATGGCCAAATCACTGGAAAAGACACCCAAAATGGAATCTATAAAGTTCATACGGCCTCTTGTTGAAATTATTCTCAATGCTGGCGAATGATTAGTCACTGGGGCAAAGGCAACCGGACCGGCCTTTTTCGCAGTGGAGGGCTACTAAAACGGGTACCAGAAACTGAGGTCCATTTCAAGACTTAATTTGTTGAAATTAGCTTTAATCTCGATGAATTCCAAAATGTTCCATTATCCTGTCATGGATTCGGGGACGGAAATCAACCAACCGATTGGCCCACCGAAACGGATGCACACGATTGGTCAGCAGAATAACCGTCATATCCGTTTTCAGATCCATCCAGAACGATACCCCGGTAAACCCAAGATGGCCTACCGTCTGTGTTGAGAAATAACGCCCTGCACTGGAGTTTTCGGCCGCTGGCCGGTCAAACCCAAGAGAAAAATGATGGCCAGGGTTACCATACAACATTTCATCGACGATGGACGGTGAGAAGAGCGCCGCAGCCGAAGGGTTGCGTTGCGCCTTCACCAGATGTCGCAACAATCGAAAAACCGCTTCAGCCGTACCAAACAGCCCGGCATGCCCCTCGACCCCCCCGGCATACCAGGCATTGTCATCATGGACTTCACCGATCAGCAACCGGCCTCGCAGCGGGCACAGTTCGGTGGCGGCAAAACAGTGCTTGGATCGCCTTTCGGAATGAAGATCAACAAAGAACAAATCACCGATTCCCATGGAATCGTAAACCTGGTCGGCTAAAAAGCGATCCAGGGAGGTACCGGCGACCCGTTCGACAAGCCTGCAAAGCAACATGAATCCCAAATCACTGTAAAGGGTCACCTGCCCGGGTGGACTGGCCAGGGGCACGGCTAAAAGAAGATCCAACACCGTTTGCTTGCGCAAAGTCAGCGGCAATGACTTGAGAGTCATGTAAAAAAGCCGATGGGCCGGCAGTCCGCTGCGGTGGCAAAGCAATTGTCGGGGTGTAATGCCCGCTTTGTCCGTTTTGGCCAGGCCTGGCAACCCGGTTGCCACCGGCCGATCCAGATCAATCTGGCGCGTGTCCACCAAGCGGGCCACGGCCAGCGTCGTGGCCAGCGGCTTGGTCAGGGACGCCAAATCGAACACGGTCTGCCGGGTCATGGCCTGGGCATTGAACCGGTTGGCCTGTCCATACGCCTCAAAAAATAACGTATCCTCACCGCATCCCACCAGAAGAACAGCCCCGGGAAAGACATGCTCCCGAAGCCCATTTTGCATCAGTTCGTCGATGGGATGATGGGTCATGGTTGACGATCGAATCAACTGAGCGCTGGTGCGGCAAAGGTCATCCTGCCGGCCTCCGTATTCAGATGCACAGGAACGCCCACCGGCAATGTTTGATTAACGCCCCAGTGGCCAACGGCAAAACCGGCCAGAATGGGGATGTTCAAATCTCCCAAAAGATCAGCGACAATCTGCTGGACCTGCTCGGCAGATCCGCAATAATTAAAATTTCCCAAGGCCAGGCCGGCAAGACGATCAACACAACCGGCCAGACGCAGCTGGGTCAACATCCGATCGATCCGATACGGCGCCTCGCCGTGATCTTCGATCATCAGCACCGCGCCGTCAAAATCAGGGGCCCAGGGCGTACCGATCAGGTGGGAAAACAAGGTCAGGTTACCACAATAAAACGGTCCACTGGCCTGGCCTGGCCGAATCACCTGTCCTTGACTGGCATTGATCGTAATGATCGCCCTATGGGTAAGTACTTCGCCAAACTGTTTTTGGGTCTCGGCATCCGCGCTGCCCAGGGTCGTCACCGTAGGACCGTGAAACGCCGCCATGGCACAGCGCTCCACCAGGAACGTCAACAGCACGGTAATGTCACTGAAGCCAACAAATACTTTGGGGTGTTTTTTTATGTGTTCGGCATCCAGCAAGGGCAAAATGCGCATGGCGCCGTACCCCCCACGCGCACAGATGATGCCGTCGATCGCTGGATCGCCGAACATGCGGTGGATCAGATCGGCCCGCAGCTTGTCGGCACCGGCCAAGTAACCATCAGCCCGATAGATGTCCTCCGGTACGACAAGGTTGAAGCCCATGGTTTCCAGCACCTTGACACCCGCATCAAATGCACTGCGGTCAAAGGGGCTGGCCGGGGCGACAATGCCCAGGGTATCACCAGGTACCAGCGCCCGAGGCAGGTTTACGATAGGTGAACGCGCCAAACTCAAAATTTTATTTTTCGCTCCTTGACACCATCGTTCGATAATGCTAAACACTTGGCTTCTCGTCGGGGCGTAGCGCAGACTGGTAGCGCACTTGAATGGGGTTCAAGGGGTCGGAGGTTCAAATCCTCTCGCC
>Ga0272444_10003396_pt1 | contig 14328 bp, 1 predicted proteins | sample SSMForm13_FD_201033 | JGI IMG/M metagenome (GOLD analysis project Ga0272444, IMG submission 201033) | Marine sediment archaeal communities from Little Sippewissett salt marsh, Falmouth, MA, United States - SSM-Form-13 | ecosystem: Environmental > Aquatic > Marine > Wetlands > Sediment ...
GGCATCGTGCTTTTCATGTCAGACAGTAATGTTTTCGATGACATCACCGTGTGTGGGAATAACATGGCCGGTGGTGCACTGGGCGGGTTCTATCTCACAGACCAATGTGATAATAATATCATCAGGAACTGTGTCATCCAGAAGAATAATGGAAGCGGCATCTACATGCACGGTTCTGCGTACCAGTACAACACCATCGAGCACAACAATATCTCAAGGAACAGGTACCATGGAATATACATGTCCAGCCCAGGGGGTCCAAACTACATTCAACACAACGAGATATCCTGGAACAACTGGTCCGGTATCAACATGCAGAGCTGTTTTGCTCAGGAGCTAGAGAACAACACCATCTGGGAGAACAACCAGGGAATGTCTGGAAGCGAAGCAGGGTTGTACCTCAGCTCCTCGGACCTGAACAATATTACAGAGTGCCTCATCCATGACAACCCGGTCTACGGTGTCAGGCTGTTCAGTTCCAGCACCAATAATTTCACCTGCAACGAGATCGTGTACAACTGCGGTGGTACAGCAGGCATGGACATGTCCTCTGCGCACAACAACCGTTTCATCTACACTAATTTCTCTCATGGAACAGGAGTGGGAGTGCAAATGGCACTCAGCGACAACAATGAGTTCCATCACTGCCATATTGATGATAATGCCAATAACGGCGCCACCCTGACGGATTGCAACGACAATGTGTTCCATGATGTGACATTTGACCTGAACACTGGCCAAGGGTCTTACTTGGATTCATCGAATTGGAACACGTTCCGGGACTGTACCTTCAATTCCAACACAGCCACTGGAATACACTTCAATGCCATTGACTTCCCGAACTGGATATACAACAGCACAATGACCGGAAACAACAATGGCATCGTGGCATTTGCTGCTGGCGACATCAGGGTCGAGAACAGCACGATCTCAGGCCCAGGTTACCAGATCGGAGTGGCCAATGACAGCAACATCACTTTGATGGATTGTACATTCAATATCGCTGCAATAGACGTGGATGACGTTGGCTCATGGGTGGACGTGCAGTGGTACCTCCACGTCTATGTCAATGACACCGCGGGAATTGATCTGTCTGGAGCATTTGTCCGGATTTATAATAATACAGGCTCTCAGGTGTACAGTGGTTTGACCGCCAGCCCGATAAAATGGATAGAGGTAAAGCAGTACAGAGCAGTTCTCAACAACAAGATATTCTACTCAGACCACAACGTTACTGGTAGTAGACCTGGGTATCTGTCTGACTATTCTGTGTTTAATGTTACGCACACACAGCCAGTTGAGCTGATACTTCTTGAACCACCGATGCTGGACTATGTCCCACACGGGTTCGATTTCTCGATTTGGAGAGGAAATACGTCCAATGAGATACTGAACATCTCGAATCTAGGTATGGACATGGACCTCAATTATAAGCTCTACCAGAACATCGTACAGAACCCAGGCTTCGAGATAGGTAACTTCTCGTACTGGGACATGATAACATGGAACGCCCCGAGTGAGTCCCAGATCAACCATACGAACGCGCATTCGGGCACTTCATCAGCAGAGATGAGAAGATTCTTCGACCCAGGAAATCAGTCAATACTTCAAGAGGTCACACTACCTTCATCAAGCTCTATTTGGATGTCATGGTGGCATTCATGCCCCTGGCATTCCCTCTGGGGAGGCGTATGGACACCACCTGGCATGGGACAGAACTACATGGTGTCTGTAGAGGGAGCTTTCGGCCAAGATATTTTACTGACCACGGATTTCACAACGCCTCCAACCTGGGGATGGACCCAGGAGTGGGCCAATCTATCTGCATATGCTGGCCAGACCATAGTTCTGAACTTCTCCACAAACATACAGAACCAGCCCGTAAGCGTGCTTATTGATGACGTTTCCATACTTGCTCAATCCAGTGGGGCAGGATGGCTCTCATTGAACCCCTACAGCGGAGTCGCTACCCCCTTGGGCTATGAACACGTGCAGGTATTCGTGGACGCCAATGGCCTGGATGATGGCCTATACCAAGATTTCATCTTTGGTGAATGCAATGACCCATCAAATGGCTCGTTCACGATCCCAGTGAATCTCACAGTACTTGACCCACCGCATGATATCCGGGTGGATGAGCTGGTGTTCAATGATCCAGTATATATGTATTACTACAATTTATCCCTCTGGGCGAACATAACGAATGACGGAACATTGGATGAAAACAACGTGGAGATCAGGCTGCTGATAAATGGCACCCTTGAGGACACCTTCATCATACCATTCCTTCCAGCCCAATCATCAACTTGGGTACCTTTGAACTGGACACCAAGTTCCACTGGATGGTATAACATCGAGGTGGAGGCAGTACCAGTAGCTGGGGAGACATACGTTATCAACAATGACAATAACGATGTCCTTCATGTGGTGCTTCCACCAGTTCACAATATCAATTCAGATGAGTACTTCATGAAAATACAGGATGCAATTGATGATGCTAACACAATGCCAGGACACACTATAGAGGTCGAGAACGGCACATTCAGGGAGAGCATCCTCGTGCACAAATCCCTGACCTTGATCGGTGATGGCTCGCAGAACACAACCACAATTAATGCATTGGGCGGTATTGGATACCATGTCACTGCCGATAATGTGAACATCATTGGATTCAGGCTGCTGAATGGTACCATTGGCATAATGCTGGACAATGTGAACCACACCTACATCGAGGATGTTGTTATTACCACGTTCAACCAGGGTGTAAATTTCAACGGTGCCTTCGATACTCAAGTCGTTGATGCATATATCAACAACAACTTCCAGGAAGGTCTATACATCTACCAGAGCGACAGCTCCTACATGAAGAACGTGAGCATTGACTTCTCTGGAACCGATGGTGTCTATGTCTATGATTCAATGAACGTGGTGTTTGAAAACGGTTCGAACCTGAACAATTACAATTGGGCCTTCCATATCGAACATGGGGCGCAGGTCATATTGATAAACCATACCTTCGATGATAATATCAACATCACAGATGCTGGCTCCTACCTCAAGGTGTTCTGGTATCTCAGCGTATACCTGGACAACTGGCTTGGAACCCCCGGAAACGGTGCGGAGTTCACTTTGAAGAATGTCACTGGCGATATGGTTTACCAGAGCATCGTGCCTCCTTCTGGCGATGCTTGTAAATGGCTACAGGTCCAGCAGTTCTACCAGGACAACGTGGCAAGGACCATGCACACGTCTCACAAGATAGCAGCAATACTACTGCCCAACTACACTGCAGCAAGGTTCGACATGGACCGCTCCAGGTTCATGCACCTGACATTGGACAAGCTTGAACCGGATTATATAGAGGTAACGGTCTTTCCCAATTCTGGTGTGATCAACAACATGACCGTTCCTGTGGGTTACAGCATTGATGGATATCCATCTGGTTACAACAACACCCATGGAGGATATCTTGGTCTAATAAATGTGAACTGGACATTAGTAAACTTGAATGGCTCTACTGCATACCTTGTGGACCACGGCAACTATATGACATTCAATGCAAACCTCACAGGAGGAAAATCCTATTGGAATGCATCTTATTTCAACATAGCTCAGAACAGGTGGGTTAATTACTCTATCCTCATCAACATCACACCACCAACGGCAGACAGTATGTACATAACAGAATTGAACAATGCAACTATACCTGACCAGACGATACCAGTAGGGATTTCCATCTCTGGATATGCTACTTTATTCAATAACACAGCAGGCTTCATCGGGAGGGCCAATGCAACGTGGAATGTGGTGAATAACTTTGGTTCCACATCATATGTACAGACACCGTGGCTGCCTTCAAATGGTAATTGGTCTAATTTCAGGGCCAACCTGACATCAGGTCTAGCTGTATGGAAGGCCACATGGGGCGGTCTTTCAGACGTGGTGAGGATTACAATAGCTCCTCCAAATGTAGATTGGATCGAGGTCTGTGACATGCCCAATGGTTTAGGCAACCCAATGACTGGTGGTGTTTTGAACGTTGGTGAATCAGCAACCGGGTACGCCCAGGCATTCAACAACACTGTTGGCTATATCTATGACGTGTTCTGCGATTGGACTGTGGATAACAAGGCTGGAGCTACAGCTACCACGGCATTGGCTTACAATGACAACAGTACCCTGTCTGCTGGAATGACCGGTGGATGGTTGTATTGGAACGCTACCTATAATGATCCAAGCACCGGAATCCATGTTGATACAGTGCTTTGGCAGATACGCAGTCCGAATGTGGATTACATCGAGATAGTTGATTCCCCAGGAACTGGCATGCTCACCATACCAGATGCAACCCTGAACGTAGGTGATACCTTCACTGGCTGGGTTGCAGGGTACAACAATACAGTTGGATACATCGGCGATGTATTCGCTAACTGGAGCGTGTACAACCTGCCTACGGCCTTGGGTACCACAACACCGACCGGAGATGCATGGTCCAGCGTGTTCGATGCTGGTACTGTTGGAGGAAGGGTGCTGTGGAACGCAACGTATCTAGTACCAGGTCCAGACACGGTGCTCTATCAGAACAACTTCTCAGTGGACCCGCTTGGTGTTGACTGGACGAATATTCCGTTGGGAGCAGGTCCTGGTTGGTATTATTTCAATGCGGTGGGCCAGAGCGATTTGCGAAATAGCAATACCTCTGACAACAATGCATCATTGTTGAGCCCGATATTCGATTGTACAGGATATGGTGATATCACTGTGGAGTTCCATAATTGGTATACTACAAATGTAGCTGGAACCTCTCCTGGACCACTAGCAGGAACTATTTGGTGCAGTATTGATGGTGGTGCTACATTCCCGTACAATGTGACAGGTTGGGGGGATACATGGGCAATATCTTATCCCATGGTCCTGAACCTACCCTGGGCGGCTGACCAATCCCAAGTTAGATTAAGTTTCGATATCGTGAACGACGGTGGTGGAGAATGGATCATAGACACATTCTATCTCAATGGTACGAAAATGCTGAAGGACTTCGTGACCTTCGATGTCCGCCATCCAACAGTTGATTACATCGAGATAACAGATACGCCCAACGGTGTTCCGATACCAGACCAATCAGTTCCTATCGGCACTATAATCAACGGAAACATAAGTGCCTACAACTATACATCTGGCTTCGTTGGTGGGTTTGCAAGCAACTGGACCGTGGTAAATATCGGTTTTACATCTGCATTCAATACAGCGGTAGGATGGTCTACGACAGACACCTTTGATTCAGGCCCAACAACACCAGGCTGGGCGCTGTGGAACGCTTCTATAAACCTTGGTGGTACATGGTATAATGACTCCATACATATCTCCGTGACACCTCACGGTATTGATTATATTGAAATTACAGAAACATGGAACGGCATCCAAATCGTGGACCAATCCTGTCCTGTTGGCTTCTCCATACAAGGTCATGCATCTGGATACAACAACTCCAATGGATATGTTGGACCGGTGGATGTGACCTGGACCGTAGATACAAACACTGGATCATACACCGTGGACGGCCTTGGTGGTATCGATATTTTCTTCGCAGGCATGGCTGGCGGCTGGGCAAACTGGACGGCTCACTTCCTGAACTGCACTGGCGTATGGCAGAACGATTCTGTGAACTTCACCATTATCCCACCAACAGTGGACTATATCGACATCGTGGATACTGGAGGCGCTGGACAAAACTCCATGCAGAACCAGACCGTGAATGTGGGCTTGAATGTTAGGGGATATGCCGCAGCTTATAACTGGACAGCAGGATACATAGGCGACGTTGTGGTGAACTGGACCGTATTCAATACCGGTTCAGTTTCCTTCTCCAACCCAACACATCTGGATTGGAGCGATTTCCATTCCCACACCACAGCTGGAGTTGCTCTGTGGAACGCCACCTACGAGAACTACATTGACACAGTTTACTACCACGACTTTGCTGGGAATGATGGTGGATGGACCAATGTAGCAACTGGTGGATTCGTTGGTTGGGGTTGGTCTGGAGGACAATGGGAAAACCTGCAATACGCAGGAGATAACTCCGGTAATCTCACCAGCCCGATATTCAACTGCTCTGGAATGACGGATGTGAACATCAAGTTCGACCATATCTTCAACAGTTTAATGTCCTTCAACTTCCCATTGGTAGGATGGGTATGGGGTAGTGATGATGGTGGAGTTACATTCCCGTATCTGATAGACACGTTCCCAAATGCAACCTTGAACACTGGAATCAGACAATACAACCTGCCATGGGCAATTGGCCAGAACCAGGTGGTCATCAGGTTCGAGTCCTACAATGTCTTTGGTGGTGATTGGACAATAGATGATTTCCGTCTTTACGGCTCAATGGGATTGCTGGATGACAGTGTTGAAATGACGATCAATCCACCTACCATAGATGCTATCGAGATCATGGACGCTCCTGGCGGTGTTGGTGCCAACAGGACCGACATGACATTATGGGTGGGAACTAGCTTCTCAGGCTACTGCGGAGGCTGGAACGAGTCCATACGCCTTCTTGGAAGCGGCCTTGGATGGATCAGGGACATAGACGCCAACTGGACCCTCACCAATTATGGTGGTGCCACAGCTAACCTTTACTTCAATACTGGCAATCATACCTCCGGCGATACAGGAACAACAGGCGGCTGGGCGCACCTGGAGGTATCATGGCAGGACCCATTCGGAATTTGGCATTACGACATAATCAACATCACCATAATACCACCTGGCATAGACGAAGTAAGGATAGTTGACACACCCGGAGTGGGTACAAACCTCGTGACTAACATGACGGTTCCAGTAGCGTGGAGCATGACATGCTGGGCAGCCGGATTCAACTCGACCCTGGGCCAGTACATGGCCGATGTGGATATATTCTGGACAGTGGATGACGGTGCTGGCAACCCATCGATCACAATATCCCTACCGCCCACGGACAACTGCCTTTTCAATTCCGGAACACAGGGTGGATACCTGGTCCTCAATGCCACCTATGGTCTGAGCACGTATCTAGTTAATTTCACTATCTTGCCTCCAACACTGGATTACATTGAGATAACAAATACGAGTGGAAACCCGATACCAGACCAGATGCTTACCGTGGGGCAAAGCCTGGATGCGGAGTTGAGGTTCTACAACGCGTCAGGCATCCTTCTTACCTCGCAACCATTGACATGGACGGTAACGAACAATGCAGGTTCCAATGCTGGTCATTGGGCCGCTGGTCCACAGCTAAACGACACGTTCTATGCAGGTACGAACAGTGGGTATGCCTATTGGAAGGCCAGTTATTGGAATGGCACGTGGTTCAATGATACAGTGAACATCACACTACAGAATTGGACTGTGGATTATGTCGAAATTGTGGACATGAATACCGGTATTCCATTTACTGATAGACATATCGGCGTTGGTTGGAAAGCCAATGCCCTGGCCTATGCATACAACAACACACATGGCTTCCTAGGACGAGTGATCTCTAATTGGAGCGTGTACAACATGAACGGAGCCACTGCCTGGGCGAACCCTGTTGGGAGCAACCTGAGCTGCATCTTCAACTCAGGGGTCAATGATGGCCAAGTAAATTGGAACACTTCCTACTGGAACGGTTTCAGGTGGCTCTATGACAGCGTGCTCTATACCATCGACCCAATGGAAATTGATGAGGTAAGGATGGTGGATTCTTTCGCTACTTTGAACAATATCACCGATCACGGCATGCCTGTTGGCTCTAATCTCACTGCATATGCAGCTGGATACAATTCCTCCATTGGGTGGTACATGGAGCCATTGAACGTGGTATGGACTTTGGTGAACGATGACGGAGCCCAGGCATATCTGGACAATTACACGGGTAACAGCACGACCTTCTTTGCCAATCTGACAGCAGGTAACTGCACCTGGAGAGCTACTGAAACCTTCATAGGCTGCCAGTTCACCGTGCATATAGAGGTCTTGGTACCAGGGATCGACTGGGTGGAGATCAGGAACTCTCCAAACGGGGAAGGCACCAACGACACCACGCGCGTGTACTCTGCTGGTTCATCCGGACTTCTATATGCTGCAGGATACAACCAAACATCTGGATATGTCAAGGATCTTGATTCAAGCTGGTGGGCTACTGATAGCTCGGTGTTCATGATTCCAGGTGGAGAGCCGATAACACCTGGCAAGTTCACAGCCTTTACCATAAACACCACCATCGTTGGAATGCATCTTCTTGAGATATCTGCCCAGAGCCATGGCTTCAATGTATCCATTGACCTTGTGGTGTTCCCGGCACAGATTGATTACATACTTATCAGGGACAGGCCAGGTGGAGAAGGGAACGAGATCACTCTCACCAATACCCGTTCCTGGCCAGTTGGTGCGGTAAAAACGATTTATGCTGCTGGATACAACAACACCTTCGGCTACATCGGAGAGATCAACTGTACATGGGAGACCAATAACGCTACGGTCATCCTGTCCATGACACCCTGGGGTACGTCCTGTATCATCACCTTGAACGGGACCACAAAGGCAGAGATGAAGGCCCTTGTATATGCCAATAACACAGATGCAGTTATAAATGGTACTGGTAGGGTTAAGATCATAAAACCAACAATGGACTTCATGAGAATTACATCCGCACCTGGAGGGGCCCAGATACCCAATATGGTGCTTGATATAGGAGAGCATGTGACAGGTTATGCATCAAGGTACAACAACACCGTGGGCTACCTACCTCCAAAGGGAATGAACTGGGTCGTTCAGAACACTGGAAGCAATGCAAGTGTAAGTGTCAGCTCAGGTACATCCACTGTATTCTATTCAGGATGGCATGGTGGAACCGCAAGATGGAGGTTGAGATGGCAGGGCAGGATTTACGATGAAGTGATTGTCACTGTCAATCCACCGACCATTTCGGATGTGATAATCCAGTACGGACAGAATCCCAACAGCCCGCATGTACTTGACAGGACCGTTCCAGTGAACAAGAGCATGCATTTATGGGCCCATGCATATAACAGAAGCGTTACGCCCTGGCTGCACATGGGATTGATAGAGGATGATTGGACCATACACAATGTTGGAGATGCAGACGCGGATGTCAATCCAAAGTACAATGTGGATAATGCTACCTTCGAGGCAGGTCTAGAGGCAGGTACATGCCTGTTGAACTTCACCTCGGGAGCATTGAGCTATTCTGTGGAGATCGAGATACTGCCGCCATCCATTGACAGCATCAGAATAGTGAATGAATCTGGTACTGGAGAGAACGAGGTACAGGTCTTTACCATGAACGTAGGAGAGTTCTTCACAGGATACGCGGCTTGCTACAATAATACTATTGGCTATCTACGGGACATAATGGCAGACTGGTCCGCGCATAACATGTCTGGAGCCCATGCAACCTTAAACACTACCAACGGTACCAGTGCAATACTTGGCTCGAACGTTACAGGTGGAGAAGTGCTCTGGAACATCACATATGGAAGTAATGTGCATTCCATTTTGATCACCATCAGGCCGCCTGCAGTGGACTGGTTCAACTTGACATACCTTCCAGATGGAGATGCCCTGGAGAACTTGATCCTTGGAGTAGGATTGAACATATGGGTCAATGCCTCAGGATACAACAAGACCATTGGATACATCGGATTGATCCAAGTGACATGGACCTTGGACATCCATGAAAATGCCACCATCACCAACAGTGATGGTTCTGGTGTGGACGAGATGCTGTACACGGGCACAACTGGAGGTTTTGCCTTCCTGAATGCAACATACGGAGCAGCAGCACCGATATGGAACTACTCATTAAGTATCACCATACTGGACCCGCATACTGATTACATCCAGATAACCGACAGTGTGGGGAACGAGGTCTTGGACATGGTTGTTCCAGTCAACTTCACAATTCAGCTCTTTGCCAGGTCGTACAATGATACCATTGGTTTCCTTGAGATCATCACAGTGGATTGGAACTTGACGAATATTGACTCTGAAGCGGTCATCAGCAATGGTACAGGTACCAACGTATCGTTCAATGCAGGCATGGTCGGAGGCAATGCCACTATTCTGATCGAGGATGCCGATGGTCTCACAGATACCTTGGTTATCGAGGTGCTAAAGCCCACTATTGATTATATAGTGGTCGCGGACTTCGGAGGTATCATACTCACAACTCTGGACCCATGGGTGGGTATCAGCTTCGAGGTATTTGCATGGGGTTACAATGATACATCTGGAGCAGTGGACCTTGTGTTCGTGAACTGGTCCATTGCCAATTCCAATGGCGCCACCTCCACTATATCGGCTCCAAATGGGACCAGCACTGTATTTGATGCCAATCTCACTGGAGGAAGGTCTGTGGTCACAGCAGAGGACAATGAAAGCCACAGATATTCCTTCACTGCCAACATCGTACCCCCAGAGGTGGACTACATCTTGATCGTGGACACACCTGGAAATGGCAACATGGAAATACTGGACCAGAACGCTCCAGTAGGCTTCCAGATCATGGGCTGGGCAGCTGGATTCAATGACACGGCTGGGTATCTTGGCGACTTCGAGGTAACCTGGGACGTGGCCAATGATCAGGTCACAAATTCCTCCACTTTACCTGGATCAGGTTTGAACAGCACTTTCGATGCAGGACACTTTTCAGGCACCGTGGAATGGCTCGCTACATACAGTTCACAGAGAGCAGGGCAGATAGGAGGCCAGTATAATTGCAATGATACTGTTGTCTTTACAGTTGACCCGCCCGGCATTGATTTCATAGTGATCGTTGACACCGCAAATACAGGCATCAACGAGGTGGATTACTTGAGTCTCCCAGTAGGTTATGACCGTGTTCTTTATGCTGCTGGTTTCAACCTGACATCCGGCTACGTCCAGGATGTTAACTCTGCATGGAGCGTGGTGAACACGGATGGTGCGACATCTACGACAACTCCATCTGGTGCGAGTACCATATTGAGTACTGGCCTCACATCTGGAAATTCATCACTGACAGCCAACTACGGCGGCAGTATTGACACGGCCACGATAAGAACAAGGGACCCAACCGTGGATTACATCCAGATCGTGGACACACCCAATCTTGGCACGGATGATGTAATGGATGATACCATTATATGCCGTACCACGGTATCCGGTTATGCTGCAGGATTCAACAACACTGCTGGGTACATCGGAGATGTGGAGGCTACATGGACTGTAACCAACACTGGACAAGCCAATGCCACTACCGCTCCAGGAACTGGTGAGACCTCCACTTTCCATGCTGGGTACAATGCAGGTTCCGCATCATGGAGAGCCCAGTACATGAGGCTGGAGGATACGGTATCCTATACTGTGATTATAGAGCCAATGGCCAATGCAGGTCGGGACCAGACAGTAAAGGAGCACGTGGAGATCACCCTTGACGCATCAGGGACCTTTGGAGCACAGGAATATTATTGGGACATTGATGCATCCGATGGCCTATCATGGGTGGGTGGCGGTAATCCAGATTATGTTGGTGTTACAGCAGAGCATACCTACCATACTGTTGGAGTGTACACCGTGACACTGCGTGCAGTGAACCCGGCAGGTGAGGATCTGGATACAATGCTGGTCACTGTGACGGACGGCACACCCCCCGAGATCGGGGAGAGCGGCCCATCCGGTTCCAGTGAGAGCATTCGGACATCTATTACAGTGGGCTTCAACGAGCCTGTGAATACCAGCACCCTTGTATTCAGCTATAACGATGGTACATCAACCTATGGATTGGATGATGGGACTATTGTCTGGACCCAACTCCCAAGCAGGGCCACGAGCTCAGGCTTCACCTTCACCCCTGCGTCCCTTCTAGATTATGGAACCACGTACACTGTTACCGTGGGAGGGGCCACAGAGGATGCTGCTGGAAACCAACTTGGCACGGATCATGTCTATTCCTTTACAACAGCAAGTGCTCAGGAATCAGACTCCGATGATGACGGTATCAACGATGAATGGGAAATGGACAATGGATTGGACCCATTCAACGAGACGGATGCTGGAGATGACGAGGATGAGGATGGCTTGACCAACCTGGAGGAGTTCGAGGAAGGCACCAACCCGTTCAGCGAGGACAGTGATGATGACAGCATCCCAGATGCATGGGAGGTCCAGTATGGTCTTGATCCAACGAATGGTGCAGATGCCCAGCAGGATAGTGATGATGATGGACTGACCAATGTACAGGAGTTCGCGCAGGGCACCGGACCCAATAATGCTGACTCGGATGATGATGGTCTTCCAGATGGTTGGGAGGTGGAGTATGACCTCGATCCTACGAACAGTGCAGATGCGGATGAGGACTCTGATGGAGATGGTTACACCAATGCAGAGGAGTACAAAGAGGATACGGACCCCCTGGACAAGACCGACAGTCCAAAGGAGCCCAGCAAGGGATTCCCATGGTGGATAATGGTGGTGCTCTTCATTGTCGTCGGATTCTTCCTGTTGCTACTGCTCCTTAGACGCCGCTCTGAGAAGGCAGAGGAGGAGCTGGATGAGAGGAGATTGGAAGAAGCCGCAGCCGAGGAACTCGAGAAGGAAGAGGCAATGGATGAGGACCTCGATGAGGAATACGATGATATCGAGGACGAGGGATTGGAAGAGGAGGAGAGTGGATTCGAGGAGGATTATGAGGATGAGCCAGAGAAACTCAATGATGGAGAGATCGAGGAAAAGTTCGATGACGGTTCCTCTTCCGAGCCCGAAGGCGCACCAGATACTGATCCGGGGCAGGATGACCTTGGACCTCAAGAACCACAAGAGACCCAAGAAGGCATTGATGACCTAGCCAATGAATTAGAGAACCTTGAAGAGGAGCTCAGGGATTGAGTTCCTCCTTTCCCTATTTAGCTAAGTACAGGTTAATGCTCAATATTTGGATGTGCATGTCCCATCTACCATAGCAGTATCAGGGTGTAGCCATGGAAGAAGAACCCCAAATACAGCACGTGTTCGTCTATGGAACATTGAAGAAGGACTATTTCGAACCCCAGTATGAGATAGATATTAGGGATATTATCAGGTTCGAAGGGGAAGGAACCATTAAAGGCAGTATGTACACTACGGGTTCTTATCCATTTGTCATACTTGGGGGAGAGGAGCAGGTCAAGGGTTTTCTCTATTTTTGTTTTGATATCAAAAAGGTTCTTGACAAGTATGATGCTGTGGAGGGTCTGGGCAATCTGTTCCAACGGGAGGTAGTTGATGTGCAAATGGAGGATGGCTCCATTGTCAAATCCTACATCTACACGGCTCTGGAAGGTCTGAAGGAAAGGTACATGAATCCAAATAACAGGATACAATCTGGGGAATGGAACGACTGAATTTTTTGCGTAAATAACCTTTAATAACATCCAGTTCATTTCATTTATGATGCTACAAGTGCAAAATCTTGTGAAGTCATTCAAATCCAAGCTTGCAGTGAACGATATCAGCTTTCAGGTAAACGAGGGAGAGATCTACGGCCTTCTAGGCAGCAATGGGGCTGGAAAGACCACCACAATAAAGATAATCATGACCCTGCTTCGGCCTGATTCTGGTCAGGTATTGATCAGGAGCCAAGATGTTTTTACCAACCCTGTTGAGACCAAGAAACTGATAGGTTATTCTCCAGAAACACCTCTGTTCTACGAGAAGCTCACAGGCGAGGAATTCCTTCATTTCATTGGCAAGATCCGGGGTGTGAAAGGTTCATTGGACAAGATCAGCAATTATGCGGACATGTTCGAGATGAGCGATTCCATCAGGAACGAGATTGGCTCCTATTCCAGAGGCATGAGGCAGAAACTAGCGCTGATGGGAGCATTGATAGATGATCCTGAGTATCTGATATTGGACGAGCCCACTGCTGGTCTGGACCCAAGATTCAACAACCTGATAAAACGCTTGATATTGGAGGAAAAGAAGCGCGGTAGATCAATCCTGCTCAGCACTCATCTGACAGTGAACGCAGAGGAGATCTGCGACAGGATCGGTGTAATCCACAACGGTATACTATTAGCTGAGGGAACGGTCGAGGAGTTAATGTCATCAACTGGCTCTAGTACCCTTGAGGAAGTGTTCATCAAACTGGTTGGAGGAGGCAAGTTGGAACAGAACGGAACTCTGTCCGTTAAGGAGCCAAAGACCAGATATGGTGCGGTAAAAGACGATAAAGACGGTAATGATGAAAAAGACGATAATGCTGATAATGATGAAAAAGACGATAATGCTGATAACGATGAAATAGACGATAATGCTGATAAT
>Ga0272444_10003397_pt1 | contig 14326 bp, 15 predicted proteins | sample SSMForm13_FD_201033 | JGI IMG/M metagenome (GOLD analysis project Ga0272444, IMG submission 201033) | Marine sediment archaeal communities from Little Sippewissett salt marsh, Falmouth, MA, United States - SSM-Form-13 | ecosystem: Environmental > Aquatic > Marine > Wetlands > Sediment ...
AAATTATTTGGTATACAAAACCGCGCCGCACATTAGCGACTATTTGTCAAGTAAAAAATTCTATTTTTTTAAAATAATTTCAAAAAGTTAAATGCAAATTCCTAACCGGAAATTACTGAATATTTCTGGTCGTCTTGGTGGGCACCGGTGCGACTGGGGAAGTTCCCGGTGGAGCGACCGGATCCGACAGGAAGAAGGTGCTGTTCGTCAACTCCTATCACCCGGGCTATGAATGGAGTGATGGCATCGCCCGGAGCATCTGTGATGTTTTCGGAGCCCGGCTAAAAGGCGGGGACGATATCGACAACTCCGCCAGCCGGGTAACGCTGAAGGTGGTTTATATGGACACCAAGCGCAAAAGCGATGAAGCACAGATGAGTGACGCCGGCCGGCACATTAAGCGGCTGATCGATTCTTGGGCGCCGGATATAGTCATCACCTCTGATGACAATGCCGCGAAATATCTCATCGTACCGTACTTCAGAAATACGTCCCTTCCCTTCGTTTTCTGCGGCATTAACTGGGACAGTTCGGATTATGGGCTGCCCTGCGAGAATGTCACGGGGATGGTTGAAGTCCAGTTGGTCGACCAGATCATCCACACCCTCAGGCCATATGCCAGGGGAGAACGGATCGCCTTTATCAAGGGTGATGATTATTCGAGCCGCAAGGAAGCACGATTTTACGAACAGCATTTTCATTTTGCGTTGGACAAGCGCTTTGTGAAGACCTTTGCCCAATGGAAAGACGCCTACCTTGAGCTACAGGAAACATCGGATATGATCCTGGTGGGCAATGCCGCATCCATAAACGGGTGGGAGGCCGGGGCGGCGCGCGCCCTGGTCGACCGGTCGACGAAGGTACCCACGGGAAATTGGGATGCATGGATGGCGCCCTTCGCGCTAGTCACCTTCGCCACCAAGCCTGAAGAGCAAGGAACCTGGGCGGCACGCACAACTTTGAGAATTCTCTCGGGAACGCCGCCGAGCCAGATTCGGGTCGCGACCAATAAAACCGCCAGGGTCACCCTGAACATGCCACTGGCGAAAAAACTGGGCATTCGATTTCCCATGAAATTGATCAACCGTGCCACATTTACAGGGGGACCCTGATATGATGGTTTCCCCCAAGAGCATGACCTTCAAACTGATCACCGGCGTCCTCCTATCCTATGCAGCCGCCGCCGGGGGGATACTGTTGATCGCCAACAACCGGATCAAAACCATCATCAATGACAACCAGGAACTTCTCTACGCCGAGCGGATCGCAGCCATCATCAGCGTACTCGAGTTCCATGAGCGCCGCCTCGAGGCCACCAAATGGCGTGAGGCCTATGCAGAGGACTTCCAGCAGGCTGCCCTGGCGACGCTGGAAAGCACCTATTCCAAGCAGGCCAACCTGGCCTGTCCACCCTTTATTCTGGATGGTTCAGGCTTGGTATTGCTGCATGCGACCCTTGCCGCAGGTAGCAGGCAACTGTGTGACACCCCCCATGTCAGGCGCATGCTCTCGGAAAAAAACGGTGGTTTCGAATTCATGGATGATCAGGGACGCAAGCAATGGCACATCTTTCGCTACTATCCCAAATGGAACTGGTATGTGGCCTTTACCGTTCCCTTCACGCTGAAGTATGCCGAGGCCCATCAGTTGATCAACAGCCTATCGCTGATCATGACCGTCACCGTGATCGCTGTGGTGTCGATTCTGCTCGCGGTGATCAGTCGCATGATCCGACCGGTAACGGAACTCACCCGTGCCGCCAAGGCCTTTGCCGATGGTCGCTCAAACTATCCGATTACGGTATCGGGAAGCAATGAACTCGCCACTCTGGCAGCATCCTTCGTGCGCATGCGCGATGCCATCAACGAAAAGATCGAGGAGTTGGGGAAAAAAAACAAGGCGCTTTCGGAAAGCAAGGAAAAATTTCAGGTTCTCGTGGAGGGGTCGCCACTGGGGGTGGCCCTGATCGACGACCAAGGCCAATACCTGTATGTCAATCCAGCTTTCACCCGTATGTTCGGCTATGCTTTGAGCGACATTCCATCGGGCACGGTCTGGTTCGAAAAGGCCTTCCCCGACCCAATCCATCGGCGCAAGGCGATGTCTGCCTGGTCCGATGATATACACGCGTTCAGGGTGGATGAATGGCGCCCCCGAACATTCGAGGTGACCTGCAAAGACGGCACTCGAAAGGCCGTCCGTTTCCGGCCGGTCACCCAAAGCTCGGGAAATCATTTCGTCATCTTTGAGGACATCACCAACCAAAAACTGCTCGAAATGCAACTGCTTCAGGGACAGAAGTTGGAGGCCATTGGCACCCTTGCCGGAGGTATCGCTCATGATTTCAACAATATCCTATCTGCCGTGATCGGCTACACGGAGCTGTCCCTCATGGATGCAACACCGGGCAGCACGCTTTATCAACATCTGCAAAGCATTCTCGCCGCGGGCGCTCGGGCAAAAGACCTAGTCAAACAGATTCTGACATTCAGCCGCCAAAACGAGAAGGAGTTGAAACCGGTAGACTTGAGCGATATCGTCAAGGAAACCACCAAGCTGCTCAGAGCCACCCTGCCCACGACGATTGAGATTCAGTCACAGGTCAGGCCTGAGGCCCTGGTCATGGGGGATTCGACACAGATGCATCAGGTCCTGATGAACCTGTGCACCAACGCCGGGCAAGCCATGCAGGAAAAAGGGGGAATTTTAGAGATTCGCCTCGAAACCTTGGAATTGGATTCATCCCTGTCGAATCGGCATGCCCAATTAACCCCCGGTCCCTATGTCTGCCTGACCGTTGGCGACACGGGCCATGGGATGGCACCCCAGGTGCTGGAGCGAATCTTCGATCCATTTTTCACGACCAAGGAAAAGCCCGAGGGCACTGGAATGGGCCTGGCCGTGGCCCATGGGATCGTCAACGCCGCCGGGGGGACGATTTACGTTTACAGCGAAGTGGGTTGTGGTTCCACCTTCAAGGTGCTCCTGCCCATGATCGAACAACAGTCAGAATCCAAACAGCGATCCGAGCCCGTGATCGTAGGAGGCACGGAACGGATCCTTTTCGTAGATGATGAACAGGCCCTGGCGGAGATGGGAAAACAGATGCTTGGGGCCTATGGGTATGATGTGACCGTTTGCACCAGCAGTATCGAGGCCCTGAATCTTTTCAAATTGGATCCCATGCGTTTCGATGTTGTGATTACGGACATGACCATGCCCAAAATGACCGGAAACATGCTGGCAAAGGCACTCATTGCGCTGCGTCCGGATTTGCCGGTTATCCTGTGCACCGGTTTCAGTGCCAGCATTACCAAAGAAATCGCTGACAGATTGGGAATCCGCGCCTTGGTCATGAAACCTGTTTTAATGAACCAGATTGCCGCTACGGTTCGCCGGGTGCTCGATGATCGGGAAACAAGCGCCCCCGACTCTGAAAGCATTCATTAAGCCGCAAAATCAGAAAGCGACTTGCCGTCGGGAAATAACGTCCTTGAATATCTAAATACTTATTCTATCAGGCAATATCCTTTTTGCTTGGCATACGCTTCCCCCCGTTTCGCCGCATACCCAACACCGGACACGGTCATCTCAAGCTTGCCTGCCAGTTCGGTCAACGACAGGCCCAACTCGCGATTACACCAACAAACAAACAATCCTCGAGCATCCACAAGCGGGCTGCGACGCCCTTTGCGAAAGATCTCAGCCGTCTCGATCTTAAAAATCCCGGCTACTTTTTCGGCCACATGATTCAGGTCGTAACCGCTCCTTTTAAGTTCATAGCTGCGTTCAAAGCGCTCATCTTCCTGGCAGATGAGCGCTTTGTATCGATTCTGAAACAATTGCCCATGGCGCTTGTGGCGGTGATTGAAACTCACTGCATACCCGGTCAGCAGTCGTCGCATTAGCACGGCCAATCCCTGTGAACCGGAATGCGATAATCCCATTTCTTTCCATCATCAAGGAAGGTAAGCCGGCACCACTCGATTCTGGATTGATAGATCCTCCACTTTAAAATGATGAATGTCATCCAAATTAATTTTCAATAACGCTCACCCACAACCTTAAAATCTTTAGAAAAAGTGTCTAACGCTGATTTCTCCTTCTTACTCAAAAGAATTTCCTGAGTCGCCCAATTCAGATTCAAATATTTCGAGTGGCGTGTCCCCGGTATGGCAGCGATATCATCACCGTTTGCAAGCACCCATGCCAATGCCACCTGGGAAGGTGCAACATCTTTTTCAGCCGCGATTGCTTTGACTTTTTCGACAAGTTTCTGGTTATTGGCAATCGCTTCTTCACTAAAGCGGGGGTTGCTTAATCGCCAGTCGTCTTGGTTAAGATCATCGCGCTGTTTAATGGCGCCGGTTAAAAATCCGCGACCCAGCGGGCTGTAGGCGACAAAGCCAATTCCAAGTTCACGCGCTTTTGGCAAAATACGCTCTTCAACGTCTCGGGACCAGAGTGAAAGCTCTGTCTGCAGCGCGGAAAGGGGGTGGGTGTGGTGTGCTTTTTCCAGGTCTTGGGCACTGGCTTCTGACAGGCCGATATAACGAATCTTACCGGCTTGGACCAGTTCGGCCATCGCACCGACGGTTTCTTCAACAGGGACATCCGGATCGGGTCGATGTTGGTAGTAAAGATCGATATAATCGGTGTTCAGGCGCTTCAGCGACGCGTCGCAACAGGCCTTGACGTACTCTGGTGAGCCGCTGATCCCAAGCCAGACGCCATCATGTCCGCGTTTTACGCCAAACTTGGTGGCCAGAATGATTTTTTCCCGGCGATCCGCCAGCGCTCTGCCAAGTAATTCCTCATTGATAAACGGACCGTACATGTCAGCGGTATCCCAGAAGTTACAGCCGATTTCCAAAGCTTCATCGAGCAGTTTCAGGTTTTTTGTATCATCGGATTGGCCGTAAAATTCCGACATCCCCATGCAGCCAAGTCCAACGGCAGGAACTGTTAGTCCTTGTTGACCCAGTTTTACAATTTTCATTTTTCCTCCCGGAAAGTTTAATCTGAAGTCTTAAACGCATTCATGAAGCAGCGAAATCAAAAAGCGACCTACCGTCAAGCCGATAGAGAACCCAATCATTTTGAGGAACCGCACCGATGCTTTTATAAAATTGGATTGCAGGCTGATTCCAGTCCAGAACGGACCATTCAAACCGACCGCACCCTTCATCAACAGCCAATTGTGCCAGGTAGCGTAATACCATTTTTCCGGCACCATTGCCCCTGTGTTTGGTTGTAATGTACAGATCTTCGAGATAAATCCCGTTTTTCCCCAACCACGTCGAGTAGTTATAAAAATACACTGCATATCCAATAGGATAACCGTCAATGGAGACAACCAGCGCTCTTGCGCTTGCGCCTTCAGAAAACAAAGATTCGCGTATGCCATCAGCGGTGGCGACGACATCACGCTCCATTTTTTCAAACTCAGCCAGTTCTCTGATAAAACCTATGATCAACTCGGCATCTTCAGGGGTTGCTTTTCGTATATTGACTGCGCCCATGACCATCTCACTAGGTTATTTTTTCATCTCATCCGGGCGAGCATAAAGCAGCACCATCATAAAACAGCACCATCTTGGTCCTGGCATTTTTCTTATGCGACGTCCGGTTCCGGCCATATCGATAATTTCTGCCTGCTTTCATGATCCTTTCGTTTTCAAACCTAAACTTTTCAACAGACGCTTGTCGAATCCGAAGCTTTGCGGTTCGCCAATTCTCAATTGAGGATAATCCGGATGGGAGGGGTTGATCAGGTAGTTGTATTCTATCGGTATGACCACACTGGGCACCCGCAACACAGGGAAAAGCTGGTTGTCAAACCACTCATCTCCGATTCGCTTAGAACGTCCCGTGCTGACCGCTAATGGGAAAAACGCCTCCTTGTTCATATCCTCCACGTTGAGGATCAACTTCTCGGGAATATCCACCCTGGCATATTTGAATGACCGCAACATCTGCAAAGAGACATTGTGCACGACAACCTCAAGCGCGCACAGCGACAAACTGCCTGAGGCGTACACCACCGCCCTCCCCTTGTTGCTCCATCGCCCCCCCCGACGGTAGGCACCGCCGCCAGACATCATCTGATCGGCGTATCTGGCTGAGGTCAATCGATAAGCCCAAATCAAAAGATGACCCCATCGGCGATCCGATCCAGCATCGCTTCGACTTCCCGGGCGCCGATGTCATTGTCGGCCAATTCCAAAGGTGTGTTATTCTCGAAATTGCGGATTGGCGCGTTCAACCATTCCCTGGCAATATCCGGCGTCCCCAGCAAATCGACCGCCATCTGGTACAGACGGACAATGCGGTACAGGCGCTCGGATTCGTCAAATGTCAATTTTCCCTCATGCTTTCGTCGAGCGAGGGTGGTCTTGGGAATGTGGATAATATCCGCCAGTCTGGCATTTGAAAGGCCAAGGCACTTGGCCGTTTCATCAAAAATGGCGATGCTCAATCCGGATTTACACCGGGCAATGAGCTCTGCCGGATCCTGATCTGTTAAGGATGCAAGGCAGGTAGCTGGCATGGCGACTCCTTTTTATTGATTGGTTCCATTTGGTACTATCAATGTACCCACATGAGACTTCCATGTCAAGATTCTACCTGTCCTGTATCAAAATGACAGGGGGTCCAACACTTGTTCCTATTGTGATGGAAGGCCTTTTTCATACCGGCAAATCAATTGAGCACGGTTTGTCGCTCCCGCCTCTGCGTTGATGCCCTATCAAGATCTTCACAATAGCCAATACAAGCCGCACCCAGAGCCCGGACCGTCACCAATCCCGGTCGGGTGATGAGAAACGCATCACCTTCCTCAAGCACATAGTCCTGGATATCGTTTTCTTGTGTCAGCCAGATGCGTCCCTTCAGACAGAATACGATTTGCCGGCGCCTCCGGCCCTTTATGGCCCACACCTGACCGGCTTTCAGATCTACAATTTTGTCCGGTGAGCTGACATTGGCAAAAATAAACTGCCGCCGTGGACGATGGTTGATTTCGGTTCCCAAAGATTGCGGTTGCATGCGATCCTCCTTGTTTCCCATCACGATGCGATGTTCAATAATAATCCTTTAACACACCGGTATTCTATATATTTCCAGCTACCCCTCGGGTAGATCCGGTGATCTCATCTATACAATCGGCCTTGAACAAATAACAGCCACAGAAAATCAGTTTTGTTATGAGTACAGTTGTGATAATTTCACTTCTGTACTGGTTCTGAAACAACAAAATTGTACTGATCAGACAATGGCAAGAACACCCAAATACCAGCAGGTGGCAGACCGGGTAACCCGCCTGATCGAAGAAGGTGCCTTCAGTCCGGGGGCAGCGGCCCCATCGGTACGCAAACTGAGCCAGCAATGGAACGTCAGCATCACCACTATTTTGAAGGCCTACTACCTGCTGGAAGCGCGGGGCCTGCTGACGCCCCGTCCGCGGTCGGGGTTTTATGTGAGCCATCAGCTGCCCAGTGCCCCGCCGGAACCGGACCTGTCCAATCCTCAGACCGATCCCAGCCGGGTCGGTATGCGCGAGTTGATCACCATGATCATCCTGCGGGACACCCTCAATCCCAACCTGGCCCAGCTGGGTGCCGCCCATCCGGCCCCGGAACACACGGCCACACGTCAGTTGAACCGCATCATGGCTGCCGCGGCCCGTCGATTTGGTGATCGCGCCGGACTTTACATGACACCGGCCGGCAATCGTCCACTAAGGCAGCAGATCGTCCGGCATGCGGTCAACGCCGGCTGCACGTTGGACGCCGAAGAAATCATCATCACATCTGGCTGCGGTGAGGCGATCTCCACCTGCCTGCAGGCGATCTGCCGCCCGGGCGATACCGTTGCCGTGGAATCCCCCATCTGTTTCGATGTCTTTCAATACATGGAGAACCTGAGGCTCAAAGCGCTTGAAATTCCCACCCATCCCAGGGACGGCATCAGCATTGACGCCCTGCGGTTTGCCCTGGAAAACAATTCCGTACAAGCCTGCCTGGTGATTTCCAATTTCAACAACCCGCTGGGCAGCTGTATCCCGGACGCGAACAAAAAAGAGCTGGTCAGCCTGCTGACCCGTCATCGGATTCCCCTGATCGAAAACGATATTTTTGGAGACATGCACTTTACTGACCGACGGCCCATGTCGGCCAAGGCATTCGACACCGAGGGGCTTGTGTTATGGTGCGGCTCCTTTTCGAAAACCCTCTCACCGGGGCTCCGGGTGGGCTGGGCTGCCGCCGGTCAATATCGCTCGACCGTGGCGTGGCTAAAATACAGCACCAGCACGGCCGCCCCCACCCTGCCCCAACTTGCCGTGGCAGATTTTATGGCCGAAGGCGGGTACCGCCAGCACCTGCGCCGCATCCGCCGCGCCTACCAAAGCCGGGTCGCAGAACTGCGCCGTGCGGTAATCCGCTTTTTCCCCGACGATATCCGGGTGACCGATCCTTCCGGGGGTTATCTGCTGTGGGTTGAACTGCCGGAGGCCATCGATGCCCTGACCCTTTACAAAACCGCCCTGAACGAAGGCATTGCCATTACGCCCGGCCATCTGTTTTCCACCAGTGATCGGTATCGCAATTTCATCCGCCTGAATGCGGCCAACTGGTCTGAGGATGTACTGCCGGCCATCCAGCGCCTGGGACGGGTAATTGGGGCCATGCTAAAAAGGCCTTGAGTCCAGGCGTGTCGCCTTGGGATCACGCCCCATCCACTTGACTGCCGATTAGGATACGATCAGCAATAAAATACTCCTTGCAATCCCCCCGAATTTGTGGAAACATTTTTATTACCAGCCAGGATAAAGATTCGGTAATTCGATTCGTCCGATCACAGATTTGTTTTGTTGTCTAGCGTAAATTCTCATCATTGATAGCCTCTTTTGTTTTGCAACGTGCTTCGCATAAGTGCGGTCCGCTCAACATTTTTAAGTCTTTTTCCATTCCAGCGCCTTTGCCGAATCAGATGGCCGGCAACCGCCAACCGTTTCAACCAGCCAAAGGAGGTCGTCATGGAAAAACCGATCATCAACTATGAAAGCCTTGTCCGAATTACGCGGTCCATTTCGATGATTCGCGATCCCGATGAAATCGTTCTTATTTCCGTTGAAGGGATTACCAATGCACTGAAGGTTAAGGGATGCGCCCTGTTTATGGTTGACCGCAAAAGCGAGTTGCTTTCGCTTGCCGGAAGCTACGGACTCAGCCAGGAATATCTGGACAAAGGGCCGGTCAGCGCCCTGCACTCGATTTCTTCATCCATCGAGGATGGCCAGCCGGTGGCCATTTATGACGTCAGCGATGATCCACGCATTCAATATCCGGAGGCGGCGCAAAAAGAAGGGGTTGCCTCGATTCTCAGCGTACCGATCATCATGGGTGAACACGTAATCGGTTGTTTGCGGGTCTATACCGCCGAGCCATGGGAGTTTGGATTGGAAGATGTCAATTTCGTCCAGGCCGTGGCGCAGGTGGTCGGTATGAGCCTGGAGCTGTGCCGCATCAACAAAGGGTATAAGGAAAGCATCGACATTCTCAAAACCTTGCGTGATCCCCGGTCACTCAAATCCAAACGGCGCACACCCTATGAGGGAGTCCCGCGAAGTTTTTCAAGCGCAACGGTAATCCAGTAATCCAATCCACGCCCTGATCCACTTGCCAACCGGTGACGCGTAAAGGGGATATCAGCGATGAGCGGAACCGCAATCCCACTCGCGGTTCCGCCCGCAAAACGGACATTGTGTTGGCGCCGGCAGTGAACCGTATAACCGATAAAACCATCTCGCCATGAGCAAAAGTCGGCGATCAGTGGCCGAGAATTGCCTCCGCCACCGGTCCTTGATAATTCGCACCGTTGACCTGCGGCGCATTTAAAGCGATAATCGCCCCCAACCGCAAAAAAGGGGGAGCCCCCACCTTTTTACCTTATCAATTGCACATTGATGAACAACGCATCTGTCAAGGGAGAGAAAAATGAACGCTGAATTAACCGGTAAGGTGGCCATCGTCACCGGCGCGTCCCGGGGTATCGGCAGAGCCATCGCCATCCGGCTGGGCGCCCTGCAGGCGTCAGTGGCCGTCAATTTTGTCAGCGATGCAGCAGCGGCCGAACAGACCGTGCAACGGGTGGAGAAAGCCGGCGGCAAGGCCATGGCGATCCAGGCGGATATGGGCCGGATCGATGAAATCACAAACCTTTTCGATCAGACTATTGCAGCCTTCGGCAAGGTGGATATTCTCGTCAATAACGCCGGTGTCCGGCTTTTCAAACCCATCGCCGACATCACCGAAACGGAGTTTGACCAGATCTTCGCCACCAATGTCAAAGGCGTCTTTTTCGCCTGTCAACTGGCGGCTAAAAAGATGGCCGACAACGGCCGGATCATCAACATCTCTTCTTCGGTAACGCGTGTTTTGCTTCCCAACTACGGTGGCTACGCGGCCACCAAAGGTGCCGTCGATCAGATTACCCGTGTACTGGCCAAGGAACTGGGACCACGGGGGATCACGGTCAACGCCATCTCACCGGGTCCGACGGATACGGAACTGTTCAGAAAAGGCAAAACCCGCGAACAGATCGAGGGCTTTGCCCAAGACACCGCCCTGGGCCGCATCGGCACACCGGAGGACATCGCCAACGCCGTTGCCCTGTTGGTGGAAGAAAAAGCCGGTTGGATTTCGGGCCAGAATATATGCGCCAATGGTGGGTTTGTGGCTTAGCGCGCCTGCGGCACAAACCACGCTTTTTTGCGATACACCAGATCCTGACTGCGGGCAATGATTGTCCCGCTGGTCTCTTCGGTTACGGTGATTTCGTATAGCCCGGTCCGGCCCCCCAGATGGTACTCCTTGGCCTCGGCCACCAGGCGGTCGCCGACCTTGGATGGGTTGAGAAAAAAGATGCTGACGTTGAGGGCGACGGCTGTCTGTCCGCGTGAATTGCCGGCCGCGGCAAAGGCCAGGTCACCCAGGGCGAAGATAACGCCGCCGTGGGTCATGCCGTGAAAATTGGTCATCTGGTCGGTAACCGTCAGGCAGACCCGGCTGTGTCCCGGGGCGACAATGGTCACCTCGGCGCCCAACAGCCGCGCAAAGGCATCGTTTTGAATATGGGCATTGATGGCTGCTTCCCTGCTTTGCTCGGTCATCGCATCTTCTCCTGGCAGACATTAAAAAACGCGGTTCTCCAGAAAGCTCAAGTTGGAGACAAAAAGCTCCCGACAAGGTTGTTTTGGAAAAGTGTTAAGTTTCAAGTGTTAAGTGGAGGATCGGATCTAATTTTATATCGGAATCGATAGGATACCTTTTCTTAACACTTTAAACTTAACACTTAACACTGGCCCATAGACCAGTTAAAGCATGCTACTATACTGGAACAGTTGTCCGCTGGAGCTTTCCGGAGAACTGGATTAAAAAAAAGACGCTTATAGATATAGAATCGGTGCCAGCCCCTCACGCTGGCGCAACGCCTCCAAAAGCCCCACCGTGCCGGTCATCATGTTGTCGCCCCACGGCGCGCCGAGCGTGATCGGCAGGGTGGAGGTGGCGATCAGGCCCCGCCGGGGACCGGTAGACAAAATCAGCTGTACATCGGCAAATCCCACGGCCTTGCGGCTGTATGCCCCATGCCCGCCCTCATCCAGAATCTGGCGATGGGACAGCCGGCCTTCGGGCAAGGCCTTGAGAAGTTGGTCCAGGCGCTCCACGGTGATATCTTTGGTATGATACTCGAAAAACCCGTATAACTGCCCATTTTGCATGGCAGCGCCCACGGTATGCGAGGTGGCGATGTCAAGAACGAGAATCGTCTCTTTGTCAGCCGCCAAAGGGTCCATGGATGCGCCGAGAATGGCGGCCATGCCCGAGTCCATCACATAGACCCGATCGGTCGGCAGGTACAGCGCGTCCTGGGCGATGGTCAACAGACGGTTCATGGATTCCGGCACTTCATCGGACCGGTACATCAGGGCCTGGGGAACCGGATTGCGCTCAAGCGCTGCAGCGAACAGCTGGTGCCGGAAATCCAGATGCGAGACACCGGGCGGTGCCACCCCATGATCCTGGGCGCAGATGGCCACCGCGTCAAACGCAAAAGGGACACCCATGCCCTCGACGATGCGTTGCAGCCGGCCTGGCTGAAGATCCCCGACGCTGACATGCCCGAACGCGGGATCCTTTTTCTTCTTCTCGGCCTCGGCGCGGTCCACCACACGAATGCCGTGGCGGGTCACCCGCTCCCGGTCATGATGAATGGTGGCCGCCGCCGGTGCGGTCATCAGTACCTCAGCCGTGGCGGCACGATCGATCAGGGCCTGGGAAACCGGACCGCCCCCCATTTCTCCCCCGGTCACCATCAGGTTGGTTTTTTTTCCCATATTGCGAATCTCGTCGGCCAGCACCCGAACCGGTGAACGCGCAACGGCTTTATAATGCAGGTCGTGGTCGGTATCGTAGTAGAGCGTGTCCAGTGTGCCGGCCCCAATGTCCAGCATTAAGTAGCGTCCCATGATCTTTATTCCTTTGGTGATGATTTGAATTTATTGATTTGATCGCGGATAAACTGCCTGAAGCCGCTCCGTTCGGTGTCCAGTGCCGTTTCCAGCGGAGCGCGATTGCGGTTTTCGATCAACTGCTTTATGGTCCCCAGAAGCTGGGGGTCGGCTTGCACAATCTGGGCCGCGATGGTTTTGGCGCGATCCAGCAAATGCTCACGAGGCAGGACTTCGTTAACCAGGCCCCAGGCCAGTGCCGTATGGGCATAAATAGGCTGGCAGGTAAAAGAAATCTGCTTGGCCCGCCGCTGGCCTACAGTCTGCTGCAGCAGCTGGGTCATGCCCCACCCCGGATGAATACCCACCCGGGCATGGGTATCGGAGAACTGCGCGTTCTCCGCGGCAATGATGAAATCGCAATTCAGTGCGAGTTCAAATCCTCCGGTCATGGCATGCCCGTTCACCGCGGCGATGATGGGTTTTTCGCAGGCCCGCATCAGGTCCGGCAGGTCCTTCCCGTCCCCACGGGGATCGAACAGATTCTCCTTGCCGATGGCGTCCAGATCAAGGCCGGCGCAAAAAGATGGACCGTTGCCGGTAATGATCACCACACTGACATCATCATTGGCAGCCACGGTTTCCAGCATACCGTAAAGATCCACAAGCAAGTGCTGATTGATGGCGTTGCGCCGCTCGGGACGATTGAGCGTAATCACGGCAATTTGGTTCTCTACTTCCAAAAGCACAGGTGGTGCCATGGTTTTCTCCTTTGGTGCGATGCTAATTTTTTATGAAAAATCAGGTGAATGATGCCCTTCCTGAACGAACGCTATTGGATTGTCATCTGCCTTGAATCATCCACCATCATTCCATCCACCCCCATGGCCAGCATACCGCCGGTATCGATCTGTCCGTTCACCGCATATGGGAAAACCCTTGCCCCAACCCCATGCACCTTTTCCACCTGCACACGGGTCAGCACCCGGTAATCCGGATGCCAGGAAAAGGCCGTCACCTGCTCGATCCAGTCGAACAGACGATCATCAGCAGGAACATCGGCAAGCAATCCAACGGCGATAGCCGGATCCAACCGGCGCAATTTTTTAAGAACCCGCCAGTCAAAACTCGACACCAGCACATCCTCGACCATTTTTTTCTCGCAAACCAATGCCAGTATTTGCCGCTCGACGGCATCATCCAGGCTGTGGGGGTCAACGGCCTCAGGTTTGATCTCGATATTGACCAAAAGACGGCCCTTGGCCATGTCCAACACCTGGGTCAGGGTGGGCAATCGCTGTGTTTTGAACCGCGGATCGAACCAGCTGCCGGCATCCAGTTGGCCAAGCGTTTTCATGGTCAGCCCCCTCACCGCCCCGCTGCCGTTGGTGGTGCGATCAACGGTATCATCGTGAATAACCACCAGCTTGCGATCATTAGTCAGCGTAACATCCAGCTCGATCATCTGGGCACCGGCATCGGCGGCGCCTGCAAATGCGGCCAGGGTGTTTTCCGGAAAGCGGGCACTGAGCCCTCGATGAGCAATATACAAAGGTGTTGGCAAATTGTCGATATTCATCAGTCTAAAATACCTTACCAGTATTTAGAATTCAATGAAATCAATCAACACCTGATTGGCGGTGCTGGATCAACCGAGGCCAGGATTTAAAAGACAGTGACCGTTGAGAACACTTGAAAAGTTGACAATAGTCGGATCGTTGGCGTGTTGAAACGCTGGAGCGGGCTATTTCTGCCCCCCCCGAAAACCAGTCTGACACCTGTAGCAATACCATTAGAAAATTAATCCAATTG
>Ga0272444_10003398_pt1 | contig 14323 bp, 10 predicted proteins | sample SSMForm13_FD_201033 | JGI IMG/M metagenome (GOLD analysis project Ga0272444, IMG submission 201033) | Marine sediment archaeal communities from Little Sippewissett salt marsh, Falmouth, MA, United States - SSM-Form-13 | ecosystem: Environmental > Aquatic > Marine > Wetlands > Sediment ...
TTGCACGTGTTCAACCGGTTCACTCGCTGTCGAACACTCCTTGCACGTGTTCAACCGGTTCACTCGCTGTCGAACACTCCTTGCACGTGTTCAACCGGTTCACTCGCTGTCGAACACTCCTTGCACGTGTTCAACCGGTTCACTCGCTGTCGAACACTCCTTGCGCAGCGTCCACGACATCTGGAATATTCGAGCCAATGAAGTAGATCCGCGGATCCTCGTCTCCCATGTCGGATGGATCCGATGGCGTCCGAACCTCCCCCAGGATCTCCAGCTCCGGACTGAACGCTCGCAGTTCATCCAAAACGGATGCGATCGATCGTGAATCGGGCACGAAGAAGGAGAACAGAATCCTCGTGTAGGTAGGCGAGAACGTCACTCCCGGGCGTTGACTTGCGAAGTCCACCTCGTCTGCCACCTTGGCAACCGTCCATACCTCCGCCGGGAACATCGATTCTGCCTGGACCCAATCGTTGAAGAAATCCTCCAGCAACACCTCCGACGCCGTCTGAACCGTGTCGGTCTCCAGCCGATTCGACCACAAGAGGAGTTCCTCGATCTGCTCATCACTCCAGCGGTCCAACAGATACACGATCTCGGCTTCGATCGTCTCTACGTTTAGCGGGAGAGCACTTGGCAAACTGGCAGACGCTGTATAGCTGAGCGTCGTTTCGTACGAGAGCCCGAACTTGAGGTCGTTGATGGTCACCCATGCTTGGTACGATCTCCCAGGCTCCGGTTCGAAGAACGGTGAAAGCACTTCGAACGAAGCGATCGACGGCGCACGGCAATACTTGTCCGGATAGTGGGAGTAGAGATCGTCGATCAACGTTTCGCCACCGCCGGTCACATCGAGAATGGCCCAAGTGACTTCGATGTCCGGACAGACAACGGCCCGCTCGTACCGAAGCGCCACGTGAAATACGGCTTCCGTCACGAACGTCCGGGGATGGATCCGGAATCCATACCCCGTACGGAGTTCGCTCCACTCCTCCCCTTGACCCAAAAGTCCGATCCCGACTCCGAAGAGGACAATGGTCACAGCGATCCCTATCCGGCCAATCCGTCGTGTGTTCACGCGTTTTCCCCTTTCGTCGTTCTCTCATCGTGGCCGATGCATGTCAGGCAAGCCCCGCCCGCTCGTCATCTCGTCGGCACCTCAGAGTAGCCCGCCGAATGGGGTGAATCAACTCGCCGTGCCGGCTGGATTGCATCGACAGGAACGACGAACCGTGAAGCACGTGAAGCCCTCCGCGAGCCCTAGTAGTAGGTCCAGATGCTCTCGTAGTCGGCCAGATCCTCGCCAAGCCGCTCAAGGCGAGCGAAATATCCGTGAATCGAGCAATCCACGTACATCCACGGCTTGACGGGCGCAATGCCCTTCTCCCACGGGTGAAAGAGGTAGACACGCCTGCCGTCGGGGCGGATTGCGATCAATTCTCTATCCTGTGAGGCCCGCAGGTGATTCTTCCCGAGCTTGGGGACGTTGAACACCGGCTCGTCCGTTCGAAAGATCCCCGGCAGCAACCGCGCCTCTTCTTTGCGTTCCTGGACGACTCGCGCAATCGGGACCAGGTAGTCGCGGTGCTCTTCCTTCCCCTTGGTGTAGAACGTGTAGTAGGGATCCACGCCGGTCCGTTTCATTGCCATCCGTGCCGCCACCGCCTGGAAGCGACGGCTTGCGTGCAACGTGAACACCATCTGGTTGTAAACAGAAATCCCGGCTCTTCGCAACAGGTGAACCGCCTGCGCCAGCTCCGGCGTGATCTCGAGCGCCGATTCGATGTGCGTTACCACCGAGATGCCTCTTCGTCCGGATTCCACGTACGCTCCAATCCGTTCGGCAAGCGACGCGTCGATCAACATCGGCATCGTCACAGGGACTCTCGTCCCAATACGGATATGGGTGATGTGCGGCAAGGCAGAAAGACCATCCAAGACGCGGAGAAGCGGCTCCCGCCCCACAGCAAGGGGATCTCCTCCGGTCACAAGGACATCCGTTATCGCCGGGTGTCGAGCAAACCAGTTCAGGGCATGGTCGATCTGCTCGTTGCTGTGTGCAACACAGACGGCATCCGCTTCCACTTCCCAGTTCCGTTGGCAATACGTACAGATCTGCGGACATGCTTCCGTCAGCTTGAGGATTGCCACCATCGGATAGCGCCGCGTCACCCAATCGACGGGAGATGTGTCATGCTCGCCCATGAAGTCCAGCGCGTCCCCGCGGTCGTTCCGGTGTTCGATCATGCGCATGACGGTATGAATGGGAGGAATGACCTGCGCCCTAACCTGCCCGTCTCGCCGGCGACTGGCACTGCGAAAATCGAACAGAGACAAGTAGTACGGCGTGATCGCCCAGGGGATCTCCCCGTTGACCGCAGTCTCTATGGCTCCTCGTTCCGAAGGCGAAAGCGGGACAAGCGCCCCGACGTCCCTTGCTCCGGCGCTCCCTCTGAGGACGTGTGCTCTCTGCCATTCCGGATCCCACCAATCGTTCTCCCGCGCTCCGAAGTGGGACACGATCGCCTCGCGGTTGTGCGTGCGTTCTTCGACCAGCGCCTCGTCCAACCCACAGGGAAACGAATCGATCCGTCTTCGTGCCGCCGACGCCATCAGATCAAGGTAGTTCGAGCGCATCCTTCCTGCATTCTCTCCATGAAACACAGGCTTCGCCGCCCGGACGATCGGGTCCAACGCCCACTCCTTGCCCATCCACCCCTTGCCGATCTCCGTTTCTCCGTGGATCGCAAGAAGCAGGTGGTAGATTTCCTCGGTGAACCCTTCCCCAATCGACTCCGTGGCGTCATCGCCTTGCTCGAACACCATCTGCTGCATCAACTCAAGGGTGCTGAATCCGACGCGAGCTTCATTCGCAGGCGAGAGCAGGTTCCGGAACACATCGATCGCTTCGCGCGCCTTGGCAAGATCGAGCTCATCGACTGACCTGTCTCTTCCCCGCTGCTCTCGGTCGAGTCGATCCAAGTAGCCGTAGAGTTCGTCCCGCGTTTCCTCAAGAGAACAGCTCTCGCTCAGAATCCGTTCAACCTCTCGATCCGCTTCCCAGAGGCGTCGTGTTCGAGACCCAAACTCCACCGTTCGGAATCCCAGTTCGAAGTCCGGATGTCGATTCACGTGCGTGCTCTCCATTCGAGTCCTCCCTTCCGCGAACCAACAGCAAGGCATCGGGCTCTGCCACAACACGGCAAGGGATGTTCTCCTTGCGCTTGCTCTTCGCATGCGTTTGATGTTGACCTGCGTTGTACCGATTCTGGCGCGTCTCACGTACACGCGCGCCGGAAGCATCCCAGCGTACTTCTGCGGGAGTAAAACCCGCCCTAAAGGTCTCCTGCGCGTTGGGCTTGCCCAAGCATTGTGTTTGTGCTGCGAAAACAGTATACCACAGCCAGCTCAAATGGTGAAATCTGCCCGCGATAAGCTCCGCCGTATAGTCCTACCGGGGAAACGCCTTCAAGGCAATCAACGGCACACCGCCGGGCGCACCCTTCCGGTTCAGATGTCTGCGGTCCCCCGGATCGCCACGCGCCCGCAGCCGGATTCCAGCAGGACGGAGCGGTCACTGAAGGCCTCGAACCGGCCGGCGACCACTTGATGCGTTTCGTGCCCCTTTCCGGCGACAAGAACCACATCACACTCGCCCGCGGAGGCCAGCGCGTCCACGATCGCTTGCCGCCGGTCGAGTTGGATCCGAGATCGCCCGCGTGCCTCCTTCACCCCTGCGGCAACATCGGCGGCAATCTCGTCCGCAGAAGCGAACTTCGGATTGTCAGCCGTGACCACAGCTAGATCGGCAAGCGCTCCGGCAGCTCTGCCCATCTCGTGACGCTTCTCTCGATCGGCGTCCCCCGTACATCCGAACACCACGATCAGACGCGATGCCGGATCGGCCATGTGGGTTCGGAGATGACGCAGAATTCGCGCAATCGCATCCGGGGTGTGTGCAAAATCAACGATGGCAAGGGCTCCAGAAGGACTCCGATACGCTTCGAACCGCCCAGGAACCGGCGGAAACCGCTCCAGTCGCTTCACGATCGCCGCGACATCCATTCCCCATCCGTTGGCAACCGAGGCTGCTGCAAGGGCATTGATCACATTGTGCTCGCCGGGAACCGGCAACCGCATTCGGATCCGCTGTCCATGAATGCACAGGGTCATCATGGTTGCAAGCATGCGGGTGTCGAGATCCTGCGCGGCAACCTCCTCCGAGCCCCCGGTCCCGAATCGGATGACTCGTCCGCGACAGCTCTGCTCGACCCAGGCAGACAGCGGATCTGCTGCGTATGCTGCGCAGATCCCTTCCGGACCGAGGCTACGGACGAGCTTCAGCTTCGCTTCGGCGTAGCTTCGCATTGTTCCGTGAAACCCGAGGTGTTCGGGCGTCACGCCCATCCATACAGCAACATCGAACCAGACATCGGCAAGCCGGTGCATTTCGAGCCCGATCGACGACGCCTCGATGATCAACGTGCTCTTGCCCGCTTCCACGGCTTGTCGAGCCATCCTGTGTACGTCGATGCTGGATGGGGTCGTGAGGCTGGGCCGCCCGGTCTCGGCAAGGGTCACGGTGCTGATGAGCTCGATCCGCTCGGCACCAAGCAGGTGGGCGATCATGTGCGCTGTCGTTGTCTTGCCGTTGGTTCCGGTCACGCCGATCGTCTTCAACGTTCGCGTAGGTTCCCCGTAGAAGTGAGCGGAGAGCATCGACAACACCCTTCGCGGGTCCCCCACCTCGACCACCGGAACATCCCGGCGAATCCCGGTCAGTCCCTGAGCAAAGCGGCGACTTCCATCGGGGCCGACTACGGCCGCCGCCCCGTTGCGGATCGCTTCGGCGATAAACTCCATTCCCTCGAATCTCGAACCGCTAAGAGCCACGAACAGGTCTCCCGGCTGCACCCGGCGGGAGTCTTCAGCAATCCCCGCAACACGAACCGCGCCATCCGCCGGCTTCAGGCTGGGAATCGTCTTCGGATCGATGAGAAGAGATCGTGCGTCGGCAATAGCTTCAAGAAGCCTGCTAAGCTCCATCCGGTTCCCGCTCTTGCTTACCTGAAGGTCCCAAGCCCGTCCCCCCCGAGTCCACGACCGCTTCGGCGGAGCCGATTCTGTACAGGTACACCGGGTACCCATCTTTCGCTTCTCCGACCTCTTCGGGGGTCCAACCCCAAATCGGATGGTAGTAGGAGACAACGCGGGATCCCTGCCGCATTTCCCGCTTCAGACGATCCTGAAGCTTCCAGTTTGCGTTGGGTGAGAGAAAGAGGATCACGACATCCGCATCGGCAAGCGGAACCTCATACATGTCCGCACGGACGATCCTGGCTCGCGACCTCTGGGACACGATGCGGATCCATAATCTGCCGAGCAAAACCCGAAACGGGTCGATCTCGACGCCCAGAGCATGGGCACCAAACTCACGGGCCGCGACAACCACGAATCGGCCGTCGCCGCACCCCAAATCAACAACCCGCTCTCCCCGTTGAACCCCGGCAAGAAACAGGATCCGCCGCACAGTGACCATGTCGGTCGGCTGCCACAGCGCATCCAGGCTAAGGTTCCACAGGACCCAGCCTACGGTGAGTACGCCGAGTACGATCCCGATGGCTGTCGGCATCTGTCGCTAGAAGGTGAACGCCAAGCCCGCCTCAAACAACGGCCCTGCACTCACCCCTCCTTCGGAGAATCTGATGATGTATCGCATCTGCGTTAAGACGGCCACCCAATCCACGACCCACAAGCGCGCGCCCAGATCCCCTTCGAGCACTGCTCCCGAAGCGAATCCCGCCGGCGCAAGTGCCGCCCCGACTCCGAGCCCAAGCATCGGTTCCAGGGCTCCCCACCGCATCGACCCAGTGATCCCACCGCCGGCCAGTAACAGCCTTGCCGATCGAACCACGGAAACGGAGAGACCGGCTCGGGCATGGAGGAACTCACCAATCGGTGTCTCCGCCCACGCTCCCACCATCACGACTCCCGTGGGATCGGCACCGATAACCGGAGTAAGGGTCGTTCCCAGCGTTCGGGGTGAAATCCCGATCACCGCAAACGCAATAACAACAGCAACTCCAACGGACGCCGTCCATCTCCACGACACTGCACGACAGATCCCCATCGGCTCCTCCTCATCGTCACACGTGCACTTCGTTCCGACACAAACACGCTTCCCGATCCTGTCGCCGGGGAGGCCCGTTGAATCGGGGATCAGGCAAGCATGCCTGCACCGACTAGATATCGAGCGCGGTGATCTTGTCGCTGTTCTCCCAGATGAAATCGCGCCGCAACCCGACATCGCTTCCCATCAGGGTGGAAAAGACCTCATCCGCTTCCAGCGCATCTCGAATCTCGACAAGCTTGAGGACACGATTCTCGGGATCCATGGTTGTCTCCCAGAGTTCCTTGGGGTTCATCTCTCCCAACCCCTTGAACCGTTTCACCGCCATCTTGCTTTTGCCGCTGCGCTGCTCACGGAATGCATCGAGTTCTTCGTCACTGAACAGGTAGGATGTTTCCCTGCCAACCTTGACCTGATAGAGCGGTGGTTTGGCGATGTACACATGCCCATGCTCGATCAGCGTTCGGAGGAACCGGTAGAAAAAGGTTAGCAACAGCGTGCAGATGTGCGCTCCATCGACGTCCGCATCCGCCATGATGACCAGCTTGTGATAGCGAAGACGCTCCAGCGTGAAGTCATCGCGGATCCCGGTTCCAACAGCCGTGATCATCGCTTTGATTTCCGCGTTGTCCAGAAGCTTCGCCAAACCGGCCTTCTCGACGTTGAGGACCTTTCCCCTCAAGGGGAGAATCGCCTGGAAACCACGATCGCGACCCTGTTTCGCACTGCCGCCGGCCGAGTCTCCTTCCACGATGAACAGCTCGCTCTTCTTGGGATCGCGCGACGAACAGTCGGCAAGCTTCCCCGGCAGTGTGCTGCTGAACAGCGCACCCTTGCGGCGGACCATCTTCCGCGCCTTGGAGGCAGCCATCCGTGCCTTCCCCGCCTGCAGCGACTTCTCGATAATCGATCGAGCCTCGCCCGGCTTCTTCGAGAACCGCACCGCAAGTTGTTCCTGGAGAATATTGGAGACCAAACTCGCCACTTCCGGGTTCCCCAGCTTGGTCTTGGTCTGCCCTTCAAACTCCGGATTGGGAATCTTGATACTGAGGATTGCCACTAGCCCTTCGCGGACATCTTCACCGCGCAGGTTCTGATCATCTTTCTTGAGAATCTTCTTCTCGCGTCCGTAATCGTTGAGAAACTTGGTCAAAGAGCTCTTGAACCCTGTCAGATGCGTTCCGCCATCCACCGTGTTGATGTTGTTGGCAAACGCAAAGATCGACTCATCGTAGCTGCCGGTGAACTGCATCGCGATCTCCACTGCGGTGCCGTTCTCTTCCCCTTCGATGAAAATCGGTTTCGGATGGATCCGCTCCTTGGCGTCAGTCAGTTCCTTCACAAACGAGACAATCCCGCCTTTGTGCTGGTACCGGCGGCTGACACCGGCGGCTTCGTTCTCGAGGATAATCAACAGGCCGCCGTTGAGGTAGGAAAGCTCCTTCAAGCGGTGAGCCAGCTTCGAGAAGCTGTAGTGGACCTCGCCGAAGATCTCGCTGTCCGGCAGGAACGTAACGGTCGTTCCCGTCTCTTTCGATTCCCCGACGATCTCCAGCTCCGAGAGTTTCGACCCTCGCCCGAATTCCTGCCGGTAGACCTTGCCGTTGCGGTGTACTTCCACCACAAGATGCTCGGACAGCGCGTTCACAACCGATACGCCGACACCGTGCAGTCCGCCGCTGACGTGGTAACTCTTGTTGTCGAACTTCCCGCCGGCGTGCAGCGTGGTCATCACCAATTCGAGTGCCGGAAGGCCGCTTTCGGTGTGGGTCCCCACAGGCATTCCACGACCGTTGTCCACGACGGTGACACGATTGTCGGGATGAACGGTGACCTTGATCTCCGTGCAGTAACCGCCAAGCGCCTCATCGATGCTGTTATCAACGATCTCCTCGATGAGGTGCATGACACCAGCAGGTCCTGTGCTGCCGATATACATCCCCGGCCGTACGCGTACGGCTTCCAGATCCTCAAGAACCTTTATCTGATCGGCTTCGTAGACCATTTCACCACCCACGAAATTATACCGAAACCCCGTAGGGTTATCAAAAATAGGCATGTTGCGGACATACGCAACCGACACTCAAGGTCAAAACAAAGCGGGCCCGAAGCGATCATCTCCGAGCCCGCCAAGCATGTGTACGCAATACGCTACTGATGCGGCTGTACGACCTCCAGCACGTCGGGGAAATCCATTCCCAGCCGCTGGAGCGTCTCCACGGTCGGAACACCGTCGTTGGTCCATCCGCGACGCTTGTACACGGCATCGATCAGCTTCTCGTACTGATCCTCACGAAAGTCTCGAAGAATTCTGACTTTCTCTGCCGTGCTCCGTCCCGCCGGATTCACACCAACCTTCTCTTGAAGCTGCTTGTCATAGCGCTCGGCGCGCGATTCGTATTCCTCTTCCGTCACCGGTCCCACGGATCGATACGGGATCGCATCGTGCTCACGCCGGCCATACCCCATCTTCAGATTGAACACGCGCTGGAAGTTGTATACGCGCTCCGACTGAACGATGAGGTCGCCTCCGGTGACTTCCTGCCCCGTGATTCCGGCATAGAGATCACAGTAGTTGCGGACGTGCTCCGGAACCTTGGCCGGAGCACCGGATTCCGCATTATCCGCCGGCTCGATGTCGTTCCACGGAAGCTTGCAAAGCCCCATCAATCCGAACCACGTTCGCCACATCGGGAAGTAGTGGAGCGCCTCGGCCTTGTCTTCGAACGTCGGGATCTGGTTGTTGACCATGTCCATGAAGATCAGCCACGCCTCATCGTGCTGGGGTCCCTTCAACGCAAGCCCGTAGCCGCCCTGCATCGCCAGCGACTCCTTGGTGACGTATTCCGAGTACTCCAGCCCCTTCGCTTCCATTCCGATCGAGTTGACGAAGATCGAATCCGCTCCGTACTCCGCGATGAACTTCTCCTTCATCCGTCGGATTCCCTGGCCGGCCACCGCGCCGAACCCTTCTCCCCTCGCCATCTGATGCAGAACCTCAAGTGCTGCATCCACCTGCCCGAAACGGAGATCGAGTCCACCGGTGCGCTCCTTGTTGAGGATTCCGTTCTCGAAGCACTCCATCACGAATGCCATCCCGGTCGTATAGGAGATCGTGTCAATGCCGTACGTGTCGCAGTAGAAGTTCATTTCCAACACAAAGTCAGGATCGTAGATCCCCATGTTGGAGCTGCCGCCGGCGGTCTCGTACTCGGGCCCGTCCACCAGCACCGTCTCCCCGGCGTACGGACCGGTTCTGAGCGTGAATCCATCCACGCCATGCGAACACGACATCGTGCATCCCAGCCAGCATCCGTCGGGCATGTTCTGCGAATACTGCTCTCGCCACACCGGGCTCGAGATCTTGGGCGATTCCGGGTGCTTCCCGAACTTGTAGTTGTGCGTTGGCAACAGATCGTATTCGTCCATGATCTCAACAAGATGTGATGTTCCGACCCGGCGCATGTCGCATTGAACCTCATCCAGCTCGAAGATCTCTTGGTTGATCCGTGCCCCGGCCGCTTGGATCCGCGCGAGATCAGCCGGATGGTTATCCGCCGGCTTGACCCCTGTGTGCTTCACAACGACGGCCGCGATCCGCTTGTCGCGGAAGACCGTTCCGATCCCGCCGCGGCCCGCCTGCTTGATGCGAAACGCCTTGCGCTTCATATCGAAGAAACTGAAGTTCAGGCACCCGCATCGCGTGTTCTCGGCCCCGGCTCCCGCCGTCACCGTGGAGAACGCTTGAAGTGCGCGGGCATCGTCGGAATCGGCGAGCATCCGAGGGAGCGACTCCATCAGCACGTGAGAGTTAACGTCATCAAGCTCGATCGACAGAAGCTGGACACGCCCGGCATCGCCATCAATCAACACAACGACGTTCTTGTCTGCCTTGCCCTGAACTTCCAGAGAGTCCCAGCCGGAGAACTTGAGATACGGCCCGAAATACCCCCCGACATTGGAGTCAATGACCATGTTCGTCAGAGGCGAAAGGCTTACCACAAGGGACTTTCCTGCTCCGGGGTAGTTGGTGATCCCGCCGATCGGGCCGGCTCCAATGATGATTTCGTTCTCAGGGTCGTTCCACTTGGTGTCACCGGATACAGCGTTCCACAGTCGCCACAATCCGAAGCCTCGGCCGCCCACGAACTTCTCCTTCATCTCATCCGTAACGGGTCGGCTCTCGATTTTCCCGGAACTTACATTGACGTAGAGGGTTTTGTCGGTGTACCCGCGTTGCACAGGTTTTAGGTCGTACGCCATCTCGGAGATGACGCGGAAGTTCCTCGTGTCGGCCATTTGCTCCTCCTCATAAGGGCGAGCCCGCTTGCCCACGACTTCGAGCTTGCATCGAAGTTTAGGCAACGATACCGGCGTTCTCAAGGCCTTTCCTCCCGTTGAACATTCCGCGGTATCTTCCTCGGATCCTTGAACCGTCCCGATCGCCAGTCTACCATCCATTCCGGGAAACAAGGCAATCCGAAGCAAGCCGGAGGAGGATCGCCTCCTCGTGCCACGAAACACGAGCAAGGAGAGCCGATGAATCGGACAGCGTTGGAAGAGGGGATGCGGCAGATCTTAAGCGGTCTTGACGGCGATCTAATCAACGAAGAAGTCCGAGCCAACACGCCCCGCCGTGTCGCTGCCATGTATGAAGAGTTCTTCGCGCATGGCGATCGCAACCCCGCCGATGTCTTGGAAGTGATCTACCAAGAGAAGTACGAGGAGATGATCGTCATGAAAGACATCCCCTTCTTCTCGATCTGCGAACACCACTTCCTGCCGTTTATTGGCACAGCGGACATCGTCTACATCCCGAAGCGGGGAAGAATCGTCGGTGCAAGCAAGCTTGCTCGGGCGGTCGACATCGCCGCTTCACGACCCCAGCTTCAGGAACGGCTGACCACTCAGATTGCCGACGCGATCGTGTCCAAGATCGACCCGTTGGGCGTTCTGGTTCGGGTCGAAGCGAGTCACCTGTGTATGACGCTTCGCGGCGTGAAGAAGCCGGGTGCCAAGATGGTGACCTCGGCCATCCGCGGGAGCTTCTATCGGGATCAGGCGTCCCGCGAAGAGGCGCTGGCTCTCATCGCTTAGTATCGTCCAACCGCCACCGGGGGATCCTGTCGTCATCCGAAGCCAGTGGACGAACCTCCAGAATCCGTTCTTGTCGGAGAGATCGGCCTTTTGCCACCACGCGAACCGCCTCATCCATGCCTCGATGGTCGCTGTACCGCGCCAGCAGCGACGCGGCAAGCCGAAGCTCTTCTTCAGTGGGGTCTCCCTCGACCAGGCCCGTCGGCCCCATGATCTCAACCGGATCGAGAACGATCCGCTCTCCCGCCCTCTCGGTAAGCCTCTCGTTCTCCTGCCGGTCATGCCCAAGGATCAGTTTGACACTTGGGGACAAGCGGAAGTGACGGCCGATCGCCAGCAACTCAAATCCTTTCCGGTCAAGCTCGTCCTCCCCATAGGCGGCGAAGGCGTCGCGCAGCCGGGCCGAGTAGGCCTTCTCGATCAGCAGGCATCCTCCGGCAGGCTGAGGAAAATCATGAATGCCCAACTCCGCCGCGAGCTCGATCTGCGGTTGACGGCTACGCCCATGGAACTCGGGAAGATCCTCAAGTCGGATCCAACCTTTCTGCACCGGCAGAGCCTCGGGAAGGAACCTGGCCGAGAGAGGTCGCAACAGGCGGCCCTCCAATCCGCTCTGCGCAGCAACCCGCTCCAGCGCCCGCAGATGCTGGGACATCGGGCGCTGACCGAGCACTTCGCCGGTAACGACGAACTGCGCCTGTTCCTCTTGCATGATCTCCTTCGCCACCCGAAGGATGAAGATGCGGCAATCGATACAGGGGTTCATCCCCGCACCGGTCCCGTAGCGAGGGTGGCGCACGATCTCGAGATGTTCGTCGGTTCGATCGACAACTCGCAACGGGATCCCGATCTGCTCCGCCGACGCTGCAATAGGATCCTTGTCGCCGGAATGCTTCCCGCTGAACAGGTGACGCACATGCAGCCCCACCACGTCGACCCCCAACCGCTTCACCACTGCCGCCGCAAGCGAACTGTCCAGCCCGCCGGAAAGCATCGCAATAGCGCGAACCGGCCGGCCCGCCTCATCCACAACGCCTAGGCCCCTGTGTTTCATCGCTTTTCCTTTCCCATCGGCGCCGATCCCGTGTTCATGATTCCTTCTCGTTTCGTCACCAGTTCTTCATAATAACGCCTTAGAATCGTCGGCGAGATACGACCATTGTCAGAGCATGATTCTTGAAGGAGGACAGATCATGAAGCGAAGCTCTTTGATCGGTGTGGTGTTGGCGCTGTGTGTGATCGCCGTCAGCTCGCTCGCCTTTCTTGCTACATCCAACCCCCAGGTCGCACTTGCAGCGGAGACAGGGTCTTCCGCCGCGTCGGCCGATCCGAACCAAACGATCACCGCATCCGGGCAAAGCGCGATCAAGGACGCCATTGCCGCCGTGGAGAACGCTGTCGTTCGCATCGACGTCACCGCAACCATTTCGCTGGCTGACGTCTATGGCGATGAGATCACCGATGAGTTCTTCCGATTCTTCTTCGGGGACCCCGATACGGATTCCGAGCGACAAGTCACGGCGATGGGATCCGGCTTTCTGATCGAATACGGCAACGAGACGCTCGCCCTGACGAACGCGCATGTGATCGATGGAGCCGATACGATCTTGATCACGACGATCGACGGAAGCACCTGGCCCGCCGAGGTCGTCGGAACCGACTCCCAAGTGGACATCGCCGTTCTTCGGCTCACCGGGGACACCTCCGCCTTGTCCACCGTGGAGTTGGGCGATTCCGAGACGGTCGAGATCGGTGACTGGGCGATCGCCATCGGCAATCCGATCGGGCTTTCCTACACCGTCACGCTGGGAATCATCAGCGCCCTTGATCGAGACGTAGCTGATCCCGACGGCGTGGGATACTACCAGAACCTGATCCAGACCGACGCAGCCATCAACCCCGGCAACAGCGGGGGCCCGTTGATCAACGCCTACGGGCAGGTCGTCGGCGTCAACACGATGATCGCGGAAAGCTCGTCCGACGGAACGTCGATCGAAGGGATCAACTTCGCCGTCCCGATCAACGCAATCACCGATATCCTCGGCCAGCTGATCGAGACCGGAGAGGTCGTCCGTGCCTGGCTCGGTGTCTATATCCAGGACATCACACCGGCGATGGTCAACGCATTTGGCGTGGAGGTCGGCGGAGGCGTTCTCGTCTCCGATACGGTGGAAGGCGCACCGGCGGAGGCCGCGGGGATTCTTTCCGGCGACATCATCACGCACGTCAACGGACAGCCCGTTGGGACCACCGACGAACTGATCCGCACCATCTCGCTGCAGCCCGTCGGCGTGGAAGTGAACGTTACGCTAGTTCGTAACCGCAACGAGGAAACGATCCCTGTCATACTCGCCGAGAAGCCCAGCGAGGAAGAGCTGTATGGTGAGGAACCCGAGGAGGAAGAAGAACAGCTGGAACCCAGAACCAAGGCGACCGAGATCTTCGGCCTGTCCGTCGGCGTAATCACCGAGAGCGCAGCAAGGCAGCTGGGATTGCAATCCAATGAGGGAGTTGTCATAATCGACGTCGCCCCTGGGGAAAAGGGGTACTGGGCTGGGCTCCGACCCGGCGATGTCATCGTCGCGATCGATCTTGCAACGGTCACATCCGTTGAGGATTGGAACCGGATCGTCGCCGATCTGGATGAATCCGACAGCCCAACCTTGCAGGTCATCCGAGACGGGCAGACGTTCTTCGTCTCCTTAGGTGGATAGCGATGCTATTCACCCTGAGGTGGGTAGCAAGATGCTACTCACTTTAGGCGGGTAGCCAAGAAGCTACTCGGCCTGGGCGGATAGCCACAGGAATCGGAGAGTGGCGCAGCTTGGTCAGCGCGCAGCGTTCGGGACGCTGAGGCCGCCGGTTCGAATCCGGCCTCTCCGACAGTGAGATAAGCGGGAGTAGCTCAATGGTAGAGCACTGGCCTTCCAAGCCAGTAATGCGGGTTCGATCCCCGTCTTCCGCTCCAGTTCTTCCAGAGATTCTGCGCCCGTAGCTCAGGGGACAGAGCAACGGCCTTCTAAGCCGTCGGTCGGAGGTTCGAATCCTCCCGGGCGTGATCATGCAAGTCATTCTTCTGCGCCCGTAGCTCAACTG
>Ga0272444_10003399_pt1 | contig 14320 bp, 10 predicted proteins | sample SSMForm13_FD_201033 | JGI IMG/M metagenome (GOLD analysis project Ga0272444, IMG submission 201033) | Marine sediment archaeal communities from Little Sippewissett salt marsh, Falmouth, MA, United States - SSM-Form-13 | ecosystem: Environmental > Aquatic > Marine > Wetlands > Sediment ...
TGCGGGAAAAAGACCCCTCCAGATAAATGTGACCGGGGCAGAGAGCGGCCAGTTGACGCCCTGCTGCGGCAAGGATGGCCGTCTCGCCCACGTGGCTTCCGATTTGGCAGGCAATCCCGTTTTGGGATGCAAAATCCCAGATCGCAAGGCTTTTCAGAAACCCGCCGCACTTGGAAAGCCTCAGATTGAAGCCGCGGCAGGCCCCTGCGGCCGCAATCCGTCGGGCGTCCGCCATGCTGCAGAGGGATTCATCGGCAATCACGAGGACCCCGCCCGCGTCCGAAACCCGCTTCATCCCGTCAAGGTCCCCCTTGGGGACCGGCTGTTCGATGGCACTGATCGCCAACGTGCGGGCCCGGCCGAGAAAATCCAGGGCTTCCTCAGGGGTGTAGCCGCCGTTGGCGTCGACCCGGATATCCACCGACGCCCCCAGCCGGACGCGCGCCCGCCGGATGCGTTCCAGATCCCTTTCGACGCCGGCGCCCACCTTGATCTTCACGAACTTCATACCGAGGGTCGCCGTCAGGTCGAGCAACCGGTCGAAGAGCGCGTCCGAAAGAAGCGGCAGAACAGCCGAATAGGTGAAGCGATCGGCACCGCCGCCGCTTAAAACTTTCGCAACGGGCAAGCCCACCCGGCGGCCCCAGAGGTCGAGGCACGCGATCTCGATGGCGCACAGCGCGGACGGGAAGAGACGGGCCCTCGGCGTCTCACCCAGCTCACGGAGAAGGCTCAAGAGTTCGCTCACGGAATCCACGACCCGACCGACAACCAGATGCCCCAGGTCCCGCACGCTCCCCAAGCAGCCGTCCAGGGTCTCACCGGTGACGTACTCACGCGGTGTCGCCTCCCCATAGCCGCAGGTGCCGTCCGCATCCCTGGCGATGACAACGATCCCCTCGGCCCGGCTGCGTTCGGCCAGACTATGAGAAACTGGCAGCCGGAACGGGATGGCCAGCCGGTAAAGACACACTTCCCTGATTCTCACCACCCTGCCTCCAATCGATGTGGGGTTCAAGGTCTTTCACCGCATCCTTCCACTGGTACCACTGCTCCGGATGGCTTAGGATGTGGGCCTCAAGGCTCCGCCAGGCGGCGCCGCCCACCACGATCTTTTCCTCGCCGTCGGCAATGGGTTCGATGCACAGGGTGAATCGGCCCCCATCCCGCCGCATGAGTCCCATGATGACGGGGACCTTGGTGCGACGATAGAAAAAATCGAGGGTCTTGTCGCGGGGCACCGAATGGCCGAAGACCCTCACGGTGCCGCTGCGGTCAGCACGCCACTGTTCAAACTCGTCGCATTCGGTTATAAGGATGCGACCCTGCCGGATGGCCTCGAAAGCACGGAAGGCCACGTTCGGCTCGCCGGCATCGATGAGCATGACGTCCTGGGCCTCCGCCCTTTTAGCAAGCGCCTCCTTCAGCCGCGAGGTCTTGAAGCGGCAGATCATGGCGACTTTGTAGCCGTTCATGGCAAGGGCCAGCGGCAGATACTCCACGGCCCCGAAATGGCCCGTGACCAGGATCCCGCCCCGCCCCTCGGAGGCAATCCGGTCAAGCTCGGCGACGTTTTGGATCGTCAGGCGCTTTGCAAGATAACGCAGCGTCCAGGAGACGGACTTGTGGGCCAGGACGAGCTTTTCCAGATAATGCTCGAAGACCCCGCAGGCGGCCTTCAGTTGCATCCAACGCAGAACAAGTGTGCAATGGCTGTCGCCAAAAACATGCGAAATGCCGAGGCCTAAATTTTGTCTTTCTTTATGACGAAAAGAAAAAAAACAGATGCCGAGAAAATAAAGATACGCCCGGAGAAACCGGATGCCCAAAAATCGCGCGAGAATCACATTGAACCAAAGTTGAAAAAACTGACTGAGTCCCATGGCCGGTTTGGAAACGTTTTCAGACATGCGCCTTTCCTCCTTTTATTTTCCAAAAAAAGCGTTCCTCCTTCGCCCATGACCTTCGTCGGGATAATTCATATATCGTAATATTTGTTTTTTTTATGAAATTTTTATACCAAATGTAACCCTTGGATTCGTTTTATCGTTTTTGAACCTGCATTCTGTTATGCTGTTGTTTTTAATGCACAATATATGGGTTTTCTTTTTGCCGGGATCGTTGTAGGATTAATTGTGAAAGAAAACTCATTTCCTTGGGACCCTTTTTGGAACCGCTAAACGGGGCTCAAAATCGCCTCTGAGCCAAACGCAAAGACCTTCGCGTCAAATTTTTTGACGACCCTGAACATCAATTTGCTGACGGTGCCAATCGACCGGCAGCATACCCGCCGTGTCGCCGAGCACGGCATCGAAGCCACCCCTTTTCCTTATCTGTTGGATCATCGCACGCAGCCGAATGTGAGCTGCTTAAAACAGGTTCAGCCGACATGTTCGAGACACCCAAAGAAGCCTGCCACCATCCCTTCGATGATCGTCACAACAGCTGCATCAATTCCCTGGCGGTCATCGATTACGTTGAAAAAGAACAGCCGGGTGCAAGTAAAATTCTCCTGGCGGGCCTGGATGCGGAACTTCCCGGGGTCGAGGACCCGAAGGCGTTTCTGTCGGATCCGAACAACTGGATTTCAGCTCCCCTTCTCGCCCTGCTTTACGAGCGTGCCAAATCGATCCTCGATGACGCAGACGCACCCCGCAAGATAGGATTTTATTCCGTCACGGGAAAACGACTCGGCTACATCCAACGAATCCTGCTGGCCGCTCTTGGCGGGCCGGTGATGGCGCTGCGGCAAATCCAGCGCGTGAACGACCATTTCAATCGCACCAAGCGCATCGAGCTCGTGGATTTAAGGGGTACCACGGCCACGACCCGTCTCCACTGGAACCCCGATATCCCCCTGACCGAAGACTTCTGTCACTACAACAAGGGGATTTACGAAGCCGTTCCGGTGATCTGGGGGCTTCCGCCGACACGCCTGATCGAGACGGAATGTTTCTTTCATGGCGGGCGTTACTGCGAGTATCGATTGAGCTGGAGCAGGGGCAGCATCGCCCGGTTCTTTTTTCGTCTTTTCGCCCCGTGGAAGGTCGCCCGGGCGAGCATCGCGGAGCTGGAGCAGGACAAGGCGATCATCCGCAAGAAGTACGAGGAGGTTAATGCCCTAAACGCCGCCCTCACCACCAAGGTCGCACAGCTGGAAGGCCTTCACGAGACCGGCAAGGCCCTTCTCTCCACCCTGGAATTGGACGCCCTGATCGAGATCGTCCTCAAACGTCTGATCGATGTGGCGCATCTCGACCGGGCGGGTGTTTTTCTTCTGGACGAATCGCTCTCGAACCTCACGCTGGTCAATGCGGTCGGGGTTGAAAAAGAGGTCCTCGAACGCCTTAAAGGCTACTCGGTCTCCATTGGGAAGGAACGCAACATCCTCGCGAGATCCGCCCGGGAAAAACGCCCCTTTTTCCTGGCGGACGAAAAGATCGCCTCGTTGAACCCCGAAAACCCTCTCCTGAAGGTCTTCAAGCCCTCCTCCTTCATTCTCGTTCCACTTCTCGCCCGTGGCGAGACCATGGGCCTCCTCGTGGGGGATAGCAAGGAAGGCCGAACATCCTCAAAGATAGACCGGAATTTCATATCGAGCTTCGCCAACCAGATCGCCATGGCCTTGGAGAACGCCTCCCTCTACCAAAAGCTGCGGGAGTCGGAACGGATGTACCGGGAGATCGTTGAAAATTCTCAGGAGGGGATCTGGGTGGTGGACGAGACCGGGTGTATCCGGTTTGCCAACCGTACCCTGGCCCGCCAGATCGGCTACGAGGATCTCACCGGGATGAGCATCTACGATCTGGTCGCGGAGGAAGGCAAAAAGAAGTTTCTCGGCCTCATCCGGGAAAACCTGAACGAAAAATCAGCGCGGGGCGAAGTGTCTTTTCGAAAAAATGGCGGCGGCATTCTGCCGGCGCTTGCCAGCAGCGTGCCGCTGTTCTCCGGCAAGGGCTATCGCGGCAGCCTCATCATGGTGACCGACCTCACCGACCAGAAGCGCATGGAGGCACGGCTGCTGCGATCTCAAAAGCTCGAAGCTGTGGGCACCATGGCCGGCGGAATCGCCCACGACTTCAACAACCTCCTGACCGGCATCCTCGGATACGCCCAGCTCATGAAAGCTGGTCTGGAAGACGGCTCGGCGTCCATGCGCTACGCCGACGGCATCGAGAAGTCGAGCCTGCGGGCGGCGGAACTCATCCGCCAGCTGCTCGCCTTCAGCCGCGGGACGAAACCCGAGGATGCGGGCCCGGTGAACTTGAACGCCCTCATCGAGGAGACCGTCTCCCTCATCCAACGCTCGCTTCCCGAGAAGATCACCACGAAGCTGGCGCTGCACACCGATCTTGCGGACATCCACGCCAACGCCACCCAGATCCAGCAGGCCCTCCTGAACCTGATCTTCAACGCCCGGGATGCCATGCCCGACGGCGGCACCATCACCATCTCCACCCAGGAGACCTCCCCCGCAGCCCTCCTGAAGCGCTGCCCGGCCTGCTTGACCGAGGCCCCAAGCTATGTCCAGCTGAGCATCGCCGATGAGGGCAGCGGCATCGCACCCGATCTCATCGACCGGATCTTCGACCCCTTTTTCACCACCAAGGGCATCGGCAAGGGAACGGGGCTGGGGCTTGCCATGGTTTACGGGATCGTCCGCAACCTCGGAGGCCAAATCCTCGTCGAGAGCACCCCCGCCAAGGGCGCCACCTTCGACATCTTCCTCCCCACCGGCGAGGCCCATGAACTGCCCGCCGTCGAAGCGCCCGCGGACGAAGCCCCCCGCGGGGAGGAGGGGATCCTGGTGGTGGACGACGAGGAACTGGTGCGCGATCTTGCCGCGGAGATCCTCTCTTCACGCGGGTACCGGGTATTTGCAGCCAGAGACGGCCTCGATGCGGTCCACACCTTCACCGCCATCGGCCCCTCGGCCATCGACCTCGTCATCATGGATATCGTCATGCCGCGCCTGGACGGGATCGAGGCCTCCAGGCGGATCCACGCCGTCGCCCCCCGGCAGAAAATTCTGTTCTCCAGCGGCTACACATCCCATTCAAAATCCATCGCGGAACTCAAGGAAAAGGGGTTCCCCTTCATTGGAAAACCCTACCGGAGTGAACTCCTCCTTCAAAAAGTAAGGGAAGCGATCGATGCCGCGCCCTGCGCCGTCGAGTGACCGGCCCCAGGGAAGACCCCTTACGGTTGCGGCAGCGGCGGCTGGGGAACATCGGACTTGCGGGTGGACGCGAGGGGAAGCGGCGGGGTGCAACCGAAACGGGTGCAAGGCGGGTGTCATCAGCCATTCCCGGAACCAGCCAAAAGCCAGCGCCGAGTTTTAACAAAGAACACTGATCAACCCGGCCCAAGGGGGTAAGATGACCAGCGCAGACCGCCAGCCATGGGAAAAGCTTTTGGTGACGCCCGGGAAGGTGTTGCAAGGAATCGAGCCGGGTATGAGCATTTTTTTGGGATCCGGACTAGCGGAGCCTCGAACCCTGCTCAAGCACTTGATGGCCTCCGAGGCGGACAACTTGCAGGACCTGGAGCTAATCCAACTGGTCAGTTTCGGTGATGCCATCTCTCCAAAGAAGCTCAGCGCCCACAAATACCGCCTCAAGACGTTTTTCTCCGGATGGGTCGCCAGGGAAGCCATCACCCAGGGCCAGGTGGATTTGATTCCATGCCGTTTTGCCCGCATTCCCCCGTTGATCGCATCAGGACAGATTCCCGTCGATGTGGCCTTTGTTCAGGTTGCGCCCCCCAACGAAGCCGGATACTGCAGCCTTGGGGTGGCAGTGGACGTGGCACGCCAGGCCATGGACCAGGCCAAGGTGGTGGTGGGTGAAATCAACCCACGGATACCCCGCACTTTCGGCGACACCTTTGTGCCAATCGCCGACTTCGATCTTCTGGTGCCCGCAACGGAACCGCCCATCTATTTCGGTCGCTTCCCCGTGGACCCGATCACCGACCAGGTCGCGAAGAACGTCGCTGCGATCATCGAAGACCGAAGCTGCCTGGCCTTTTCAATTGGTCCCCTTTTCGAAGCTCTGGGATCCCATCTGACCCAGAAACGCCATCTGGGCATCCATTCACCCCTTTTTACCGATGCTCTGATGGATTTAATCAAAAGCGGCGCTGTCACCAATCGTTTCAAGGAGGTTAGCCGAGGCAAGTCATTGGCTTCATATGCCTTCGGAACAGCGCAACTGATGGACTGGCTGGATCGCAATCCGCTGGTCGAGTTCCAGGGAATCGACAGAGTTTTCAACCCGATCGCAATTGGCCGCAACCCTGGTTTTATCGGCGTCTTTACGGCTCGCAAGGTAGATTTGACGGGGCAAATCGCCCTGCATGCCGGCAAAGAAAACCTCCCGGCCGCACCCGGTGAAATGATGGACTTTTTCAACGGCGCAAATATTTCCCCGGGAGGGCGCACGATATTTGCCCTCACCAGTCGTAATCCTAAAGGCAAGCCCAACATCGTTCTTTCGGTGGGGAGGTTTCCCAACCTGTTCACCCTGCGAGAGTCCGTGGAAACCGTGGTTACCGAATACGGGGTCGCCAACCTGGCCGGCCGTACCGTCCGCGAGCGGGCCCAGACGCTGATTGAAATCGCCCATCCGGATGACCGCTTGGCACTGGTCGAACAGGCCAAGGCGCAAAAGATCCTCTACCCCGACCAGATTTTCCTGGCGGAGTGCGCCCATCTCTACCCGGCAGATATTGCTACCCGGCACACCTTCAAAGGAAGAATGCAGGTTCTAATCCGATGCATCAAACCTTCCGATGAAGAAGAAATGCGGCGCCTTTTCTACCGCTTTTCCGACGAGGCGGTCTACTACCGCTATTTCACCCCGATAAAGACCATGCCCCATGCGAAAATGCAGGAATACGTCAATGCGGACTGCAACCAGGTGATGTCCATCGTGGGGCTGGTTGGCGAACCCGGCTGGGAAAATCACATTATTGCGGAAGCGAGATATATACGGGAGCCCCAGCGCCCCTGGGCCGAAGTCGCTTTCGTCGTGGATGAACAATACCAGGGGCTGGGCCTTGGTACCTTTCTTTACAAAATGCTGGTGCGATTGGCCAAAGAACGTGGATTGCGGGGATTTACGGCCGATGTCCTCTCCTCAAACATCGCGATGATGAAAGTCTTTGAAAAAGGGGGCCTAATGAAAGCCAAACTGGAACACGGGGTATACCATCTGCAGATGCCCTTTGAGGAGGAAGGATCCGCCTGATCCGGCATGAACCCTCACTCCGGGGGCTCGTGGTGGAAATCGAGCACTGCCAACGCGTCAAGGACAGCCAGACCGGCCTTCGCTAACTGGTGAGAAACCCCCTCCGCGTCGCCTTTTGGGGACGGGAAAGGAAAAGAACAGCGGTGTTTGACCTGAGATTTCACAAAATTTATGTATGTTTTTAAAGTATGGTATTTTTTAAAGTTGATATAAATGTTCACCCACCGAATGGAAAGGAGGTGAGCCCGGAGATCAAGGTGGGAAGATGCGCGACGAGTCGGCCAATGAAGTCATCCAGTCACCAATCAAACAAGGAGCGGGGAATGAGGAAAATTGCAATTTTGACGATGGTGGTCATGTTCGGCGTATGCCTGTCTTTCAATGTTTTTGCTGCGGACAAGGCTGCGATTCAGAAGAACGTAGAGGACATCGTGGCCGCCATCGACGGCGGCAAAGCGGCCGCGGAATTCAAGGCAGATGACTACGACCCCTATGCATTCATCATGGAAGCCGGCGGAAACATGATCGTCCATCCGACCCTGGCCGGCAAAAGCCTGAAAGAAGAGTCCAGCGCGTTGTACGACATTATCAGCCAATCTACCCCGGAGGGCATTTGGGTCGACTATGAATGGCAGGGCAAGATGAAGCATTCCTACCTCAAAACGACCGCAGGCGGCCTGATCGTGGGCAGTGGCTACTCCGACTAGCCCCCGACCTGCGCATCCCTTAAAATAAGCCCAATAACGTACTTTCCCTCTCACCGGACGCCGCGACATTCCGAATGAGCGGCATCGCCGAAAGGGGATGACCGGTCAGAATAACGACGCGCCCGGTGAGAGTTTTGCCGCAATGCCTGCGGCACCGAAAAAACCCGAATTACCACCCCCATGACCCCGCCGTCGCTCGCCTCCGGCCCGATATGCTCAAAAATGGAGAACAACTTCCGCTGCTCGGAAGCCCCCCGATTCTCCAAAAAACCAACGCCCTCAGAGCTGGAACTCTGAAGGCGTTTTTTGTATCCGGATTTTGTATCCGCCCTACCACAAGAGGGCTTACAATTTGTAACCCGTTGAATTTTATTGGTGATCCCAAGGGGAATCGAACCCCTGTTTCCGGCGTGAGAGGCCGGCGTCCTAGACCGCTAGACGATGGGACCTTGAAAATATTCAGGGGTTGAGTATCGGAAAGCCCCTTTTTTGTCAAACATTAATTTGGGATTTTGCCACCCCCGGTGCGCCGGCGCCCCTTGCGAAACCCGAAGATGAAATAAACCAGCGGGCCCAGAAAGGGCACCATCGCCACAAAACCCCAAATAGCCTTTTTTTCGATCCCGCCGAAATCTTTGTAGGCGATGTCGATCACTGCGATGCAGGTGAGAAGAAAGAACGCTGCACCGACGGCCACCCAGAAAATAACCGTGTTCAGATCCATGCCTACCCCTTCAACAAATTGGCGACTAAAAAGATAGTGTTCCCATAATAGGCACTGCGATTCTAAGGGAAAATCACCTTGAAGGCCTTCTCCCGGTCGATACCTGGCCAAGGGACGCGGCAGGCTCACCGGATTTCAAGATTTAAAGTTAGTCATAACGATAAGGGGCAATTTTTTCAAGACTTTCCGATGACGGAAACGGTTGTGGTGCCCTCAAGCGGGCATCTTGTGCCGGCCTGGGAGGGCATGCTATGGTGCCGTGCGTGAAATTCACCTCCCCTTAAATCCGGACGGGTCATGGTCAAAAAGAGTGTCAAAACCGTTTTCGTATGCCAGGCATGCGGCCACCAGGCCCCCAAATGGATGGGAAAATGCCCGGACTGCGGCGAGTGGCACAGCCTGGTGGAAGAGATCCGCCGGGATGGCGCCGCTGTCGGCATGGTCGCCCAGCTGACAGGCACGGGGGCCCAGCCTGTGGCCATCGACGCGGTCAACATCGACGGCGAAAAACGCCTGCAAACCCATCTCCGGGAGTTTGACCGGGTTTTGGGCGGCGGCCTGGTGGGCGGCTCGCTGGTGCTGATCGGCGGGGACCCGGGAATCGGCAAATCCACGCTGATGCTCCAGGTCCTTTTCGGTCTGGCCGGCGACAAGCATAAAGTGTTGTATGTCTCCGGGGAGGAATCCGTCAAACAGATCCGGCTTCGCAGCCAGCGTCTGGGCACCATCGCGGGCAATATGCTGGTGGTCTCGGAAACCGACCTGGACGCCATCCTGTCGATGGTGGCGGCCTGCTCCCCCGACGTTCTGGTGGTGGATTCCATCCAGACCATGTTCAGCCCGGCGCTGGCCTCCGCCCCGGGCAGCGTCAGCCAGGTGCGGGAATCGGCCATGCGGCTGATGCTGATGGCCAAGAAGAGCGGCGTCCCCACCTTCCTGGTGGGCCACGTCACCAAGGAAGGCGCTATTGCGGGCCCGCGGCTGCTGGAGCACATGGTGGACACGGTGCTCTACTTCGAGGGCGACCGCAACCACATATTCCGCATCCTGCGGGCGGTCAAAAACCGCTTCGGCTCCACCAACGAGATCGGGGTGTTTGAGATGAAGGAAAAGGGTCTCGATGAGGTCCCCAACCCATCGGCCGTTTTTCTCTCAGAGCGCCCCGAAAACGCGCCGGGTTCGGTGGTCACCGCCAGCATGGAGGGCAGCCGGCCGCTTCTGGTGGAACTCCAGGCCCTGACCAGCAGCACCAGTTTCGGCACGCCGCGGCGCACCATTCTCGGCCTGGATCAGAACCGGGTGGCCCTGCTGGCCGCGGTGATGGAGAAAAAACTCGGCATGCACCTCATGGGCCACGACATCTTCATGAATGTGGCCGGCGGCATCAAGGTCGGCGAGCCGGCCGTGGACCTGGGCATCGTGGCGGCCCTGGCCTCCAGCTTCCTCGACAAGGCCCTGCCCGAAGGCACCATCGTTCTCGGAGAGGTGGGCCTCACCGGGGAGGTGCGCGCCATCAGCCACGTTGAAAACCGGGTGGCCGAGACCCAAAAAATGGGGTTCACCCGCTGCATTGTTCCGGCCGGCAGTTTGAAGCGCATGAAGGTGCCCGCCGGGCTCCGAGCCGTGGGCGTCGGGACCATTTCCGAAGCGGTCGAAACCCTCTTCTGACCAGATCCCGGTTGACTAAAAAATCTCCAAATTGTATGGGGATTTCGAACATTAGCGGTGGGCCGCGGCATCTTTGCAGCGGCCCCTTTGCGCAAGGAGCGGCGCCCATGCCCAGACGGGGCCCCAAGCCCAACCCGTGGGCGGATCACTACACCCGCCAAGCCAAAAAAGAGAACTTCGCCGCCCGCTCGGTTTACAAACTGCAGGAAATTCAGCGGCGCTGCCGCATCATCCGCAGGGGCGCGCGGGTTCTGGATCTGGGCTGCGCCCCCGGCTCCTGGCTGCAGTATGCGGCGCAGCTTACCGGCAGCGGCGGCAAGGTGGTGGGCATCGACCGCAAACCGGTCAGCGTGGCACTGCCGCCCCACGTCAGGGTCATCAGCGGCGATATTCTGGCCACACCTTCGCCGCTGGAGGAGTTTTCGCCCCAAGCCTTCGAGGTCGTGATCAGCGACATGGCGCCGGCCACCACCGGCGACAAGGCCACCGACGCAGCGCGCTCGGCGGCCCTGTGCGAGGCGGCCCTGGCCGTGGCCCTCAGGCTGCTCGCCCCGGGCGGCAACTTTGTCTGCAAGATATTCCAGGGAGAGGAGTTCAAACCCTTTACAGAGGCGATCAAATCGGCTTTCACCCAGCTGAAAATCCTCAAACCCCGGAGCAGCCGCAAGGCCAGCAAAGAGATCTTCATTATCGGAATCGGTAAAAAACAGGAGGCGTTATGTCCGGACACAGCAAGTGGTCGACCATCAAGCACAAAAAGGGGGCCGCGGACGCCAAACGGGGAAAAATCTTCACCCGTCTGATCAAGGAGATTACCGTGGCGGCCCGCATGGGCGGCGGCGACGTCAACGCCAACCCCCGGCTGCGCACGGCCATTGCGGCCGCCAAAACCGAAAACATGCCCAAGGACAATATCGACCGCGCCATCAAAAAAGGCACCGGTGAGCTGGAGGGGGTCAACTACGAGGAGTCCACCTATGAAGGCTACGGCCCGGGCGGCGCCGCTGTCCTGCTGGAGTCTTTGACGGACAACAAGAACCGGGCGGTGGCCGACATCCGCCACATCTTCGCCAAAAACGGCGGCAACCTCGGGGAAAACGGCTGTGTGGCCTGGATGTTCGACAAGAAAGGCTACATCAACGTCGAAAAGACCGCCGCCGATGAGGATACTCTGATGGAAACCGTCCTGGAAGCGGGGGCCGAAGACGTCCGCGACGACGGCGACCATTTCGAGATCCTCACGGCTCCCGAGGATTTCGAGGCCGTCAAGGCGGCGGTTGAAGAGGCAAAGATCCCCTTCGTGGAGGCCGAGGTAACGATGCTGCCCCAGACCAGCGCCAACCTGACCGGCAAGGACGCGGAGAAAATGATCCGGCTGATGGAGATGCTGGAGGACTGCGACGACGTTCAGAAGGTCTACACCAACGCCGATATCGCCGAGGACGTGATCGACGCCATGTAGCCCTCCGCAAGCCGCCTTTTCCCCCCCTGGCTTGGCGGCAAGCCCCCGGCGGCGGCCGCGCGCCCTTGCCAGAGGACGGAGACAGCCGCCGCCAGAGGTTCTGCCGGCGTTCAGGTGCCGCGCAGAACAAAACACCCCCAAGATCGCACCCCAACCCGGTTGGTCCCCGCGGGCAGGAAAATCGCCGGGGGCGGCATGCCGCCGCACGGCGCCAGTCGCTTGCAACGGCCTTTCGGAACAAAAAAGCCGGTGGGAATTTGCCGGCTATGGGATGGTGCCGCGGGCAGCCGTGCACCGGCTACTCGTTGAGTTCCAGCACGTCGGCCCCGGGTGGGACGCTGAAATGGAATTGGGCGGGGTCCGGGGACTGATCGAAGCGCACGTTGCGCAACATGATCCGGGTTTCATCCTCGTAGCCGTTGACCGTGTCCACCTGCGAGACGACGAAGGTCTCGGCGTCCACCGTCAGAAAGATCCTTGCCAGATCGATGTTTTTCTCCCGCGGCAGAAGCTTGAGGGTATGGGTGCCTTTGGTCTGCTGGGGGGCGAGGGCGATCACGAACTGCTTGCGCAAGCTCTGGATGTCCGACAGAAAGCTGGCCCCCTGGCCGCCCTTGAAAAACTCCGGTGCGCGCCCCACCATCACCTGGTTTTGATCCGGGCTGTAGACCCACAGGGTGGTGCCATCTGAGATGTAGATCTTCTTCTCCGGTTGATCGTACTCCCAGCGCATCTTGGCGGGATGCATGAACATCGCCCGCCCCGAGGCCGTGTCGGTCAGATCCAGGGCCTTGATGGTCGAGGACTGGGTGAAATCGGCGCTGAAACCGGGGACGGCGTAGCGCTGCTCGATCCCTGCGATTACCCGCTGCAGCAGCGCCTCCCGGCCGGCTGCCGGCGCCGTACCGACCGCCTCGGCGGCGAAGGCCGCCGTCGTCGCGGCCAGTCCCAGCAGCAAGCCCATGATCACTTTCAGGGGTGAAAACCTCATCTGCACTCTCGCTTGGTATCAGGGTTTGACGTGGATGAATTTCTGCGGGCGCGAATTTTTGGGGCGGCCATGGCCACCGAAGGCCATCAAAGCAGGAGCCGGTTCAGCAGGGCGATGTCGCTTCCATCCACAAAAACCGCATCCTGAGAACTGCCGCAGACCCGTTGAAAATACACGCTGCGGCCCAAAAGCGCAATACAGATCCGATCGATCAAGTGCATCTTGCGAAGCGCATCGTTTTGGTCGACATAGGGCATGCGAACCCCCTGGAGCATCAGGGTTTCCATATTGCGGCCGTGGATCATGGCAGCCATCTGGCGGGCCCGCTGCAAATTTTGAAAGTAGAATTTTTTTTTCGCCAGCAGCCCCTCCTGAATGTCCCCATCGGGGTGCAGCTCATCCATCAGGGCCAGGACAAAATCCGCGATTTCCAGGAGGTCCCGGTCCCCCCTGGGAAGCCGTGCCAGCAGCTCACAGATGAAGGCGACCTGCGCCGGCGAAAAGGGGATGCGGGCGTTGCGCAGTTTGACCCGCAGGCGGTCGCCATCGGCTGCGGCCACTTGCCGGGTGATGGCCTCCGCAACCGGCGGGGCCAGCCGATGGCCGATCTTCAGGCGCTCCACAAAAAGCGGCAGCGCTTCGGCGGGCATGGCAAAGCGGACAGCCTCGGCTCCCCACCCCGCGCAGGTGATCCGGGCGACGGGCCCATAATCCGCCAAGAGCGCGACCAGCACCCCCTGCTCCCGGGGCTGCAGCGCCAACGACGACAGCAGCCCCTCCAGGCGGACCTGCAGATCTTCGTCCGGAAAAAAGAGCAGCTCCATCAGAGGGCCGGCTTCGAGGTCCTCACCCGCGGCCATCAACTCCGCCAATTCGGCCACCGACTTATCGGGAAACGTCGATTGGATGAAGTGCCAGGCCTCCGAACCGAGATCGAAGCCTTCATCCAAAACCCGCATGATCTCCGCCGCCAGCCGCGCGACCGTGTTCTCTCTTGTCATCAAAGCGCCCTGTTCCTTTCAGCGCGAGCAACTAGTAAAAGTAGGGGGTCATTTTTTGGAGCAGATGCTGCTTGGGCAGCGCCCCCACCAGGTTTTCCTTGAGCTGCCCGTTGTCGAAGATCAGAAACGAGGGCACGCTGCGCACCTGGAAACGCGCCGCGGTGGCGGGGTTGGCGTCCATATTGAGCTTGCACACACGCCCGCGGCCGCGCCAGCCGGCGGCCAGTTCGTCCATGACGGGGGCCACCATCTGGCAGGGGCCGCACCAGGGCGCGTACACCTCCAGCAGCACCGGCAGCGGCGAGTGCATCACCTGGGCATCGAAATCCCCGTCGCTGACCTCCAGCGGCCGCCCGTCAAACACCCCGCTGGTGGCCAGGGCGGTGCCGCATTTGCCGCAACGCCCCCCGCCCGACGCCCGGGGGGGCAACCGGTTTTTGGTGCGGCAGTGGCTGCAGCGGATCACCACGCCGCCGGTTTCGGTGCCGGCTGCCGCCAGCGAGGCCTTGCAGCGGCC
>Ga0272444_10003400_pt1 | contig 14319 bp, 5 predicted proteins | sample SSMForm13_FD_201033 | JGI IMG/M metagenome (GOLD analysis project Ga0272444, IMG submission 201033) | Marine sediment archaeal communities from Little Sippewissett salt marsh, Falmouth, MA, United States - SSM-Form-13 | ecosystem: Environmental > Aquatic > Marine > Wetlands > Sediment ...
TTTTGCAGCTGCCCCTCTTTATAAAAGAGCTGGGGCGTGGCGACCGCGGGGGCCTTTTCTCGAAAGTCGATCAGCTCGGTCTCTCCATCGGCCATCCGAACGAGCATGAATCCGCCGCCGCCGATGCCGCTGGCGTTCGGCTCGACCACGTTCAGCGCCAGGGCGGTCGCTATGGCGGCATCGACTGCCCCCCCGCCTTTGCGAAGAAGTCGAGCGCCGACTTCGCTGGCCAGGCGATGCGCCGAGGCGACCATGCCCGCTTCGGCTGTGGCGTTCTGGGGGGCATGAGGGGAGGGCGAGGCGGAACCCGGAGGCACAAGCGTCAGAGTCCCGAAAAGCGGAACGGTAAAGCCATACAGAAGTCGTTTGCAGAACATCCGAATGAACCTCCCCGTGTTGGCCGGCGACCGGCGTTTATGCAAGGACTTCGTTCCAGGAAGTGAAAACCTGGTAAACGTTGTCCGGCTTCGCTCCGGGGCCGAATTCGCATTGGGCGATGCAACCGCCCTTTCGCCAGAGATGCTTGTGGACGTTTCGGACCGCCTCGTCGATTTCCTGCGTCGTGGCGTTGGGAAGGAGATTCTGGCGGTCGATCTCGCCCCAAAACGTGATCTTGCCGGCAAAAGGCTCCAACTGTTCCAGCCCCATACAATAGAGTTGCGAATTGACCGCGTCGAGCCCGATTTCAACCAGATCGGGATAGATGGCCAGGATGTTGCCATCCGAATGCATAAAGGCTTTTTTACCGGCGTTGTGAGCGATTTGAATATAATCGCGATACATCGGTTTGAACATCTCGCGCCAAAGGGCGGGGCGGACCAGAAGCGCCTGCTGGGAGCCCCAATCGTCCATGAACATGAGCGCATCGACATTGGTCGCCGTCCAGCGCTCGAGCAGCTCGCAGTAGAAGGCGTGCATCTGTTTAAGAAATCGCTTCATCGCCTCGGGAGGATCGGCCAGGTCCATATAGAGGTTTTCCGTGCCCCTTAAGAACTGCAACTGCTCGAACGGCCGGGGACACGCTCCGGACATCGTGAAGAGATTGCGGGTGTCGCATTCCCGGTTAATCTTGTCAACGTCGATCGTGAGCCACTCGCGGGGAATATGCACTTTTGCCGTGTCGGTCTGCCAATCCTGAATGGGCGGCCGGCGAACCTCGCCAATGATTCCCTCCTGCAGGTTCTCGAATACGCAGCCCCATTCGTCCACGAAGCGGCCAACTTTATAAGGGTCGCCCTGTCTTGGGGGCGGGGTCTGATAATACCCCTGAATTCCGATGATGTCGGCCGGGAAGGCTTCTTCGATGCGTTTGGCCGAATCGGGATGATGAATTTCCGCCCAGGGCAACATCCAAAGTTGCCTCGGCACGCGGGAGGGATTCTCGAAGTTCAGCGTCTGTAAAACAATTTCTCTTGGCGTGGCGTTCATTCGTTCCTGACTCCTGCTTGAGATCCTCGCGATTCGATTCGGCGCGGTGGTCGATGGTGAACAATGATTTCAAGATTCGGAGGGATGCCTAAGTATCCCGTTTCTGTTGAAGAACGCTGCGGACAATGCGCTCGATGCGCGCCGCCAGCGCTTCCTGGCTTTCGGCTGGCTCGCCCGGGTCGATGCGGTTGGGAGGTTCGATACCGGGTACGGGCGAGGGAAGGCAACAGGAGGCGTCGCCGCCCGGTTCGGTTCGGCGGTCGGGAATCCCAAAGCGCTCCTTGAGTTGAAACAGCTCCTGCATCTTCTCCTGCGTGATTTGCTTCGTGCCGCCCAGCTGCCGCGCGTAGAGCAGAATGCGACAGTATTGATCGACGATCTCCATTCGGTAATAGGCTTGCTCGAGATCTTCTCCGACGGCCAGCGCGCCGTGGTTGGCCAGTAGAAAGAGATTGAAGTTTTTCAGGAAAGGCCGGATCGATTCGGCGAATTCCCGACTTCCCGGCGTAGCGTACTGCGTGATGGGGATTTCGCCGAGAAAGATCTCGACTTCCGGCAGGACGCATTTCGGCACCGGTTCCTGCGCCACGGCGAACGCGGTTGCGTAAGGCGGGTGGGCGTGCAACACGGCCTTGATGTCGGATCGCTCCTTGTAGATGCCGAGATGGAGTAGGGTCTCAGAGGTCGGCCGGCGATGGCCCTCCAGCTGATTGCCCGCCATGTCGATCACTACCAGATCCTCCGGTTGCATGAAGCCCTTGCTCAACATCGTGGGCGTGGCCACAACGCGATTGTCCGCGATGCGAACCGAGAAGTTCCCGTCGTTTGCCGCGACGTACTCCCGCTGCCAAACGCGGCGGCCGATCTCACAAATTTGTTCCTTAACTTGCCACTCGGTGGACACTTTAACTACTCTCCTGTTTTCGGCCGGAGACGTGGCTTTGCTCTTCTTTGCCTAAACCGCTCCGGAGGCGACCTGACCAGTGGTCCACAAGGTGGAGTTGACAGAGCAGGCCGACTTAGAGTGAAATATAGTCCTCCGGGGTAGGAGCGTCAACCATGCTCTTTCGCCCGTTCGGCTTCAACGTCCATCGGGAGGCGCATGGCGTGCAGACAATGACAAGACGCGAAATGAATTTGAATGTATTTCGAGGGGAGCCCGGCCCGCAGGTTTTTTTCCAGCCGAGAATCGAACCGTGGTTTGCCTGGAATAAACAGCTGGGAAAATTGCCCGAAGAGTATCAGAACATGCACGTACTCAATTTGTACGATGCCCTTGCCCTGTCCATGCGGTATCCGAGCTACTATACGGAGATCCCGGAACCGATCGAACGAAAATTTTCGGCGCAAGTGCAGACAAGAACAGAGGCAGACGGCAAGTATCGCCTGGAAATCATCACGACTCCCTATGGCGATCTGGTCTCGAAGTCGGCGCAGACTCCCGAGGGGCCCTACCGTACGGTCGGTTTTCCGGTGCAGGGCAGGGAAGATTTCAAGAAGCTGGAGTGGCTTTGCGAAAACACGAGGTATGAATTCAGCCTGGATCGGTTTGCACAAGCAGAAAAGTTTCTCGGAGACCGAGGCGTCGTTCAGTTTTCACTTCCCCGAAGTCCCTACCAAGCGCTTTGCCAACAGTGGATGACCTACGAGCAGTTTATCTACGCTTTGTTTGAGGACCCGGGGAGCGTTCGGTCGGTCATGGACAAGATCGACGCGTCCTACGATAGCCTTTATGAGGATCTCCTCGCTTGCGGGAGACTGGAAATTGTAGGCTTTGGAGAGAACATCGATTGCAATCTGCTTTCGCCGAAGTATTTTGAAGCGTACTTGTTGCCGTTCTACGAGAAGCGCTCCAACCAGTTGCGCGAGGCGGGTATCTTCACGCACGTTCATATCGATGGCTCCTTCCGGCCGCTGCTGAAGTATTTGAAGGACCTGCCGTTTGACGGCCTGGAGGCGCTGACGCCAAAGCCGATGGGGGACGTCTCGATCGACGAAATCAAGGCGCATATCGGGGAGAAGATCCTGTTGGATGGCATTCCCGCCGTGCTGTTCATGTCAACCTTCACGCGAGCCGAATTGGAAGCTTGTGTCCAACAGATCGTAGAAATGTTCTCGCCGCGCTTGGTTCTCGGTATTTCGGACGAAATGCCGATGGCCGCCGATGCGGAGGGACTCGAGCGCGTTCGTTGGGTGTCCGAGTATTGCAGGCAAACAAAGCCCTAAGAAAAGCGGCAGGCCGTGCGCCTGCGCGTTAGCGCTTTTGGGGACGGCAGCACTTGCGATACTGGCGGCCGCTGCCGCAGGGGCAGGGATCCTTGGGGCGCGGCGAATTTCCCCCTTTTTGTTTTTTGTTCTTGGCAAGAATCTCCATGATCGCGGCGGCGGGACGCCCGCTTTGGATCAGTTCGGTCATAGCCTGCATGTGGCGGGCGATGGTTTTGAAGTAGTGCTTGTAACCTTCGCACAGGTAGTTGAGTCCGGGTTCGCCTTCGGGCGTCGCGACAAAGCGATGTTTCGGGCATTCGCCGTAACAGGCGAACAGGAATTCGCAGTCGCGGCAGTACTGCGGCAGGGTATCGAACTTGTCGGCGCCGAACTTTCGTTGACGCGGCGACTGAATAAGGGCCTTGAGCGGTTCTTCGAGAAGGTTGCCGAGTCGATACTCGGGATAGACATAGTGGTCACAAGCGTACAGGTCGCCGTTATGCTCGAGGGCGGTAGCGTTGCCGCAATGCGGTTGAAAGACGCAAAGCGAAACCGGTTTTCCCGCCCAGGCCGCCAAGGCAAATTCGAACAAGTAAACAAAAGTACGACCGACGTCGTTTCGAACCCAATGTTGGAAAATCCGCGCGAGGAATCGGCCATAGTCTTCGGGTCGTACGCTCCAGTCGGTGACGGGGGGGCTGTCGCCGGCTTGGCCGGGCGTCGGCGGGGCGGCGTGGTCGAGTCCCAGCTGCCGGGCGCGGGCGTCGGGCAGGCGCTCGACGAGAGGAATGAATTGGATGAATTGGGAGCCGATTTGTTTGAGGAAGCGGTAGACCTCGAGCGGCCGCAAGGAGTTCTTTCGATGAACAACCGTCAAGGTGTTGAATTCGACCTTGTGGCGTTTAAGCGCTTCCAATCCCTGCATGACCCGGTTGAAGGTTGGTCGGCCTTGCCGGTCGACGCGATAGACGTCGTGCAGGCGGCGGGGGCCATCGATGCTGATGCCGACCAGGAACCGATTCTCGGCCAGAAAGGCGCCCCACGCATCATCGAGCAAAATCCCATTGGTTTGCAGGCTGTTGTGGATACTCTTTCCATTTGAGTATTGATTTTGGAGTTGAATGACCTTTCGAAAGAATTCCAGGCCCGCCAAGGTCGGCTCGCCCCCTTGCCAGGCGAAATCCACCTCGGGCGCGTCTTGGATCTCAATATATTCGCGGACGAATTTCTCCAGAACCGCATCCAGCATCCGGTATGGCCCGCTCGGGCGGTACAGGCGTTCTTTTTCCAGATAGAAGCAATAAGCGCATCCGAGATTGCACCGCGAGCCGGTCGGCTTGGCCATGACCTGGGTCCCGAAAGGTACAGCACAGTTTGTTTTAGCGGCTGCATTTTCCATGAAAGGGCCCTCTCTGCGCCGGCTCCAGCCCGGACGGAGGCGCATCCGGGAAATCGGAATATAATAACCATGCCCAAACCCGGCCGGGACGTCAAGAGACCCTCCCGGCGTAACCGCCAACCGGATAGGCGCTAAGCCAAGAATTCTAGGTTATTTGCTTGACAGATCGATAATGTTTTCGTACTATTGTATTCATGGTGTTGTAACAGGCGGTGTGTCGTGGTGATTGGCGTCTTGGATCATACCTCAGTTACAAGAACTGCCTTTTTTGCTGACGAGTATTGGTATTTATGGAAAAGTCGCCGCCATCGTATCCTGCGTCGAGCTGGTTTCATTCCGGCTTGCCTTTCGTCGGTTTGCCGATGGAGGGAGTTCTCTTTGTTTTATCCACTAAAAACGATCGAACGCTTCAGAGGCATACGGGTGCCGAGGCTCGGCGACGACGCCTCAATCGCTTAGGAGAAGGGCCATGCTGCAATCGTGCGGGAAATGGGTCTGTTCGCGGACCTCAAAAACGCTCTATGTGACGTTTTTGTTACTTTTTGCCATGTCGTTTACGGGTGTTCTGTTCAGCGAAAGCGTTGGAGCCGAGGAAGAATTGCTGAACGTCATCTGGGAGGAGGAGCCCCCGTATGATTGGGACTTCGATTCCGATTGGGGCACGAATCATATCGCCTGGGATCGACCCTATACGGGTGTTTTCACCGGCTACTGCCTGCGGGCGCCTGCGCACGACTTTGATTGTTCCGACAATCGCGGCTTTATCATCCGCGACATGGCGGCGCGCAATCTCCACCAGATTCGCATTCGCATTTACATGGCCTGTCCGACCGGGAGCGGCAAAGACTATCGAATGGAAACGGCCTATCAGGTTTTCTCCACGACACCGGCAGAGGGCTTTGGAACGAACTACAACAGCAATTGGTCGGACGACGTTCAAGAGTTCAACGGTGAAGCCTTCACCAGTGCTCCAGACGGCAATAGCGACGTATGGACCGAGTACACCAAAACAATCATTTGGGACGGTAGCCACGATCTTCTCGCCATCGGATTTAAGAGCGACAGTCTGAACGGCACCGGCGGGGGGCCGGAAATGCGTTGGGATAATCTCGTCGTCGAGGACTTGGGTCCGATCACGACCGAAACGCCGACCCACACCCCAACGGACACACCGACAAATACCCCAACGCCGTCTCTTACGCCGACAAATACGCCGATTCCCACCGAGACTTATACGAATACGCCGACCGAGACGCCGACGAGGACCCCTACGTTCACGCCGACCCCGACGGGAACGATTACGATTACCCCGACGGAAACTCCGACGAGCACGGAGACGCCGACGATTACCAATACCCCGACGTCCACGCACACGCCGACGTCCACGGCAACGCATACCGATACGCCAACGCCGTCGCATACGCCGACGGCGACAAATACATTTACGCATACACCAACGCCGACGGCCACGTCGGCCGTCTGTCGGGATCTCGATCCGGTTCTGCTGCTTTGCGCGACCGATACCGCGGGCTATCAGCCGGACATGGCGCTCGATCCCTCCGGCAACGCGCACGTGGTCTGGCGGGGCAGCGACTGGAAGCTCTGGTACGCCGTGGTGGGGCCGAATCAAACCATCGTGGCCGGTCCGCGAATCATCATGGGCAATCAAATTCGCTATCCGCGAATTGCCGTGGATTCGAAGGGGGTCGCCCACGTTGTCGCGCAGTCACCGGAAAACCCGCCGCGCGCGATTGGGTACTATCAGGTTTCCAACGGGGGAACGTCGATATTTTCCGCCTCCTTTCAGATGTATCCCAATCTCCAGTACAACGACTGTGAGTACTGGTTCCCGTGCATCGACATCAATCCGGAAAGCGATCTTCCGGTGGTCGCCGCCCAAGTCTACCTGTATTCCACGAGTTGGCTTGTGGGGGAGCAATATCGACAGGGCATCACGGCACTCTCGATCGACGGCGAGGGACACGCGGATACCAGCACCCGTTGGAACGCTTACATGTATCGGGCCAATCAGGTTCCGAGCAATCGGGCGCAGTATCCTGACGTGGCGGTGGATTCGCTGGGTCTGACGCACGTGGTCTGGGAACACACCGATCCCTCGTGGTCCGCCTATGCCGTGGGATATGCAAACAGCGGGATGGCGGAAGAGGTCTGGGTGGAATTGAGCCCCCAGCGGACGGAAAAGCACATCTGGGGCGCGCCCGAAATCAGCCGGGGCGATGAATTCGTGGACGTTGCCTGGGGCACAACGGACGGCGCGGTCGAGTGGTCGCGCATCAATCATGACGGCACGGCGATCGCCAATTCAGTCGTTTCGGACGTTTCGGCCGTAGCGGCGAAACCGGAAATCGGCGCGGGATCGGGCACCGTCATCACGGTGTGGCACGATAGTCGAACGTCGGGCTATTCGCAGATTTTCACCCGGCGGGTCCTGCCGATCGAGCCGCCGGACTTGCAGCTCAGCTGCGGCGCTAACGTGGTCACGCGTGTGAGGGATGCCGAGACCGCCGATTACGTTTGGCAGGACAACCGAACGGGCCTGACGCAGATTTACTACATGCGGCACTCGTTTGCTGAAACGCCGACGCCGACGCCGTCGAATACGGCGACGATTACCGAAACGCCGACTCATACCTGGACGCCTACGCCGACCGACACCTTTACGCCGACACCGAGCGCCTCACCCAATACGCCGACGCCTACACCGACGGATACCACGACACCCACGGTGACGGCGACGCCGACGGGCTTGGCGTCCTTGGTAGGCGTTGTATCCGAGCTGGATTTGCAGGGCAATCTCGTCGGCCCGTCCGTGGGCGCTGTCGTTTCAGTTCAGGATGTCGGCTCGATCGCCACAGATTCGCGCGGCGAATTCATGATCAGCAATATCCCACCCGGACAGTGGGGAGTCGCGGTGACCAAGGAGGGTTTTGTCGATTTGGGCGACTCCATTCTCTTTGAGGCGAATAAAACTGAATCGAAGGTCTATCAGCTGGTGCCGTCAAGTACGAATCCCATCGGCTATAATTTCAAATCCCCCGACGGGCACACCTTCATCGCTGGAATCCCCTTTAATATTTCCTTCTCCATCGATGTCATCTGGAACGGACCTCCTGGTACGGTTAAGTTCATCATCGATAATCATCCCTATGAGGGCACAATCACCGACCTTGGCGAGGGCAAAGCCCATGCCGAGCTCAAGGTGTATCTGCCCGGAGTATTTGATATCTGTACGAAACTCCAGATCGAGATTGAGAACGGCGACGGACTTAAAACCACTCTGAAGGAGCCACAGATTAAGGTTTCGTTCAGTCCCGAACCGAGTCTGTTAAAAGTCTGGTATCCCACGCACTCGTGGACGTATCACATCGAGGGTTTGGAACCGTTTGTCCTGGCTTATGATTTCTCGGAAGACGAGGCGCTGAAACTGTGGGAATTCGAATATCCCTCCGGCTTTTCATTGGGGCCGAAGCTGGAATCGGAAGCCGCCCTGGGGTATGCCGGCGTGGTGAAATACGACATGATCGCCGGGAAATTGACCGGAACCCTGACGGGCAAGGGAGCCGCGTCGTTTGAAATCGCGCCGCTTTCATCAGGGATTGAAATCCTCGGCGAGGGCGAGATGGGACTGACCGGCAACCTCGACATCACCTTCGCCCAGTGCAAGACGCTGATCCAGCCGTCATTGGAGTTCTATGTCAAAGGCAAGGCCGGACTCGGCGCACCCGCCGTGTTGGTCGTGGACGTCGTCTTCCCGCCGGCGGCGCCGGCCGTGCATACGTTGCTCGAGACGCCGGTGATCGGCCGCGTCGTGCGCATTCTGAAGATCCGCTTATATCTCGTGACGGGGGGCTCACTGAAAGGCGTTTATGAATTCGAGGGACTGGTCAACAAAGGCACCGGCTACCTCGGCATGAAGGAAGTCTTGGCCACGGTCACGCTCGGTCTGGAAGGACAGGGCGTTGTTGCACCGTCGAAGTACGCCTACGCTAAGCTTTACGCCGGGGGGACGGGAACCCCGGAATGGCTCTTGTCACCCGAGCTGAAGTTCAAGAGCGTGACGTTCCGAGCCTACGTCGGCGTCGAGGCCAAAGCGCCGCTGTTTAAGCCCTACAAAAAAGAATTCGGCATGACGCTGAAGTTCGAGAAGAACAAACCCGGTGAGATTTTTGTTATTCCGCTGGATGAAGGCAAACCCGCAACGTGGCAGCCGGATTCGGCGACGTTCCTGCAGTGGGGCGAGGGCTATCAATTGTCCCAGGCGCCTCCGCTGCGCGCCGTGCGGGCGAGCGATTTGAAGACCGCCGGCGGCGGCGTGGAAGAGATTGTCGTCGAGAACGTGCATGACCTGGCGATGCCGGGCATTGTCGTGGCCAGTCCGGAAGTTACGCTGTTGTTCTCGCAGTATGATGAAGGGAAGCCGTGGTATGCGTCCACGGATATCAGCATGGCTCGCAATCCCGGAGGCGGGAGCTGGACGCTCAGCGATGTCACGGACAACTCCCAAGCGGAGTTCGCTCCCACGGGCGGGAACGATGGGGGCGGCGGTTCGCTGTTTAGCGCGTGGATGCGCGTCGTGGGCGATGTTTCCAGCGCTGCTGAACCGGCCGACGTCTTTCCGCACATGGAAGTCGTGGCGGCGAAGTATACGCGGGCTTCGAGCAGTTGGGGAACGCCCGTGCCGCTGACGTCCAACAGCCAGGTCGATCGTTCGCCGCAGGTCATTTGCTACGGTAGCCAAGTGGGAGTGATCTGGATTCAAAACGAAGCGGGCGAATCGATTGGCGACGCAACATACGGCGACAGCCTGATGCTGTCGACGTGGAACGGCAGCGCCTGGGACACTGCAACGACGCTTTGGTCGTCGACGAACAAAGGCATTATCAATACGGCCTTCTGCGAAGATTCAGGCGGCGAAGGCCATATCGTCTTTACCGTGGATGAAGACGGCGATTGGCTGACGGCGGCCGATCTCGAGCTCTATCGAGTTTCGACAAGCGGCGGCAGCTGGGGCAGTGCGACCCGTCTGACGAACAACAGCAAGGCGGACGATTTGCCCGTGCTGGTCGCTCCGGCGGGCGTGGCGACCGTGGTTTGGGCCAGCAGCGACGAGCTGCAGTATAGCCCGCTTGCGGGTTTCAGCCCGCAGGCCGTGTACGCTCAACAGGGGCCCACGACGAGAGCCTCGGAGCTGGCAGGCGCGACGCTGACCAATGGCGCGGCGGTGGCGTATACGACCGAATCGGCTTCCGGCGTGGACATCGTGGGCGCGTTCTATGACGTACCCACCGGACTTTGGTCGCTGCCGCGCCAGCTGACGCAAGACCCGGACGCTGAGAGTGCGCTGGCGATGGTGGCCGACGGCAGCGAAGTCCTCCTCAGCTACCTCAAGACGGAAATGCTCAGCGTGTCGAAGGATATTTTTATCGACGATGCGACCTATACCATTGAGAACATCCCGGCGAGCGGGCAAACCGATATTTGTCTGTTGCGCCATGCGTTGGGGCAGGACCTTGCGATCCAAGACGATTCCTTGACGTTTTCAGACGCGAATCCAGCTCCGGGACAGACCGTCACGATTTCGGCCGTTGTCGAAAACCGGGGCGAGCTGGTCGAGACCAATGTCCCGGTCGAGTTTTATGACGGTGATCCGGGCGCCGGGGGAATCTTGATCGACGTGAGGAAAACCATTGCGGGTCCTCTGGTCGGCGGCGCGACCGGGGCCGTCTCCGTGTCCTGGACCATTTCGGATAGTATGGCGGAACATCAGGTTTACGTGATCGTCGATCCTGAGCAAGTGTTAGACTGATGAAATATCGATCTTCCATTAATGAGAACTGGGTTGGAGGAAAAAGCATGCGAAGCAAATGGAATGCGGCAGGAAGCAGGCTGGTTTGGAGTACGTTTGTCATTTTTCTTTTTATTGCGATTTCGGCCGGAGCGATGCCTCTGGGCACGGATGGTTCCAGCGTCGATACGTCTGCTTCAAAGGCGTTGCTGAGCGGCGGATCAAGCGACCGAGACACGAGCAATAACGTCGCCTTTAAGGCTGCGGTGATGCCCGACCTGACTTTGGGGACGTTCTATGCGACGGCCGTCGGCCCCACGACGCAACTCTTGACGGCCCGGATCGCCAATGCAGGGACCATTCCCTCGGAGATATGCGACGTGGCGGTCTATATCGGCTCGCCGACCGGTTCGGTGCTGGACATTCAGACCGTTGACTCTCTGTCCAGCGGCGGTTCGCATGATCTGCTCTTTCACTGGGACACCAGCTTGGGGACATATGCCGACGCTTACGAGAAAGCCTACGTGATGGTTGACGTGGACGATGACGTTAAAGAGTCCAATGAAAGCAATAACAGCACGTTTCTTCTGGCTCAAGTCGGCCAGGAAGGCACAGCGACGCCAAGCCCCACCCCGACGCAGACCTTTACGGTTACGCCGACGCCGACGCCGACGGTGCCGCCGACACCGTACTTTATTACAAATATGGAGTCCGTGCCGGTTTTCGAGAATGACTCTGCGCATATGCACTTCTGGCTGAGCGGCGAACCGCAAGCGGACGTCGTCGTGGCCGTTGAGAAGCTTTCCGGCGACGAGAATCTTGTCCTGACCGAAGGCGCCGCGATCACCATTCCAAAGGGTGAATGGGCGACCCAGAGGCGGGTTTCAATTCAGGCCCAGGATGACGTCGATGAAACGGAGGGCACGGCCACTTTTCAAATCCGCGAGGACACCTCGACCAATGGCCTGGACGCCAAACAGTTCACGGCCCGCGAGCTGGATGACGACGGATTGTTTTACGTCAGTGGAACCATCGCCGCGAGCACGACTTGGAGCGATACCACGCGGTTTTATTATATTTATCCCTCAACGGTGATTGTTCCAACCGGCGTGACGTTGACGATCGCACCGGGCGTCAAAGTCCGCAACTACGCTTCCGATCGCGCGTCGTTTCAAGTGGAAGGCGCGCTTCAGGCGACCAATGCCTCGTTTTGGGTCACGACGACTTGTCATGATTCCACCTATCGGCGCAACGCCATCACGGTGAAAGAAGGAGGGCAGGTTACGCTTCAGGGCTGCGATTTCTACACGCGGGAGATGGGATGGCGCTGGGGTCATAACCATATGACTTATTCGGCGGCGGCGGTGGAAGTGGAAGAGGGAGGGCAGGCAACGATCGGAGGCTGTCAGTTCGAATCCACGAATACTTACTATTTTTATCGCACGCCCTTCGGCGTGATGGCTTCCGCGGGGAGTACGGTCACGATCGGCGAATACGGCGGCAGCCCGACGACGTTTCAGGGATACCAGGGCGGCATCGGGTGGTCCGGAGGAGACAATGCCCCCCAGATCGCCTCCAGCTGCACCTCCACGGACGATTACGCGGACATGTACGTCTGGGGGGAAGTGTCTCAGAACGCGACGCTGCCTGCTTTTGACATCCGGATGGAGGGGGATCTGACGGTTAAGACGGGAGCCGAGCTGGCTCTGCCTGCCGGCGCTAAACTCTATACGCCATTCACCGCGGATTGGGATGGTGTTCAGCTCGTCATCGAGTCGGGAGCGGGGCTTACAGCGAATGGAGCAACCTTTGAATCATGGGAAGACGCCTTGGTTGCGGGAACCTTCGAGGCGAATGATAGTAGTTTCAAGTTCCGCATGTATGCCCACAACGATACCTACCGGGACAATGGAATGAACTTCCAAGACGGCTCGACGGGTGTCTTCCGGCGTTGCGAGTTTCTTGGACAAGAACACTCCTGGAAATATGCACATAGGAGCTATGCGGACTGGTCGGCGATCCTGACCGCCGAGGGTTCGACCCAGCTGACGGTCGAAGGTTGTTCTTTCGATTCCGAGGGAATATCCGCCCATCCTGAATACCGGCCGACCTTTGCCATTAAGGTCGTCGGGCCGTCCAGCGTGACGGTGGCGGACGACACCTCGGGCGGAACGCCGATTCCCACTTCGGTGACCCGCTACCAATACGGTTTCGGTTGGGAGTTTTGCGACGGTACCCTGGACGTCGCCGATACGACGCTCTTCATTGACGTTAACTTCTATGAAGGGACTTTCCCGGGAGGCGATATGACGCGGAATATGACACTTCCGCCGATTAATTTCGCCTTTCTCGGGGCGGGGGCCCTCAAGCCCGGCTACACGCTCACGGTGCCCGAAGGCGGTGGGCTCACGTTGCCCTCCGACACCTATACGCTGACGGTGGACAGTGGCGCAACGTTGGATCTCACCCGAGCCGAGGTCTTGATCCGGTTGCCGCTCGAGGTTAGCGGGATAATTGAGGCGGCAAGCACAACATTCGAGATTTACTCCTACTACTATTATTATCGGGGTGGAGTCAATCTTCAGTCGGGAGCTCAGGGAACTTTTCTCGGTTGCAGCTTCTTCACTTCAGAAACTCGTTGGGTTGGCGACGCGGGGCGCTGGGCGGCGGCGATCCGCGCGAATGATGGATCGCAGCTGACCGTGGACGACTGCTTCTTCACGAACAGCCCGATTCTCACGCAATATGACGGTTATCAGCAAACCCGGCATGCCATTCGCTCCTACACGACCCAGCCGGTGCAAATCACAGACAGTCGATTCAGCGACGGCTACCAAGCCGTTCACATGAACGCCATTCCCTCTTCCTATGAAATCGAAGGCAATGATTTTCACAACAACTCGGCGTACGCCCTCTACAATGAAGCCGCCGAAACGATCCTGGCGAGTGGCAATTGGTGGGGCGACGCCAGCGGCCCCTCGCATTGGAGCAATCCCCTTGGCCGGGGCGATCCCATCTCGAACCTCATCGCGTATAGCGGCATGTTGTTGTCCGACCCGTATCCCTATGTCCAGTTCCTGGATCCGGCCTCGGGGCAGGAAAGCGATAACCTGACGAGCGCGGCGAATCAGTCGAACGTCGAATTGGTCGGCTTTCGCGTACAACCGCTTCAAACAACATTGAACCAGGTCGGTTTCCGCTTGAAGGAACGCGCCGGGATGACCGACTGGAGCAAGTTGTCAAACTTCCGTTTGGCCTTTGACGCCAACGGAAACGGTAAAATCGACACCAACGAAACCACGACCTTCGGTGGAACGGCGGAATCGTCTGCGGATCGAAGCGACTTGCTGGTTAAGTTCAAGGAACCTTTCACCACGACGTCGAGCAGCTCGGCGGGCTATATTTTATTGGCGGATCTGACCGGCATCGCGGCCGGCGACGGCTTCACCGCCATGCTCCAGTACGGTCTGTGTCGAAC
>Ga0272444_10003401_pt1 | contig 14319 bp, 13 predicted proteins | sample SSMForm13_FD_201033 | JGI IMG/M metagenome (GOLD analysis project Ga0272444, IMG submission 201033) | Marine sediment archaeal communities from Little Sippewissett salt marsh, Falmouth, MA, United States - SSM-Form-13 | ecosystem: Environmental > Aquatic > Marine > Wetlands > Sediment ...
CCCCCATCCCGGGCAAGGCGGTGATCGGCATCGAGATACCCAACCCCACCCGGGAGATGGTGGCTCTGCGCGAGCTCTTGTCCGCGCCGGTGTACCAGCGCTCGGGCGGCAAGCTGACCCTGGCCCTGGGCAAGGACATCCTGGGCCAGCCCATGGTGGCCGATTTGGCCCGCATGCCCCATCTGCTCATCGCCGGGGCCACCGGCGCGGGCAAGAGCGTATTCATCAACTGCCTGGTGCTGAGCGTCCTCTACCGGGCCACGCCCGAGCAGGTGCGCATCCTCATGGTGGACCCCAAGCGCATCGAGCTTTCGGCCTACAGCGACGTTCCCCATCTGCTCTACCCCATCATTACCAGCCCCAAGGAGGCCACAGCCGGCCTGCGCTGGGCGGTGCGCGAGATGGAGCGGCGCTACGAGCTGCTGGCCGAGCTGGGGGTGAAGAACATCGAGTCGTTCAACAAGCGCCTGGCCGACAAGGGGCCCCTGCGCACGCCCGAGGGCCTGGACAACGGCGACAGCGAGTTCCTGGAGCCGCTGCCCTATGTGCTGCTGTTCATCGACGAGCTGGCCGATCTGATGATGGTCAGCTCCAAGGAGGTGGAGGGGCTCATCACCCGTCTGGCCCAGATGGCCCGCGCGGCCGGCATCCACCTGGTGCTGGCCACCCAGCGGCCCTCGGTGGATGTGATCACCGGGCTGATCAAGGCCAACTTTCCCTCGCGCATCTCCTTCAAGGTGGCCTCGCGGGTGGACAGCCGCACCATCCTGGACCAGCAGGGGGCCGAGCACCTGCTGGGCAACGGGGACATGCTATTCGTGCCGCCGGACAGCACCGGGCTCACCCGTCTGCACGGGGCCTTTGTGAGCGAGGAGGAGATCGACCGGGTGACCGCCTTTTGGAAGGACCAGGCCAGCCCCGAGTATGACGAGAGCGTGGTGGCCGCCACCGAGGAGGAGGGCGGCGGCGACACCGGCGCGGCCGACGATGATCTCTACCCCGAGGCCGTGGCCCTGGTGCGCGAGAGCGGCCAGGCCTCCATCAGCTATGTGCAGCGCCGCCTCAAGGTGGGCTACAACCGGGCGGCCAACCTCATCGAGCAGATGGAGCGCGACGGCATCGTGGGCCCCAGCGAGGGGTCCAAGCCCCGACAGGTGCTCATGCGGGACTAGGGCGGTTTGGCGGCAGGGGGAAAAGGCAGGTAAAAAGGGAAGCCGGTCGGTCTCTCCCGGGCGCTGGCCGTCACGCCGGTCAGCAAGCGCCTGGCAACGGGTTTGGTTGGTGAAGGAAAAAGGGGCGGATAAAAGAAAGCTGGCCGCTGTACGCGCACAGCATGTGCCCAGCTGGTCGGCTGAGTCCAATCCGGTGGTACGTTCAATGGTTAGGGGCGCGAAACCGGACCGATCGAGTGACGCCGGCCCGCCAGTCCACCAAGGGAACATGGGAGCCAAAGTGTTTTCTCCTTTTTTCAAAGCCTCTTTTCTTTCTTTTTTCCCTGCTTGCCCTGGGCCTGACGCAACCCACCCCGGCCCAGACCGCTGGCCCGGACGAGACCGCCGCGTTGGCGGGCCTGTAAAAGATTTGGTTGGTGAAGGTAAAAAGGGCGGGTAAAAAAGAGGCAGGCGGTTGGCCCCTGGTCCGGCCTTCCCGCCCCATGGCCGACGCCCTGCCCGGCGTAACAAGTCCGAGCCGCCGGTCCATAGCCGGGGGAACGGGGATTCCGGCGCAACTCAAGGCATATGTTGGGAACTGACGTGACCGGTCCTTTTTTCAAAACCTCTTTTTCTCTTTTTCCACTCTTCCTTCTGGCCTTGCTGTCACTGGGCATGATCCTGCCCACCCCGGCCACAGCCGCCGATCAGGGCGAGACCGCCGCCTTGGCCGGGCGCATCCAAAAGCGCTACGCGGCCATCAACAGCCTGGTTGCCGACTACACCCGCTCCAGCCGCTTTGTGGCCCTGGGCGCCCAGGGAGGCCGCGACGTGCAGGGCTCCGGCCGCCTGATCTGGGCCCGGCCGCTCAAGCTGCGCCTGGAGCAGGACAAGCCCCGCCAGGAGTTGATCATCACCGGCGGGGGCATGGCCTGGTGGGTGCGGCCCAGCCGGAAGCGGGCCGACCTCTACCCCCTGAACCAGTTCACCGGCGGGCTGACTTCGTTGCTGGACGCCCTGGGCGGCCTGTCCCGCTTGGACAAGGACTACGAGGTGAGCCTGGCCGCGCCCGAGAGGACCGGAGGCATCCCGGCCGGCAGCCTGGTGCTGTCCCTGCAACCCCGGGTGCGGCGGGCCGACCTCAAGGAGCTGGTGCTGTGGTTCGAGCCCCAGGGCCTGCTGCTCAAGGGATTTGCCATCTACAACCTGGTGGGCGACGTGACCACCTATCGTTTGGACCAGGTGCGGGTCAACCTACCGGTCAAGGCCAGCGACTTTGCCTTTGCGCCGCCGGTGGACTACAAGGTGGCCGACCACCGGCCCTATCGCGGGGGGGGCAAGGGACAATGACCACCTCGGCTGACAAGGTGCTGATCCTGGGCGGGGCCAAGAGCGGCAAAAGCTCTCTGGCCCAATCCATGGCCGAGGCCTGGGGCGGGCGGCTGGTGTATGTGGCCACGGCCCAGGCCGGGGACCAGGAGATGCATGAGCGCATCGCCCGGCACCAGGCCCAACGCGGCGCGGCCTGGACCACCCTGGAGGAGCCCCTGGAGCTGGAGAAGGCCCTCCGGCAGGCCGACGGCCCGGAAGCGGTGCTCCTGGTGGACTGCCTCACCCTGTGGCTGAGCAACCTGGTGCTGGGAGCCAACCTGAGCGACCCGGAGGTGGTGGCCCGGGGCCAGGCCCTGGCCCAGCTTTTGCCACGCCTGGAGGCCCGGGTGATCCTGGTGGCCAATGAGGTGGGGCTGGGCATTGTGCCCGAAAACGCCCTGGCCCGCCGCTGGCGCGACCTGGCCGGTGGCCTGAACCAACGCCTGGCCTCGGCCTGCGGCACGGTGCTTTTGGTCACGGCCGGCCTGCCACTGGCTCTTAAGGGCGAGATGCCTCAACCCTAAACCATTTGGAGAGAACCTTGGCCTCAGTGCAGGAAATCATCGCGCGCATCAAGCCCGTGGACCGCGCGGCCGGACCCGCGGCCCAGGAGCATCTGGACGACCTTACCAAGCCACGCGGTTCTTTGGGCCGTCTGGAGGAACTGGCCCGCTGCCTGGCCGAGATTCGCGGCAGCGCGGAGCTGGCCCAGCCCAAGGCGGCGGTGGCCGTGTTCGCGGCCGACCACGGGGTGACCGCGGCCGGGGTGAGCCCCTATCCCCCGGAGGTGACCCCCCAGATGGTCCTGAACTTCCTGGCCGGCGGGGCGGGCATCAACGTATTGGCCCGCCAGGCGGGCGCCGAGGTCAAGGTGGTGGACGTGGGGGTGAACTATGACTTCGAGGAATTGTCCGGGCTGATCAAGGCCAAGGTGGCCAAGGGCACGGCCAACCTGGCCGAGGCCCCGGCCATGACCCCGGAGCAGGCCGAGCGGGCCATCCTGATCGGGGCCGAGACGGCGGCCGGGCTCATCAACGAGGGCGCGGACCTGCTCATCCCCGGGGACATGGGAATCGGCAACACCACCGCCTGCGCCGCGCTCACCTCGGTGCTCTGCGGCCGGCCCGTGGCCGAGGTGACCGGCCGGGGGGCCGGGCTGGACGACGCGGGCCTGGGCCAGAAGGTGGCCACCATCGAGCAGGCCATCTCCCTGCACCAGCCAACGCGCCAAGACCCCCTGGGCGCCCTGGCTTGCCTGGGCGGGCTGGAGATTGCGGCCATCTGCGGGTTCGTGTTGGAGGCGGCGGCCCAGGGCAAGCCGGTGCTTTTGGACGGCTTCATCTCCACCTGCGGGTCCCTGGTGGCGGCCGGGCTGTGCCCACCGGTCAAGGACTATCTCCTTGCCGGACACTGCTCGGTGGAGATCGGCCACCAGGCCCAGCTCGAGGCCCTGGGGCTTAGGCCCATCCTGGACCTGGAGCTCAGGCTGGGCGAGGGCAGCGGCGCGGCCCTGGCCCTGAACGTGCTCAAGGCGGCGGTGGCCATTTACAATGAGATGGCCACCTTTGCCTCGGCCGGAGTCAGCGACCGCGAGGAGTAGAGGCTAGAACGTGAAGAGCTTCCTGTTGGCCCTGCAGTTCCTCACCGTGGCCATGGTGAACTCCGGCTTAAAGGCCGGGCCCCTGGACCTGGCCCGCTCCCGGGCCTGGTACGGGGTGGTGGGCGGCCTGCTGGGCCTGGTTCTGGCCGGGGCGGCCTGGCTGATGGGCCGCTGGCTGCCCCCCCTGGTCCTGGCCGGGGTGCTGGTGCTCCTGTGGGGGGCGCTGACCCGCTTTCTGCACTACGACGGGGTGGCGGACACGGCCGACGCCCTGGTGCACACCACCACCCGGGAGCGGGCCCTGGCCATCATGAAGGACACCCGCCTGGGCAGCTTCGGCGTGGCGGGCATCGCGACGGTAATGCTGATAAAATTCGCGGCCCTGGCCTCCCTGAGCGGTCCGGCCCTGTGGGCGGGGCTGGTGGCCGCGCCGGCCCTGGCCCGGGCCCTGGCCGCGGCCATGGCCGGTCTGCTGCCCCCCGCCCGGCCCAACCAGGGCCTGGGAGCGGCCGTGGCCCAGGGCCCGGAGTTGTGGCCCGACCTGGCCGCCGGGCTCAGCGGGGTGGCCATCGCCGTGCTGGCCGCGGGGAGGGCCGGGGCCGTGGCCGCCCTGGTGGTGCTGGTGCTGGGCCTGGTGCTGGGCCGCTGGTACATCCGGCGCATCGCGGGAGTGACCGGCGACACCCTGGGTGCGGCCATTGAAACCGGGGAGCTGGCCGTGCTGATAACTTTGGTGGCCCTGGGGTGAAAAATCTTGCCCTGCTGCCGGGCCTATGCTATTGAAACTGCGTGGTGTAACAAGTAAAAATGCACCTCGACGCCCGCCCTGGTACGAGCCCGCCAACAAGGAGCCGCCCATGAGCCTGGCCTACGAGTTGTCTCAATCGACAATGCCCGAGGACGTTACCCCGGAGATGCTGGAGCGCATTGACGAGATATGCGCCTCCTATCGCGGCCAGCCCGGCGCCCTGATCCCGGTGCTGCAGCAGTGCCAGGAGGTGGTGGGCTATCTGCCGGTGCCGGTGCAGGAGCATATCGCCAAGGGGCTGGGCGTGCCCGGCCACGAGGTGTACGGGGTCACCACTTTTTACTCCTTCTTCTCCATGGAGCCCCGGGGACGCCACGTCATCCGGGTGTGCATGGGCACCGCCTGCTACGTGCGCGGCGGCAAGGAGGCCCTGGAGCGGCTGGAACGCCATTTGAACACCCCGGTGGACTCCACCACCGAGGACCGGCGCTTCACCCTGGAGCAGGTGCGCTGTCTGGGGGCCTGCGGCGTGGCCCCGGTGGTGGTGGTGAACAACGACACCCACCGCAAGGTCATGGCCGACGCGGTGGTGGATCTGGTGGAGCAGTACGACTAGCGGTGAATAATCCGCGGCCCGCTCGAGGGAGGCGATGATGTCCAAGATATCGGTGAACGATCTCAGCCAGATTCAGCAAAAAGTCGAAAAAGAACAGGTCCTGCGCCTGGGCCAGACCGGCGCCGGAACCCACCGCATGCATCTGCTCATCTGCGGGGGCACCGGGTGTCAGGCCGCGGGCAGCATCGCGGTCTATGAAAAGCTGAAGCAAGAGATAGAAGACCGGGGACTGAGCAACGAGGTGGCCGTGGTGGAGACCGGGTGCAACGGCTTCTGCGCCCTGGGCCCGGTGATGGTCACCTATCCCGAGGGCATCTTCTACGTGAGCCTGGAGGAAAAGGACATCCCCGAGCTGGTGGAGTCCCACTGTATCAACGGCGAGCCGGTGGAACGCCTGTTCTACAAGAACCCGGCCACCAAGAAGTTCATCCCCCACATGAAGGACATCCCATTCTTTAACCTGCAAAAGCTCATTGCCCTCAAGAACCGCAGCCTGCTGGATGCCGAGAGCATCGACGAGTACATCGGCCGCGGCGGATACCAGGCCCTGACCAAGGCCCTGCAGGATATGTCGCCCGAGGACATCGTGGCCGAGGTCAAGGCCTCGGGCCTCAGGGGCCGGGGCGGGGCGGGCTTCCCCACCGGCCTGAAGTGGGAGTTCTGCCAAAAGAGCCCGGGCGAGTTCAAGTACGTGCTGTGCAACGCCGACGAGGGCGACCCCGGCGCGTTCATGGACCGCTCCATCCTGGAGGCCGACCCCCACGCGGTGGTGGAGGGCATGACCATCGCGGCCAAGGCCATCGGCAGCCACCACGGCTATGTGTACTGCCGGGCCGAGTATCCCCTGGCGGTCAACCGCCTACAGCTGGCCATCGACCAGGCCAAGGACTACGGCCTGCTGGGCGAGGACATCCTGGGCACCGGCTTCAGCTTTGAGCTGAACATCTACCAGGGGGCCGGCGCGTTCGTCTGCGGCGAGGAGACCGCCCTGATGCGCTCCATAGAGGGCAAGCGGGGCATGCCCCGGCCGCGGCCGCCCTTCCCGGCGGTGGCCGGCCTGTGGAACCGCCCCACCATCCTCAACAATGTGGAGACCTGGGCCAACATCCCCCAGATCATCACCAACGGCGGCGACTGGTACGCCTCCATCGGCACCGAGGACAGCAAGGGCACCAAGGTCTTCGCCCTCACCGGACATGTGAACAACATCGGCCTGGTGGAGGTGCCCATGGGCACCCCGCTTCGAACCATCATCTACGACATCGGCGGGGGCATCCCCAAGAAGCACCGCAAGTTCAAGGCGGTGCAGCTGGGCGGCCCCTCGGGCGGCTGCATCCCCGAGGATCATTTGGACACCCCCTGCGAGTACGCGGCCATCGTGGAGGCCGGGGCCATCATGGGCTCGGGCGGCATGATCGTCATGGACGACTCCACCTGCATGGTGGACATGGCCCGCTTTTTCATGGACTTCGTGCAGGAGGAATCCTGCGGCAAGTGCACCCCCTGCCGCGAGGGCACCCGCCGCATGCTGCAGATTCTGGAGAAGATCTGCGCCGGCGAGGGCGAAGCCGGCGACATCGAGACCCTGGAGGAGCTCTCGGCCACCATTCAGGAGGCCTCGCTGTGCGGCCTGGGCCAGACCGGGCCCAACCCGGTGCTGAGCACCCTGCGCTATTTCCGCGACGAGTACGAGGCCCACGTCTTTGACAAGAAGTGCCCGGCCCGCTCCTGCGTGGCCCTGTTGGAGTTCAAGGTGGACCCGGACAAGTGCAAGATGTGCGGCCTGTGCTTTAAGAACTGTCCGGTGGACGCCATCACCTGGAAGAAGAAGGAAGTGGCCGAGATCCATCTGGACAAGTGCATCAAGTGCAAGACCTGCATCGAGAACTGCAAGTTCGACGCCATCTACTAGACTGCCTGGGTTAGAATCAACGGGCCGGCCCCCAGCGGGCCGGCCCGTTCAAATTGATCGCGAGGATTTTCGTGGACCCCCGCATCACCGCCGTCACCGACGAGCTGTTTTTCATCCAGCGCGGCTGGCTCAACGCCAACCACCTGGTTTTCACCGGCTCGCCCCGAACCCTGATCGACACGGCCTACATCCGGGACCGGGCCGAGACCGAGTCGCTCATCACCCAGACCGGCCTGGGCATCGAGCAGGTGGAGCTGATCATCAACACCCACGCCCACTGCGACCACATCGGCGGCAACGCCGATTTTCAGCGCCGCTCGGGCTGCCAGATCGCGCTGCACGAGGTGGACCGCTACAACGTGGACCAGAAGAACGCCATGGCCACCTGGTCGGGCTATTACCAGCAGGAGGCCGAGTTTTTCTCCACCCACGGCACCCTGGTCGACGGCGCGGTGGTCACCCTGGGGGAGATGGACTTCCTGGTCATGCACACGCCCGGCCACGGCATGGGCCAGATCGTGCTCCACGGCCTGGACACCGGCTGGCTGATCAGCGCGGACAACGTGTGGGCCGGGGGCGACTTTGGGGTGCTCACCACGCGCATCGAGGGCCTGGACGCGCCTTTCAGAATGCGCGATTCCCTGGAGCGCCTGGCCAGGCTGAACGTCAAGCGCATCTTTCCGGGCCACGGCCCCATCCTGGAGGACGGGCCCGCGGCCATCGAGGCCTGTCTGGCCCGGGTGGGGGCCTTTATCGCCGAGCCCATACGCATGGGCCGCGACCAGGTGCGCAAGATCATGCTCTACGCCCTGATGATGCGCGGGCCCGAGCGCCGGGAAGAGCTGGCCCAGCGCCTGTACCAATCGCCCTGGTTCCCCGAGGTGGCTGAGCTCTACTTTGGCGGCCGTCTGGAGCAGACCTTTGCCGAGAACCTGGAGTACCTCATGGACAAGGGGCTGGTCGTGGAAGACGATCAGGGGCGGCTGGTCTGCACCCTGACGGCTTGACCTTAGTCTTTTTTGCGCGGCCGGCTTCGCCACGCCTCCGCATACTGCGTTGCCGGCATCGCTCCAGCCTCGACGTATTAATCAATACGCCTTTGGCTGTCGCTCGCCGCCAGCGAGCCGCTGGAGGCGAAGCGGGTCGGGCAGCGCTGGCAATTTGCCGCATGGCCATTGCTCCCGTTGAAGTCTTTATGGCTGCCCAAGCCTTGGGTCGCCTTGTCTGCAAAGCCGTGGCTGTGCCGGGGGTAATGCGGGCAGGGACAAAGGCCCCTTTTTACCTACCCAAAATCGGGGGTGTCGTTGCGAGGAGCGGCCTTGCCGCGACGCGGCAATCTCTGCCTGAAAGATGGAGTCGGTCCTGAACCGGATCGTCCTGGGGGAGTGAAGCCGCCGCTTATCTCCAGCGCTTCTTGCGCTTGTAGCGCTGATAGCCCTTGACGCTCACCTCGGAGCGGATGCCCAGGTAGAACTCGCGCACGTCCTCGTCTGCCATGAGCTCCTCGGGCGTGCCGGCCAAGACAAAACGGCCGTTCTCCATGACGTATCCGTGGTGGCAGACCTTCAGGGCCATGGCCGCGTTCTGCTCCACTAGGAGCATGGTGGTGTCGTCCTGTTGGTTCACCTGCACGATGGTGGCGAATATCTCCTTGACCAGCAGGGGGCTCAGGCCCAGGGAGGGCTCGTCCAAGAGCATGATGCGCGGCCGCATCATCAGGGCGCGGCCGATGGCCAGCATCTGCTGCTCACCGCCGCTCAAATGCCCGGCCAGCTGCTTGGAGCGCTCGGCCAGGCGGGGGAAGAGCTCGTACACCCGCTTGAGGGTGGCCTTGCTTTGGGAGCCCCGGCGGATATAGGCCCCCATCTGCAGGTTCTCCAATACGCTGAGCTCCTCGAACACCTCGCGCCCCTCGGGCACGTAGGCCAGGCCCAGGTTGACGATGTCCTCGGTGTCCTTGCGGTCAATGCGCTTGTCGTCCAGCCAGATGGTCCCCTTGTCCGGCTGGTCCTCCAGCATGCCCATGACGGTCTTGCACAGGGTGGACTTGCCCGCCCCGTTGGAGCCCAGGATGGCGGTGATCTTGCCCTCGGCCAGCTCCAGGGACACGCCGCGCAGGGCCATGACCAGGCCGTAGAGCGTCTCGATGTTCTTGACCACCAGCATCAGGCCGCTCCCGCCACCGAGTCCTCGCCCAGATAGGCCTTGAGCACCTCGGGATGGTTCTGCACCTCTTCCGGCTCGCCTTGGGCGATGGGCTCGCCGTAGTTGAGTACCATCACCTGGTCCGAGACCTCCATGACCAGGCGCATGTCGTGCTCGATGACCAGCAGGGTGATGCCCAGCTCCTCCTTGATGTCGCTCAGCCAGATCATCAGGTCCTGCTTCTCCTCCATGTTCATGCCCGCCACCGGTTCGTCCAAAAGGAGCACCTCCGGCTCGGTGGCCAGGGCCCGGCCAAGCTCCACCACCTTCTGGGTGCCATAGGGCAGCCCGCCCACAAAGCGGTCTCTGGCGTGCTGCAGGTCCAGGAAATCGATGATCTCCTCCACCTTCTGGCGGTGGGCGATCTCCTCGGCCGCGGCCCGGGAGCCCCGGCGGAAAAAGGTGGACCCGGAGAAGATGCCGCAGTGCATGTGCAGATGACGCCCCAGCAGCAGGTTGTCCATGGTGGTCATCTTGTTGAACAGCTCGATGTTCTGAAAGGTGCGGCCCAGGCCCAGGGCGGCGATCTTGTAGGGCTTCATGCCGTTGATGCGCTGGCCCTTGAAGCGCACGCTGCCCGAGGTGGGCTTGTACAGGCCGGTGACGCAGTTGAACAGGGTGGTCTTGCCCGCTCCGTTGGGGCCGATCACCGCGGTGATGGAGCCCTGCTCCAGGTCCAGCGACACGTTGCCCAGGGCGGTGAGCCCGCCGAAGACCATGGAAAGGTCTTGTATCTCCAGGATGGCCATGCAGCTCCCGGCTAGGTAAGGGGCCGGACGGGGACCCGCGCGGACCCCCGTCCGGATTGGTTGGTCATCAGTCGAGCTTGAGCCAGCCGGAAAGGCGCTTGCCCTTGCCGTAGGTGATCTTCTTGCCCTTGACCATCATGATGTCGGGCTCGCACTTGGCCAGGAACACCTGCTTGATGCCCTGGCGCCGCTCGGCGCTGTAGGTGATGGGGCCCATGATGCCCTGGAAGTCCTTGAGCGTCTCCATGGCCTTGACAAAGCTATCCACGCTCAGGTCCTTGCCCGCGCGCTTGATGCCCTCGACCATGGGCTCCACGAAGCCGAAGCCCGCGTAGAAGAACACGCCCCAGCGCTCCTTGGGGGCGTACTTTTGCTGGGCCCGGTGATACTTGAGCATCAGCTTGTTGGTGCTGTCGGGCAGCTCGGCGAAGTTGCCGAATATCATGCCCTTCCACAGGCCCTTGGTGATCTTGAACATCAGGGCCACGTCGCTCAGGGTGGAGCAGGCCATCCACTGGGGGCGGTAGCCCAGCTTGGCCGAGGTGCCCAGCATGATGGCCGCGTGCTTGGGATAGACCCACATGATCACCGCGTCGGCCCCGGCCTTCTTCAGCTTCATCACGTGGCTGGCCAGGTCGGTCTCGCCCACCTCAACCGGCACGTCGGCGGCCAGGGTCATGCCCCGCTTCTTGAGCTCGCGCAGGCAGCCCTCCAGGCCGCCCTTGCCGTAGTCGTCGTTCTGGTAGAAGAAGGCGATCTTCTTCTTGCCCAGGGTGTCGATGGCATAGGAGGTGAGGATCTGGGCCTCGTCCGGGTAGAGCGGATACACGCCGAAGATGGTCTTCTTGGGTGGCTGGGTCCAGTGGGGGCTGCCCGTGGCCATGCCCACCCAGGGGATGTTGTTCTTGATGATGTAGGGCATCACCGCCATGCCCGGGCTGGTGCCCACGCCGCAGGCGAATCCCCATATCTTCTCGTTCTCGTACAGCTCCTTGGCGATTGCCTTGGTGCGGTTGGGGTTGTAGCCGTCGTCGCGCATGTAATACTTGATCTTGCGGCCGTTGATGCCGCCCTCGGCGTTGATCAGGTCAAAGTAGACCCCGGTGCCCCGGGCCACCGCGCCCCACAGGGCGGCCGGGCCGGTCTGGGGGCCCCACTGGCCTATCTTGATCTCCGTGTCGGTGACGCCCTGCACCGGGCCGGCCCAGGCCGCTCCGGCCACGCTAAGGGCCGCTATCACCGCCGCCAGTATGAGCAACTTTTTCATGATCCCTCCTCCCGTGAATAAACCGTTAAGCCATGACGGCCGGCAACCCTCCGGCCGCTCAAACCTTGCGCACGTAGTGTTTGGCGAAAAGCCCGCTGGGCTTGACGCAGAGTATGAGCACAATGACCGCGAAGGCCACCACTGACTTGAACTCAACCGACACGTAGCCGCCGAACAGGTTTTCCACCACCCCCAGGATGAAGCCGCCCAGCACCGCCCCCACCAGGGAGGTCATGCCGCCCAGCACCGCGGCCGAGAAGCCCTTGAGCTGGGGGGTCCACATGAGGTTGGGGTCCAGGGTGTCGGTGGAGGCGATGAGAAAGGCGGCGCATGCCCCCACCACCGCGCTCATGCCCCAGGTGAGCATCATGATGCGTCCCACCCGGATGCCCATGAGGCGGGCGGCCTGCTGGTTCTGCTGGGTGGCCTTCATGGCCACGCCCACCTTGGTGTAGCGGAAGAACAGGAACAACAGGATCATCAAGGCAAAGGCCACCCCCAGGGTGACCAGGTTCAGGTCGCTGATCACCACGTCCCCGCCCAGCTGGTGCACCTCGAAGTCGCTCACCGGGAAGGGGAAGTCCTTCTGGTCCGCGCCCCAGCGCCAGGAGGCCACGCCGTAGAGCATCATCTCCAGGCCCAGGGTGATGATGATCAGGCCCAGCAGGTTGGGCTCCTTGGCACGGCGCAAAAAGGCGAACTCCAAGAAGGCGCCCAGGGCAAAGGCAAAGGCCAGGGCGATGGTGAACGAGGTGACAAAGCCCAGGCCGTAGTCGGACAGGAGCATGTAGGCCACAAAGGCGCTGAGCATGGCCATGTCGCCCTGGGCGAAGTTGAGTACCTCGCTGGTCTTGTAGATGATGACCATGGCCAGGGCCATGAGGGCGTAGGTGGCTCCTATGGCGATGCCGCTGGTTACCAGCTGTCCTAGCATGCGCTTGTCATCCCCCTCCCCGAAGATGGGCCCTTTAGAAGGGCCAGGTGCGCCAGTATATCTTGGTGCGTATCCAGAAGCCGTAGAGCCCCAGGGGCTCGAAGATGATGATCAGCACCATGATCAGGCCGAAGACCACGTACTGCACGTTGGGCAGCCCGCTCAGGGTGAAAAACTGCTGGCTCAGCTCGGTGAGCACCGGTCCCAGATAGGGCAGCTCGCCGATGCGGGCCAGCTCCTGCTGCAGCCAGGTGATGAGCACCGCGCCCATGACCGAGCCCAGCACCGAGCCCAGGCCGCCCACCACCACCATGGCCAGGAACATGATGCTCACCATGACGTTGAAGGTGTGGGGGCTGATGAAGCCCAGCACAAAGGCCATGAGCCCGCCGCCGATGCCGGTGAAAAAGGCGCTCACCGCAAAGGCCAGGGTCTTGTAATAGGTCAGGTTCACCCCGATGCACTCGGCGGCGATGTCAGAGTCGCGGATGGCCACAAAGGCCCGGCCCACCCGGGTCTTGGTCAGGTTCCTGAGGGCCCAGGCGAGGAAAACGCATATGGGCATGATCACCGCGTAGCGTTCCGCGTCGCTGTCCACCAGCCAGCCGAAGATATTCAGGGGAGGCGACTGCAGGCCCATGTGGCCGCCCAAAAAGTCCAGGCGCCCCAGAATTTGGGTGATGGTCAGGCCGAAGCCCAGGGTGGCGATGGCCAGATAGGGCCCCTCCAACCGCAGGGCGGGCAGGCCCAGGAGAAACCCGAAGCCCGCGCTGATGAACCCGGCCAGGGGCAGGGCCACCAAAAAGGGCAGGTGGGCGTCGATCATCAGCGACAGGGTGGCGTAGGCTCCTATGGCGAAGAAGCCGGCGTGGCCCAGGGATATCTGGCCGGTGTAGCCCACCAGCAGGTTAAGCCCCAGGGCCACGATGACGTGGATAGCCATGAGGTTGACCGTGTAGATGAGATAGGAGCCGGCAAACAAGGGAAACACGGCCAGGGCGGCCAGAAGCACGATTATCCAAAAGACCTGGGGCCCGCTGTCCAGCAGGCGGATGTCCTCATAGTAGTCGCGCTTCATATCCATGAGGGCGGGCCTGCTCCCTTAGGGTTTGTCTGGCTTTTGGTTCTTTGGCTGGGTGAGGCGTTCCACCACGCGCTCGCTGTAATCATCCTGGTTGAACAGGCCCGAGTCGGGACGGGCGCGTCCCAGCTTCAAGGTCAGGTAGTTGAGGCGCTTGATGGCCTGGTAGCGGGTCTTCTCATCCGGCGCGTTGGCCAGCATGTCCTCGACCTGCATCAGCTCCTTGTGCGATTCCAGCTCGGGCGGCGTGTAGCCGGCGTTCTTGAGCACCTTGTAGGCCAGGCGCAACTCCTCGGGCACCCGGGAGTCGTCCTCCAGTTGCAGGGGTTTGCCCCGGCCGGGCAGGTCGGCGAAGTCGCCGCGCTCGGCGGCCTCCTTGATGCGTTCCTCGGCCAGCTTGCCAAAGATGTCCAACGCCAAAGTGGATTCCCTCCAACGCTCGCCGGCGGCGACCCAGGCCGCTCCCCACGGCTGGGGTGAAGCGTGCAAAGATGTTAGCGTATAACCCTTGGCATTCGCAAGCGGAATCGTTCCTGTTTGAAGCCGGTCAGCCGCCCAGGCGCGACATGAAGCAGCCCGCGGAATGGGCGTTGACCGGGGCCTGGTCATGACTGCGCGGCTTGAGCCGGGCCGCCTCGAGCAGGGCGCCGGCGAGCTCGGAGTCGTCGGCCCCCCGCCTGAGCAG
>Ga0272444_10003402_pt1 | contig 14317 bp, 11 predicted proteins | sample SSMForm13_FD_201033 | JGI IMG/M metagenome (GOLD analysis project Ga0272444, IMG submission 201033) | Marine sediment archaeal communities from Little Sippewissett salt marsh, Falmouth, MA, United States - SSM-Form-13 | ecosystem: Environmental > Aquatic > Marine > Wetlands > Sediment ...
CTCCTGGTCAAGTCGGTGGGAACAATGGCCGAGAACCTGAAAATCCTGGCGGGGCGGGGATTTTCCCTCCCGGTCTTGCTGGGCGGGGCGGCGCTCACCCCGGAGTTCGTCCGGGATTCCTGCCGAACCGCTTATCCCGGCCCCGTGATCTACTGTCGGGATGCCTTCGCCAGCCTGGCCTACCTCCGGGATGGGGTCATCCCGGAGATCCCGGACCCCCAGGTCAAGAAAAGGGGAAAAACCGCCATTCTCCGCGTGGAAAGCTGGCCGGAACCGCCCCCGGCTCCATTCCTCGGCAGCCGGCTGGCCCCGGACCTGGGGCTGGAGGAGCTGCTGCCGGCCATCAACCGGCGGCGGCTGATGGTCGCCCGCTGGAAATTCGGGTCCGGGCACCTGTCGCCGCAGGAACATCGGCGCCTGCTCGAGGAGGAAGCCGAACCGGCCCTGGAAGCCCTGCTGGAGCGGGTCCGGCGGGAAGAACTTCTCCGGACCGGGGGAGCATACGGCTTCTACCCGGCCCGCCGGCGGGAAGATTCCTTGCTGGTTGAGGAGGATTCGGGAAAGGAGCTGACCTTGAAGTTTCCCCGTCAGGCCGGCGCCAAAGGCGGCTCCCTGGTGGATTTCTTCCGGGAGGACCGGGACCTGGTAGGCTTCCTGGCCGTGACCGCGGCAACGAAGACGGCCGATACGGCGGTGGAGCGGGGAAATTACCGGGAATACTTCTTTTTGCACGGGCTGGCCGCGGAACTGGCCGAGGTAATGGCCGTCCGGCTCCATAAAAAAATGCTCCGGGAGCTGAAGGTCGAAAACCGGGGGGAAAGGTTCGCCTTCGGCTACCCTGCCGCCCCCGACCTACAGGCCAACCGAACGGTCTGCCGGCTCCTGGGCACGCACCGAATCGGCCTGGAGGCCACGGAAAGCGGAATGCTTGACCCGGAAACCAGCATTGTCGCCCTGGTCGCCCATCATCCGCAAGCTCGGCACTTCGATGCCGGAACATAACTTCACCGACAAGGACCCTAACCGGGAGACAGGCAGAAATGACGCAACAGTCCCGCAGCAAAACCTGCCGGGGAAGAAACCGGGAACGACGGGCGCTTTCGGCGCTTCTCGCGATCGGGATCGGACTCGGCCTGGCTTCCTCGACCCTGGCCGGGGGATATGAGAACTTCGGGCTCGGGGCCAGGGCGCAAAGCTTGGGCGGCGCTTACATAGCGATAGCAAACGATTGGACCGCCGGTTACTGGAACCCGGCCGGGCTGGGGCGCATCAAGGACGGCAGCGTCGGCGGCGACCTGCTTTTCGTTCAGCCGACCATGCGGGCTTCCAATTCCTATGCCAACCTCGCCCCCGGCGCCGCCGGCAGCTACAGGTGGACAAAGGACGTGTTCCTGGATTACACGGGACTGGAGCCGGAGCGCTTCGCCAAAACCTCGACCTCGGATAACTTCGTCAACCCCCAGGGCCTGGGCGCCTGCTATCACCTCCCCGGCCTCTTCACCCTTTCCCTCAGCGTCTATCAGCCGCTGGGCTACGCCATAGACTGGAGCGACACCATCCCCTACTTCTCCGGCGAGATCTATGGCAGCAACTGGCAGCGCCTGATAAGTACCTCCACCCAGCTGGCGGTGGGGATCGAGGTGGCGCCCGGGATATATGTCGGAGGAGGGGTGGCCCTGCTCTACGACAAGATAAAGCGCGAAGCCGAGAAGAACGTGGACTCCGCACCGGGGCCTTCCCCCCTGGATTATTACTACAGCTACCGAATGGACAATGACGGCTTCGGCTGCGAGGGCTCCCTGGGAATCGCGGCGGACCTGACGGACTGGCTCAGCCTGGGCGGGGTTTTCCGCACCGGGGCTTCCGTTCGCCTGGAGGGGGATGCCGCCAGCCGGCTTACCCTTACCGGGATGAGCGAATCCTCCGACACCGTGCAGAAATTCCGGCACCCGGCCACCTGGGGAATCGGCCTGGCGGTCAGGCCCCTGGGCGAACTTTGTCTCAGCCTGGACTTCAACCAGAATCTCTGGAGCTCCTTTCGCACCGACGTGAGCTTCAAGACCCCGGGGATCCTCCTGCAGGACCAGGATTTCAGCGAGGACTGGCACGACTCGGAAAAAATCAGGCTGGGCTGCGAATACGCCCTGTCCGACTCGCTGGTCCTGCGCGGCGGGTTCTGTTACGACGAATCGCCGATGCCGGCCAAGTCGGTCAGTCTGGCCTTCATCCCGGACACCGACAAAAAATATCTGACGCTGGGAGTCGGCTACGCGCCGGGAGAATCCTGGAGCTTCGATCTTTTCGGGGCCTCCGCCTGGGGAAACCGCTCCACCGAGAACGGCGACTTCGAACAGAGGATTTGGGGCGGGGGACTTGACGCCACCTGGCGTTTCTGATCCCCGGCAGCCAAGGGGAGGGGGCGGCGGCGCCAGGATGGCAAACCCAGGGACAAAACCGGCCCGGAGGCGAGAGCCCAAGATCTTTCCCACTTACTCCTCCTTTCTTCGGGAGCGCTTCGGCCGGCGCGTCCGGAAAATCCCGGTGGACGGAGGCTTCACCTGCCCCAACCGGGACGGGAGCCGGGGGCGGGGGGGATGCATATTCTGCGACAACCGCGCCTTCAGCCCGGCCGCAGGACGCGGCTCATCCGTAAGTTCCCAGCTGAGCAGGGGGCAGCCGGCCCAGGGGAGGCAAGCCCGGGCCTTCATCGCTTACTTCCAGCCCTTCACGGGCACCTACGCCCCGGTGGCCCGGCTGCGGCAATTGTTCGAGGAAGCAATCCGATTCCCGGAGGTGGTCGGGGTGGCGGTAGCCACCAGGCCCGACTGCTTGCCCGAACCGATCCTCGACTATCTTCAGGAACTGGGGGAGAAAACCTTTCTCTCGGTGGAGCTGGGCATCCAGACCCTGGAGGACCAGACCCTGAAATTCATCCGGCGCGGACACCGGGCCCGGGAAAGTCTGCAGGCAATGGAGGCTCTCTCCTCCCGCGGGCTTTCCTGGACGGCACACCTCATCCTGGGGCTTCCCGGGGAAACCGAGCGGGAGATGAAACGCAGTGCGGCCGAGGTCTGCGCCCGGGGCCCGGCGGGACTGAAGTTCCACCAGCTGATGGTGATAAGGCAAACCGACCTGGAACGGCTCTGGCGGCAGGGGACAGTCCGGACCTTGGAACTGGAAGAGTATGCCGGGATTCTGGGCGACATCCTCGAGGAGACTCCCCCCACTCTCGTCATCCACCGCCTGGCCGCGGATTGCCGCCCGGACCGAGGCCTGCTCGCTCCCGCCTGGAGCGCCCAGAAGACACGCGCCCGGGATTTCATCCTGCGCGAATTGGCCCGGCGCGGAATCCTTTTTCTCAATTCCGGGTTGTCAAGCACCGGTGCGTAAGGTATATAACCCCGGTATTGCCCTCTAGTTCAATTGGCAGAACGCCTGACTCTGGATCAGGAAGTTGGAGGTTCGAGTCCTCCGGGGGCAGTTATCCCGCCGGACCTGGGTCCGGCGGATTTTGCTGGACGCCTCAAGCTTCCCCGAAGAGGGGGAGAATCTCATCGAAGCGACGGATGGTCAGGCTGGCCTCCGGCTCCTGCTCCGCGGCGGCCGAAACGTTGCGCCGGTGGACGGAGGGCGCGGAGTACTGCTTCAACTTTTCCCTGATTTCAGGAGAAATCTCGGTCCCGTAGCGGGCCCAGACATCGAATACCCCGGCTTGCCGGGCCACCACGATGTCTTTCTTCGGATTATCTCCGACCAAGACGGCCTCGGCCGGATCGATTCCCTCGGCTTCCAGGAGAAAGCGCAAACCCGCCGGGTTGGGCTTTTCCATCTCCAGCGGCAACTCGACCATCTTCCCGATCCGGGAACGGTAATATCCCGACCGCAACCGATTGACCAGAGCCCGGTCTAACAGGCGGGAATCGGGAATCGGGTAGGATTCCAGGGCATAAAGCCCGGATACGTACCGCGCCAGCCCCAGGTGCTTGAGCCGCTGCTCGGCCGAGAAGGCCGGGGCATCGCTGAGGACGTATATCCTCACTCCGAGGTCGATGAGATGGCGGAAGCTCTTGCGTACCCCGGGATAAAGGCGAAGATGCTGGAGGCGCACGCGGTTGAAGACATAGCGGGTGGGATGGATGAAGGTCTTCTGAAACCAAACGATGTCCCGGCGCAGGGGGGCAAAGACATCCGCTTCCTGAAGGACGAACGCGTATTCGTTGGTCTGGCGGGCCTCGAAGACTTTCTTGATCGATTCAACGATATCCTCCCGCTCGAAGCCGCTCAGGTTGGCCAGGGTGGAAACCATCGCCTCGAGACAGGGAACGATGTAATCCACCCAGCTGTAGAGGGTGTTGTCCGCATCGGCAATCAGGACTCGGTAGGGGCTCGAACTCATAACATATTCCTTTCTCCCGGACCCGGCCGGGATTGCGTTTGCCCCATCATACTGGCTTCTGCTAAGGTTGACACCCCAATCCACCGGGGCGAATGGCGGAACCGGCAGACGCGCTGGATTTAGGATCCAGTGGGGAAACCCGTGGGAGTTCGAGTCTCCCTTCGCCCATTACCCTTTTCGCGGACCGGGTTTCCGACGAAAATTTTTGCTTGCCTCACCGACGAGGGAGGGAGTAAAAAGCTAAGCTTGAATCAGCGTGCTGGTTCCTTTGCGCGGGAGTAGCTCAGTGGTAGAGCTCCACGTTGCCAACGTGGTTGTCGCGGGTTCGAATCCCGTCTCCCGCTCTCGCGGCCCGGGTCATCCGGGCTCTTTTGCTATCGCCGGAAAAACGACTTAAGGAGAGTACCCGTGGAAAAACCAGAAAAAACATTCTTTAAGATCAGGGAAGTGGCTCCCTGCCGACGGGAAGTCGCCGTGGAGGTATCCGCCGCCGAGATGGGGGAGGAGCTCGCGAGGGTCCTGCGTCGGATAGGGCGGGGGGCGCAAATTCCCGGGTTTCGGCCGGGCAAGGCCCCCGATCGGGTGATTTCGTCCCGATTCGGGGCGGAGGCGCGCCGGGAGGCCCTGCAGAACAAACTTTCCGAGAGCTTTTTTCAAGGCTGTCGCGAGCACAGCCTCCCGATTCTGGGCTCCCCCGAGTTCTCCGAGGTAAGCTGGGAAGATGATTCTCCGCTCAAGTTCAAGGCTTCCTTCGACATCACCCCCAGCTTCGAGCTGGCTCCCTACCGCGGGATCGAGCTGGTCAAGCCCGCCGCCTCGGTGAGCGAGGAGGAAATCGAGCAGGAGTTGGAAAAACTGCGGGAACGTTCGGCCACCTTCGAAACCGAGGCCACCCGTCCCCTCCGGGCGGGAGACTTCGCCCTGGTCGACTACCGCAGCCAGGACCCAAAGCAGTCGGACGACGAGGAGACAGCCTGGGTGGAAGGCATCCTTCTCGAAATCAAGCCGCCGGAGGCGGATGACGACTTCTCCGGCCAGTTGCTGGGCTTGGAACCGGGAGAGATCCGCTCGGTTCGGATGAAGGAGGACGGGAAGGAGAAAAAAGAAAATCCCCCCCTTCTCCAGGTCCGGCTCCAAGAGATCAAGAAAAAGGTCCTGCCGGACCTGAGCGACGAACTGGCCTCTACCTGGGGGCCGTTTGCCAACCTCCAGGAAGTCCGCCTAAAGCTGGAGGAAGCCCTGGGCGAACAGCGCGAGGAACAGGCCCGGAGGAATATGGAGAGCCAAGCCCTGGAAAAGCTGAAAGGCGCCAATGAATTCGCGCTGCCCCCTACCGCCCTGAAGTCCTTCCAGGAAGGCCAGCTGGCCCTGCTGCGAAGCTGGAGTCAAAACGGGGAGAAGGCCCCCGCCGAGGAGGAGCTGGCGGCCCGGGCCGCCGAACTGGCCGAGGGAGAGCTTAAGGCCATCTTCATCCTGCGGGAAATCGCTCGGCGGGAAAAAATCGAGGTCTCGCCCGCGGAGCTGGGCGAAGAGATAGCCCGGGAAGCTCGGCAGAGGGGAGAGAACCCCTCCACCTACCGGAAAAGGCTGGAGGAGGAGGATTCCCTCTCCGCCGTGGAGGATCGGCTCCGCCGTCAGCGGGCACTCGAACTGGTTTTGGCTGAGGCCGAGATCAAGGAGGAGAAGAAATGAATGAGCCACAGTCACAGCTGGTCCCAATGGTGGTGGAACAGACCGGAAGAATCGAGCGTTCCTACGACATATACTCGCGACTGCTCAAGGACAGGATAATTTTCATCGGCACGGCCATCGACGATCACGTAGCCAACCTGGTCGTGGCCCAGATGCTCTACCTCCAGATGGAGGATCCCGAGAAGGACATAAACCTCTACATAAACTCCCCGGGCGGCTCGGTAACCTCGGGGCTGGCCATCTACGATACCATTCAGTTCGTCCGCTGCGACGTAACCACCTACTGCCTGGGGCAGGCAGCCAGCATGGGCGCGTTGCTGCTGGCCTCGGGCTCGCCGGGAAAGAGGTTTGCCCTGCCCCACGCCAGGATAATGCTGCATCAACCCTGGGGAGGGGCGCAGGGCACGGCGATAGACATCAGCATCCACGCCCAGGAGATCCTGCGCCTGAAGGAGGAGCTGAACCGCATTCTGGTCCAGCATACCGGACAAACCTTGAAAAAGATCGAACGGGACGCCGACCGCGACTTTTTTATGAGTGCGGCCGAAGCCGTCGATTACGGCCTGGTCGATACCGTGATCGAGAGGAAAAAAGCTTAAACGGGAATTCCCCCGATGCCGGACAAGCGAACAACCCAACCTGAACCACGCTGCGACTTCTGCGGCCGGGAAGCCCGCGAGGCCGGACGGCTCCTGACCGGGCGCGACGGCGCCATCTGCGAGACCTGCCTCCGCGCCGGCTACGAACTTCTCAGCGAACCTCCGGAAGCGGGCAACATCCCCCCCCTGCAAGACATTCCTTCCCCCCGCGACATCAAGGAATACCTGGACCAGTACGTAATCGGGCAGGAAACCGCGAAAAAGACGATCGCGGTCGCGGTCCACAATCACTACAAGCGCATCCGGGCCCGTCAAGCACAGGAGGATGACGGAGTGGAGATCGAGAAAAGCAACATTCTCCTGATCGGCCCGACCGGCTCCGGCAAGACCCTGCTGGCCCGAACCCTGGCAGATTTTCTCGAAGTTCCCTTCGCCATCGCCGACGCCACCACGGTTACGGAAGCCGGCTATGTCGGCGAGGACGTGGAAAACATCGTCCTCAACCTCCTGCGCGCATCCGAATACGACGTGGGACGGGCACAGGTGGGGATAATATACATAGACGAAATCGACAAGATCGCGCGGCGCACCGAAAACGTCTCCATCACCCGGGACGTCTCCGGCGAAGGAGTACAACAGGCCTTGCTGAAAATTCTGGAAGGCACGATCTGCAACGTTCCCCCCAAGGGGGGGAGAAAGCACCCCCACCAGGAGTTCATCCGGGTGGATACCACCAACGTCCTGTTCGTCTGCGGCGGGGCCTTCAGCGGACTGGACGACATCCTCCGCCGCCGCCTGGACCGGCGTGTCATCGGATTTCGCGACGAGGACAGCCGGGCTTATCGCGACCTGGACCGGCTCCTGGCCAACACCGAGCCCGAGGATCTCATAAAATACGGCTTGATTCCGGAATTCGTGGGGAGGCTTCCGGTCATTGCCTCTCTCGACCACCTGGGAGAGAAGGAACTGATCGAGATACTCACCGTCCCCCGCAATGCCCTCCTGCGCCAATATGAAAAATTGCTGAAAATGGAGGGAGTAACCCTGCGCCACAACCAGGCGGCCCTGAAGGCCCTGGCCAAGGCCGCCATCAGGAAGGGAACCGGAGCCCGGGCCCTGCGCGGCTTGCTGGAAAAGATTATGCTGGACGTTATGTACGAAATTCCCTCGAACAAGGAGAAGGGCGATTTTCGACTCACCCGATCCCTGGTGGAAAAGAATGCCCGCCCGTCCTTAAGGGTCAAAAAATGACCGGGCCCGGAGAAAAAAAACGGATTCCGCGCCACGTCGCCATCATAATGGACGGCAACGGCCGCTGGGCGCGCCAGCGGGGGCTGCCGCGCCTGGAGGGTCACCGGGCGGGGGCCGAACGGGTGCGCCCCATAACCACCACCGCCGCCGACTTGGGGGTGGAGTATCTTACCCTCTACACCTTCTCCACCGAGAATTGGCGGCGTCCCCGGCACGAAATATCCGGGTTGATGCGCTACCTCAGGCAATACCTGAAAAACGAACTGCCCACGATGATGAAAAACAACGTCCGGTTTCAGACCATCGGCCACCTGGCGGACCTGAGCCCCGGCGTAAGAAAGGAGCTGAAGCGGACCAAGCAGGCCACGGCGGACAATGACGGACTCACCCTGGTCCTGGCCCTGAACTACGGCGGGCGGGAGGAAATCGTCCGGGCGGCCCGCCTCCTGGCCGCCCGGGTCCAGAAGGCGGAACTTCAACCCGAGCAGATCGATGAGACCTTGCTCGCCGCTGCCCTCTACACCGGGGGAATGCCGGATCCGGACCTGCTCATCCGTACCAGCGGGGAGATGCGCCTGAGCAACTTCCTGCTTTGGCAGGCCAGTTACACCGAACTGGTGGTGACCGAGGTGCTCTGGCCAGATTTCGCTCCCCGGGACCTGGAGAAAGCCATTGAGGAATTCAACCGCCGCTCGCGGCGGTTTGGAGGCCGCCCCGGCGAGGAGGAAGAAGCCGAATGCTGAGATTGCGCCTCCAGACGGCCCTGGTCCTGATTGCGATCCTGCTCGGCATCATAATCTTCAGCCGGGATCTCCCCATTTTGTTCTTCGTGGTAGGCAACTGCTTCGTGATCCTGGGCATCCGGGAATTCACCTCGATGACCGGCGGAATTCGCTGGCTCGGGATAAGCGGGGGCATCCTGGTTTTTTCCTCGGCCTTCGTCTCCGCCCTGGGAACGGACTTTCTCCCCGTGCATCTCTGGGCCTTGGCCAGCCCGGAATGGATGCAGGCTTCCATATTCCTGTCGATCGCCGGCATCTTCCTTTTCCAGGCCACCCGCCGCCAGCACGAAAATTCGGTTCTGCGGATCAGCACCACGCTGGCGGGAATACTCTATGTTGCCTGGCTCCTGTCCTTCCTCCCCAGGATTACCTACTATTCCTCTGAACGTTTCCCCTCCCTGGACGGTCGGATGTACGTCTTCTTTCTCTTCCTCGTGGTCAAGGTAACCGACAGCGCCGCGTATTTCATCGGAAGCAAGTGGGGAAGGCACAAGCTGATCCCCCGGCTCAGCCCCAAGAAAACCGTGGAAGGAGCCGTGGCCGGCGTGCTGATCGGGGGATTCTCCGCCTTGGGCGGCAAGTACCTGTTCGGCTTGAGCGAAATAACCCCGGCCGGTTCCCTGACCCTGGGATTCATCCTGGGAGCCACGGCGGTGGGGGCCGATTTGGCTGAAAGCCTGCTCAAGCGGGCCACCGGGCACAAGGACTCAGGCAATTCCCTGCCCGGGTTGGGCGGCATATTGGACCTGATGGACAGCGTCTTTTTTACCACCCCGCTCCTATTCCTCTATATGAAGCTGATCTTGAAACTCTAACGAAAAAGCTGTAAGGGCCAATGAAAAAAGTTGCAATACTCGGTTCCACCGGATCGATCGGGACCAACACCCTGGACGTGATCCGGCAAAATCCCGGGCGGTTCCAGGTTACGGGACTGGCGGCGGGGAACAACCGGGAACTCCTGGGCGAACAGATCGCCGAGTTCTCTCCCGGGTGGGCGAGCCTGTCCTCTCGCCAGGACGCCGAAGTTCTCGAAAAACGCTGGGGGGATAAAACCCGGGTTCTCTGGGGGGAAGAAGGGCTGAGGGAAACCGCCCTGTCCGCGGAGGCGGGAACCGTGGTCGTGGCCGTGCCCGGCATCGGGGCCCTGGAGCCGACTATGGAGGCCATCGCCGCCGGGAGCACGATCGCCCTGGCTTCCAAGGAAGTGCTGGTCGCCGCCGGAGAACTGGTCACCGCCCTGGCCGAAGAAAACGATGCGCTCATCATTCCGGTGGACAGCGAGCACTCCGCGGTCTTCCAGTGCCTGCGGGGAGAAAACCCGGCCCAGGTGGCCCGGATCATCCTCACCGCTTCGGGCGGACCTTTCCTGGCCACCCCACCCGAAGAATTGAACTCCGTCACCCCCGCTCAGGCCCTGGCCCATCCCCGCTGGCGGATGGGACGCAAGGTTTCCCTGGATTCCTCCACCTTGATGAACAAGGGCCTGGAGGTCCTGGAAGCCCATCACCTCTTCCGGATGCCCCTGGACCGGATCGAAGTGGTCATCCATCCTCAGAGCATAGTCCACGCCCTGATCGAGACCGTCGACGGAGCCCTGCTGGCCCAGCTGGGCCGGGCGGACATGCGGCTTCCCATCGCCTTTGCCCTTAACTTTCCCGAGCGGAGGAGGCCGGATTTCGGGCACCTGGACCTGACCCGAGCGGAAAAACTGACCTTCAGCGAACCGGACCGAAACAAATTCCCCTGCCTGGAGTTGGCTTACCGAGCCGGGCGAGCGGGTGGAACCCTGCCGGCCGTCCTGAACGCCGCCAACGAAGTCGCCGGAGAAGCCTTCCTGGCGGGAAAAATCGGTTTTTCCCAGATTCCCCGCCTGATCGAAAAGGTGATGGACCGCCATAAGACCCGGCCCGTTGCCGGGATCGAGGATGTTTGGGAAAGCGATCGGGAAGCTCGGGAAAGCCTGGTCGGCCTGCTCGGGAAGGAGGAGCAATGGACCTAAGCCTGCTGATCAGCCTGGGCAGGTTCGCCCTGGTCCTGGGAGGAATGATCTTCGTCCACGAACTCGGGCACTTCCTCGTGGCCAAGTGGAGGGGAATCTACGTCTACTGCTTCTCCCTGGGGTTCGGCCCGAAACTGCTGGGATTTCGGCGGGGGGAAACCGAGTACCGGCTGTCCCTCATCCCCCTGGGCGGATACGTCAAGATGGCGGGGCAGGAGGACATCCCGGAAAAGGAACGCCTGGACCGGGAAACCCAGGACATCCCTCCCGAGCGCAGCTACCTGAACAAGAAAACCTGGGAAAAGGTGGCGGTGATCGCCGCCGGCCCCCTGATGAACATCCTCTCGGCCTGCTTGATTTTCACCGCCCTCTACTCCCTGGGATTTCAGGAACCGTCGTACCTGAGCGACGCCAGGGTGGGCTGGGTCGAAGAGTCTTCCCCGGCCGCCGAGGCCGGGATCTCGGTGGGGGACCGCATCCTGACCATTGCCGGAAAAAGGATGGAAGGCTGGGAAGATGTGCTCATCGCCGTCGTCCTCTCGGGAGGCAACCCCCTGGAACTGGAAATCGAGAGCGGGAACCTGGTCCGGAAGCTTAAGGTAACGCCGGCCTACCTGAACAAAAGCCCTTACCCGGTGCTGGGCATACAGCCGTATTCCGAGGCGACGATCGAAGAGGTCATCCCCGGCTCTCCCGCCGCCGCCGCCGGCCTGAAACCGGGGGACTGGCTGCGCTCCCTGGATGGCGAGGACGTCTCGTTTCCGCTCCTCCTGGACCTGGTGGCGCAAAAGGGCGGGGAGGAAGTGAGCCTGGGCGTGGTCAGGGAGGGGCGGGAGCTGACCGTCTCCCTGCGGCCCCAACGGGTGGGACAGCTCCCCGGGGCCATTGTTTTAGGCGGGGAGGTATTCGCCACCGGCGACGATCCCGACCTGCCCTGGCAGGAAGGAGAGAAGCTGACCGCGATCGACGGGGAGAACGTCAGTCCGGACCAGGCCGAAAAGATCATCGCGGCGGATCCGGGTCGGGAAATGATCCTCTCCCTGCGCGGGGCCGCGGGAAAATCCAGGGAGCTCAGGGTCACTACCGTTCCCCGGGGAAGGCTGGGGGTCAAGCTGACCCTCCGCAAGGTCAGGAAACAGGTGGCCCTTCCCGCGGCCCTGATCCGCGGAGTCGTCCAGACCTGGCGCCAGACCCGCCTTTGGGTGATCGAGATGGCCGCCCTGATTTCCGGGAAGGTGAGCCCGCGCGGACTCGGCGGGCCGATCCTCATCTACCAGCTCACCGAGGATGCCGCCCGCGAAGGCTGGGCGGTCCTGGCCCAATTCGTGGCCAAGGTCTGCATCATCCTGGGGATGGTCAACCTGATCCCCATTCCCATCCTCGATGGGGGCCATATCCTGATCGCCCTGATCGAGGGCGTCCGCGGGCGGAGGCTCAGCGAAAAAACGCTGGCCGCCCTGCAGTACGCGGGCCTGGCGATCATCGCCGGGCTTTTCCTGCTCATCTTCTATAACGACATAGTCTACCGCCTGTTGGGGAAGAACTAAGTGAGCCGGAGAAGGAGCAGGGCCCTGGAGGTGGGAGGAGTGGCCGTTGGGAACGGGGCACCCGTCACCGTGCAGTCGATGACCTCGACCGACACCAGGGACGCCTCCGCCACGCTGGCCCAGATTCGACGCCTGGCCGCCGCCGGCTGCGAGATCATCCGCTGTGCCGTGCCCGATCGCGCCGCCGCGGGGGCCTTGCAGGAAATTTGCCGGGAGAGCCCGCTGCCGGTGGTGGCGGACATCCATTTCGACCATCGCCTGGCCCTGGCCGCCCTGGAATCCGGGGCGAATTGCCTGCGCATAAATCCCGGGAACATCGGCTCGGAACGGAAGGTGGCCGAAGTGGTGGCGGCCTGCCGGGAGAGGCAGGTTCCCATCCGGATCGGGGTAAACTCCGGCTCCCTGCGCCGCGAAGACGCCTTGCGCTGGGGAGGGGTAACCTCCCGGGCCCTGGCCGAGAGCGCCCTGCGGGAAGCAGCCCTGATCGAAAAATGCGGATTCGGCCTGATCAAGATATCGGCCAAGGCTTTCGACCTGGCCACCACAATCGGAGCCTACCGCATCCTGGCCGACCAAACCGATTATCCCCTGCATCTGGGGATAACCGAGGCCGGTCCCCTCATCCCCGGCTTGATCCGCTCCTCCGCCGGGATCGGGGCGCTCCTGTTGGAAGGCATAGGCGACACCATCCGTTTCTCCCTGACTGCCGACCCGGTGGAGGAAGTCCGGGCCGGACGCGAGCTTCTTCAGGCCGTGGGCTTGCGCGCCTTCGGCCCGGTGATCGTCAGCTGTCCCACCTGCGGGAGAACCAGGATCGACCTTTTCTCCCTGGTCGAGGAGGTGACCCGAGCCGTGGCCGACCTGGAGGATCCTTCCCGCTTTGCCGGAGTCAAGATCGCCGTGATGGGTTGTGTCGTCAACGGTCCGGGCGAAGCCCGCCAGGCCCAGATCGGGGTGGCCGGCGGCGACGGGGAAGGCATCGTCTTCCGGGAAGGGCAGGTGATCCGCAAGGTCAAGGCCGCCGAAATCGTTCCCGCCCTGCTGGAGGAACTGCACAAGCTGGGCCGCTGAAACCCGTCCGAAACCTCATAGGAGATGACCTACACGGATGCGCCGGATCGCCGCCAACGCCGGGGTCCTGCTGGCCGCACGGGGGGTTAGACTGGCCTTGTCCCTCGGACTCACCATCCTCTTGGCCAGGCAGCTGGGAGCCGCCCGATACGGCTACTGGGTCACCCTGACCGCCCTGGGCGGCCTGCTGGCTCCCTGGATCGGACTGGGCACGGAAAAGATCGCGATCCGGGCCGGGGCCGGCCACCCCCGAGGACGGCGGCGCTGGTGGGGTGGGGCGGTCCTGCTGCGCCTGCCCCTGGGCATTCTGGCGGCGGCGGCCCTGGTGGTCTTCGCCCGGGTAATCCTCGGATTTCGGGGAGAACTTCTGACCACGGCCCTGCTGGTCGGAGCCATCTTCCTGCTCAACGGCTTGGGGGAAGCCGGGGCGGTCGCCTATCGCCTGGAGGAGCGGATGGGCTACGAGGCCCTGGTCAACACGGCCAAGGACCTGGCCCTTTTCTGTCTGGTCTGCCTGGTCCTGGCCGCCGGGGGAGGGCTGCTCGGGGTGGCCTGGGCCTACCTGGGAGCCGCGACTTTCTTTGTGGGCTTGACCGTCCTGGTCCTGCGCCAGCGATTCTTCTTCCCCTCCTGGCGGGTCAATCCCCGCTTTCTCTTCTTCCTGGTCAAGCGGGGGGCCCCGGTGGCGGCCGCCGTTTTCTGCAACAATTTTCTCGATGTCTCCCGAATCCTGGTGGAGATCCTGCGCGGCAGCCGGGCGGCCGGGCGCTTCGGGGTAGCCGGACTTCCCTTTCGGGGGGCGGAACTGGTGGCCGTCTCGGCCGCCGCCGCCTTCTTTCCCTTACTCAGCCGCCGCCAGAAACACCTCGACCGCGGTCGGCCGCAGCTGCGCTTGGCCACGTTGATCCTGGCGGCGATCGGGCTGGCCTGGGCCCTGCCGGCCTGCAGCGTTCCCCGGCTCCTGATCGAATTCGCGTTTT
>Ga0272444_10003403_pt1 | contig 14315 bp, 13 predicted proteins | sample SSMForm13_FD_201033 | JGI IMG/M metagenome (GOLD analysis project Ga0272444, IMG submission 201033) | Marine sediment archaeal communities from Little Sippewissett salt marsh, Falmouth, MA, United States - SSM-Form-13 | ecosystem: Environmental > Aquatic > Marine > Wetlands > Sediment ...
CACTCAGCTGACCTCTCATTCCAAAAATGCTCAATGTCGCGCGGAAAAGGCCTTCGGCTACATAGTGACTAATGACAGTTCCTTCTGAGACACGACACTAGACATAACAAGATTTAGTGGGCAATGGTCGGCGCATCTCCTCCTGCCCTATGATGACTTAAATATGGGAATAACAGCCTCGAGTCAACCAAGGCACGGGTGCCAAGCGGCAATCATCATGACGAAAACCCAGCCTTCGAACCAGACTCATCTGCACTTCCACTGAGACGCACCAACAGATGAGCCATGATTATTTGTATTGGTTAAGGATGATACATCAGGACCCTGGCAGTATAGGCTCTTAGCACTATCCTCCCGAATCTGTCCTGATTGACAAAGAGGGCCTTTTCAGATATAGGCCAGTAGCTGGTTTCCATCCACAAATGGCTCTTTTTCCCCTTAGCGGCGTTCTCCGCGGGTTTTCGCCTGCGACGTACGAAAAACACGCCTCGGCGTAAACCCTTGTGCGGCCTTGCTCAGAGCACAGAGGGCTCATTTCTGCATTGGAAACTGACGCCTGTGCCCATTGATGGTTTGTTTGTTCGGTTCAAGTCAGGAATTACAGGCCTTTTCTCAGAAAAATACAGTCCTTTTCTCAGAAAAATACGCTGTTGACCCCATTTACGACTCAGACCTAATTACGTAGAAAAAAACACGTAAGATGCAAGCGTCTATTCTGGAGGTGGGTTATGAAAAGGGTGATTAAATGGGTACTGATCCTTGGGGGCGGGCTTTTCCTCTTGGTCGTCGCAGCTCTCCTGATTGTCCCCATGTTTGTGGATGTCCAGAAATACAAGCCCGAGATTGAAAAGAGGGTGTCCGAGGCCACGGGGCGGCCTTTCAGCATAGGCGGACAACTAGAGCTCTCTCTTTTCCCCTGGGCAGGCTTAGCTTTTTCTGATCTCCACCTGGGAAATCCGCCGGGTTTTAAAGAGAAGGACTTTGTGAGCGTCAAGTCCTTCGAGGCGAGGGTCAAGCTTTTGCCTCTCCTTTCCAGGGATGTCCAGGTCAAGCGCTTTATATTGGAAGGACCTCGGATCGTCCTGGAGAAAAGCAGAACTGGCCAAGTAAGCTGGGAGGGCATAGGAAAGCCTTCAGATGAGGTCCCCTCTAAACCACCGAAGAAGGGAGAAAAGCCGCCTGAAAGTGAACCCCGGGAAGGCCTTCCTATCAAGGCCATTGCCGTGGGTGAGTTCGCCATCACCGAGGGCTCTGTCCTTTGGATCGATCAACCCAAAGGGGAACGCAAAGAGATTTCGGATGTAAGCCTCCGCCTCCACGATGTCTCCCTAGACCGCCCCATCCGCTTCGCCTTTTCGGCCAAGCTGGATGAGCGCCCCCTGTCCGTGGAGGGCAACGCGGGACCTGTGGGGAAGGACCCGGGCAAGGGGACCATCCCCTTGGATTTCGTCGTCAAGGCCCTGAAACAATTAGATATAAATCTAAAAGGTAAGGTCGTTGACCCGGCTACCCGTCCGCAATTCGACCTGGCTCTTCAGGTCTCCTCCTTTTCGCCTCGAAAGCTGGTGGCCGCACTGGGCCAGGCTTTTCCCGTGACCACGGCCGATCCCGACGTTTTGAATCTAGTCGGCCTCAAGGCCAAGCTCAAAGGCGATCCAGAGCATGTGTCGGTCTCAGGCGCGGTGCTGGACCTAGATGAATCAAAACTGAGTTTTTCCATCAAGGCCAAAGATTATTCCAAACCCGATGTCCAGTTTGACCTCAACCTGGATACGATCGATCTGGATCGATACCTGCCGCCACCGGCAGAAGATAAGACCACAGAAGAGAAGACAAAGGCAAAGGCCCCCGGGGCCAAGGAGACTAAGATTGATTACACCCCCCTTCGAAGACTGGTGTTGGATGGCTCGATTCGAGTAGGAAAGCTCAAGGCACAGGGGGCAAAGATGCAGGATCTTTATCTCAAGGTCTCTGGGAAGAACGGCCGGTTTGCTTTGAAGCCCCTTACCGCCAAACTTTACGGGGGTGATCTGTCAGCTGCGGGGGCGCTCAATGTGGGAAAAGATATCCCAAAAAGCAACATAGAACTCCATGCAAAGGAGATCCAGGCCGGGCCTTTGCTCAAGGACGTTCTGGAGAAAGATCTCTTGGAGGGCAAGGTTCAGGCTGAGGTGGCCCTTAGCATGGCAGGGGATGAGGCTGAAGCAATCAAAAAGACCCTGAACGGCAAAGGGGATCTGCTTTTCACAGATGGCGCCATCGTGGGGATTGACCTGGCGGGAATGATTCGGAACGCGAAAGCCGCTTTCGGTCTGGCAGAGAAAAAGGCTGAACGGCCCCGGACAGATTTCTCCGAGCTTCACTCCTCTTTTACTATCACTGATGGCATCGTCGACACCCCGAACACGTCCCTTGTCTCTCCCCTCTTAAGAGTGCTGGTTGCAGGCAAGGCCAATCTGGTCAATGAGACCCTGGACTTTCGGGTGGAGCCCAAATTTGTGGCTACCATCAAGGGGCAGGGCGACACAAAGGAACGTTCCGGCGTCGCAGTGCCCGTGCTGGTCACCGGCACATTTGCTTCGCCCAAGTTTCGTCCCGATCTGAAAGGCATGCTCACAAAGGGTCTCGAAGAGGGAATCCCTAAGCCATCTGAATTAAAGAAAATCCTCCCAGGACAGGGTACAAAATCGGGAGACTTGAAATCTTTAGAGGAAAAGGGTAAAGACCTGCTGAAGGGCCTGCCCTTCGGCCGATGATAAGGGCTTGGAAATTCATAACTTATTAATCGTTACAGAGGAGGTGCCACGATGACAAAGCATGTTTGTAAAGGGTTGTTTTTTGCCGTGATGGGTCTGTTGCTCGTCGGATGCGCTGCCCAGAAACCCCAGACGCCGTTTCAGCCCCAAGCATTACAAGCGGGTGGCTATGGCCAGAAGGTTGACAATTTCTTGGTTATCCTGGATGCATCCGGGTCTATGGCTGAAGCCTACAAGGGCCAGAAGAAGTTGGACTATGCCAAACAGATCGTGAGCCGGATGAATCAGACGATTCCGGATCTGAAACTTACCGGCGGCCTTAGGGAGTTTTCCCCCAGCCTATGGTCAGGCGAGTTGACGAGTCTGGTTTACGGCCAGACCGCATACTCCAAGGCAGGCCTTGAAGACGCCCTTCAACAGGTCAAACGGGCGGGCGGTCATACCCCCCTGGCTGTTGCTATCGACGCAGCGGGAGACGATTTGGCGTCGGCCCGGGGGGACATAGCCCTCATTATTGTGGGTGATGGAGAGCATGGGGACATCGCACTCGGAGAAAGCAATATGGACAGAGCCCCTGTGGTGGCGGCCGAGAACCTAAAGAGCCTGTTTGGTGACCGGCTTTGCATCTACACGGTGCAAGTGGGTGATTCTGCCACAGGTAAGTGGGTCATGGAACAGGTTGCCCGGGCAGGTCAGTGCGGCTTTATGGCCAATGCCGATGATATTGCCTCTGCTGATGGCATGGCCGATTTTGTGGAAAAGGTCTTTTTCGCAAAGGTTAGAAGGCCCATGGACAGTGACGGCGACGGCGTGACAGATGATTTGGACCGGTGTCCCAACACTCCCAAGGGGGTCAAGGTGGACGCACGAGGGTGCCCATTGGATACGGACGGCGACGGGGTGCCTGACCACCTGGATCAGTGCCCGGATACCCCGAAAGGTGTCAAAGTAGACAAACAGGGATGCCCCATCGACACGGACGGTGACGGCGTGCCTGACTACCTGGATGAATGTCCTGATACGCCCAAGGGTGCCACTGTCAATTCGGTAGGATGCTGGGCCCTTAAGGGCGTGGTTCTTTTTGGTGTCAACAAGTCGGAGCTGAAACCTGCAGCCTATCCACTTCTCGATGAAGTCGTGTCCATCATGAAGAAAAACCCTGACATAAGGGGTTTCATCGAAGGCCACACAGACAGTACGGGCTCCGAGGCGTACAACCAGCAGCTTTCTGAAAAGCGCGCTCGGGCTGTGGAGGCCTACATCGAGTCACACGGCATCGACCGGGCTCGATTCTCGGTTAAAGGCTATGGCGAGACGAAACCGCTTGCGCCTAATGACACCCCAGAAGGCCGGCAAGAAAACCGCAGGGTGGAATTGAGGCGGACGCGTTAGGTATTGATTGGCTGTTTCAGCGAGATCAACCACATGGGGTTGGGCCTCTTGCCCAACCCCATGATTAACGGAAGCAGTTTTTTTGTCCTCTTTTGGAGAGACCTTTGCACAATAACTGTAGATCAAAAAGCAAGACGAGGTTATGCAAAGGTCTTCTTTGAAGAGTTCGCCGCAGGGAGAATAATCCCAATGAAGACAATTCGACATTTCGGCGTAACACTGGTTGTCACCTTGGGTCTCCTTCAGCTCACACCGGCTCATGCCCAGTTTGGGAACTTTCTGGAAGGCATCAAGAAAGCCGTAGGGTTGGACGGAGGTCTTTCTGAGGGGAAAATCATCGATGGGCTGAAAGAGGCGCTAGAAATCGGCACTCGGAATGCAGTGGAAACAGTCTCCAAGGTGGGAGGGTACTACGAAAACCCTAAGATCAAGATTCCTCTTCCTGGTGCGGTTCAGAAGGTGGAAAAGCTTGTCCGGGCGGCAGGCTATGGGACTCAGCTGGACGCCTTTGAGATGAGCATGAACCGAGCGGCTGAGACAGCCGCACCTGAGGCAACAGGTATTTTCTGGGATGCCATCAAGAAGATGAAGGTTGCGGATGCACGAAAAATCTTGCAGGGGCAAGATAACGAGGCGACCCTGTACTTCAAAGACAAGACCTATGATCGGCTCGGTGAGAGTTTCAAGCCCACGGTCCGTAACGCCATGTCCGGGGTAGGCGTCACCAGGACGTACCAAGACCTAGAGGAAAAGGTGCGAAGCATCCCCTTTGTGGGAAGTTGGACCTTCGATTTGGATGAATATGTCAAGAACGGCGCCTTGGAGGGCCTTTTCCTGATGCTGGGCGAGGAAGAGAAGAAGATACGACAAGACCCCGCAGCAAGGGCGACCGATCTTCTCAAGGAAGTCTTCGGGAGCCAATAGCGTAGAAACCAACTCGCCCTGCAGCATATCATTTTACACATCATTTGAAGATGTCTTGCACCTAGCTGCACGACGGCTTCGACCGTAAGGAATGCCGTCATTTTCAGATCCACTCGCTAACTCCGAAGCAAATGGTGGGGGTGGGCTCCCTTTTGCGGTCAAAAAGGCTTGTCTCAAAAATAGGAGAATATTGTGATTAGCCCCCTGCGATATACCTTACTCATCTCTTTGTTGGCTATTGCCATCCCTTATGGCTGTCAGACGACATATTATGCGGTCTGGGAGAAATTGGGAAAGGAAAAAAGACATTTACTGAAAGATCATGTAGAGAAGGCACGCACGGAGCAAGAAAAAGCCTCTGAGGAATTCAAGGATGCTCTGACTCGAGTCAAAGAAATCTATGGCTTTGACGGCGGTGATCTCGAGGAATTCTATAATAAGCTACAATCCGACTACGAATCATGCGAGAAACGGGCTGGCACTGTAAGTGAAAGAATTGAGATGGTGGAGCAGATCGCGGCGGATCTTTTCAGGGAGTGGGATCAGGAGATTAATGACATGGCCAATGAAAAATTCAAATCAAAGAGCCGGGAATCCCTGAAAACGACCAAGAGACGCTATGCTCGCCTTCACGACGCCATGACAAAAGCTGAGTCACGCATGGAGCCTGTCCTGACGCAGCTTCGAGATTACGTGCTATACCTGAAGCACAATTTGAACGCCCAGGCTATCGGGGCTCTCAAGCAAGAAGTGGGCGATATTGAAATTGAAGTTGAAACGCTTATTCGAGATATGAGCGAATCCATCAAGGAGGCGGATACTTTCCTAGAAAGTTTCGAATAGCCGTTTACCTTTTGAGGCAGAGCCAACTGGGTTTAAGGGACCATTCGTTTAGGTCTTCAGGGCTTTTGAAGAGGGACAGCAAATGCAGGATGAAATAACGGCCATTCAGCAAGTCGCCAACACCATTGTCGATTTCTTCGTGAATTACAGTTTCCAAGTGGTTGGCGCGATCCTTGTCCTCATCGTTGGGTTGATCGTTGCGCGGTCCCTCGCTTCGCTCCTCATGAAGTTGTTTGAGAGGAAGCACTTTGATATTACCCTGGCAAAGTTTGTTGCCGTCGCGAGTCGGCATTCAGGAATTCGGTGATTCTTCCATCAATATTGGTTTGCGCTATTGGATACCCACCAGGAAATATTTTGAAACGCTTTACAGCGTGAACCTGGCGGTTTACAAAGAGTTGAAACAGGCAAATATCGAGATCCCCTTTCCCAAGAGGGACATTCACGTTGCTTCGCGATCACAGGAAGGCCAAGTATGACTCAGACTGGGGGCACAACGCTTCTATGACCCATAAAGGCATAGAAGCATCCACGAAGATATCTGCAACATTGACAGACGACACTCCCACAAGATTCCCACATCACCGGCCTTCACCCATTAGGCACGGCTTATCGCCCTACACTCACCAAAGGGATCGGCATACTCTCTCGCGTATTGCATTGCTGGTAGCACTTTTCTTCCCTGTATTTTTGGGATTCGCCTTATCGATCTCCCCGAACGTCTATTCAAAATCAGAGAAGGGTCCATCAGACAGAATTAAGGTTTTTGTCAGCATTCTGCCCCAGGCGTATTTCATAGAGCGCGTCGGGGGTAAGCATGTCGATGTCTCTGTCATGGTTGGTCCTGGACAGAGTCCGGCCACCTATGAACCCAGGCCTAAACAGATGGCGGAGCTTAACAAAGCCAGGCTTTACTTTCGCATTGGTGTGCCCTTTGAAAATGTCTGGATGGAACGTATCAGTAAGGCAAATCCCAACATGAAGGTCATTGATACGCGCCGTGGCATTGAGCTGCTGTCCATGAAGGCCCATCATCGACACGACGACGAGGCACACCACCATCACGGTACTGGGATGAAGGACCCACACATCTGGTTGAGTTTGAGATTAGTCAAGACCCAGGCCCAGAACATGTGTTCCGCCCTTATTGCGGAAGACCTTGCTCACAGGTCCTACTATGAGAGCAATTTGAGGGCGTTCCAAGCCGATCTCGACAAACTGGACGGCGAACTCGGTGAGATTCTGAAACATATCAAGACACGCAAATTTATGGTGTTTCATCCGGCATTGGGATACTTTGCTCGTGACTATGCCTGGGAGGAGATACCGCTCGAGAGGCAGGGCAAAGAACCAAGTGCCAAGATGCTGGCCGGTCTCATCGAACGAGCGAAGGCGGAAGACATCAAGGTCGTGTTCGTTCAGCAACAGTTCGGTCACGCCAGTGCCGAGATGATAGCCCGTGCCATTGGTGGGAAGGTTGTTTACATCGACCCTTTGGCCAAGGACTATCTTGAAAACATGAGAAAGATAGCTGAGACTTTTGTAAAAGTGATGCAATGAATGAAAAGAAACCGGTTGTTGAGGTCTCCCAGGTCGATTTCGCCTATGATGGTCCTCGTGTGCTTGAGGATATCACCCTGACGATTCAGGAGGGGGATTTCCTTGGGGTGGTCGGTCCCAATGGGAGTGGTAAGACCACGCTTTTGAAAATCATCCTCGGCCTACTCCACCCCTTGAAAGGGCAGGTGCGGGTCTTTGGCCAGACCCCGGAGAGGGCCCGCCACCTCGTCAGCTATGTTCCCCAGCATGCAGACCTGGATGCGAGCTTTCCCATCAGTGTCATGGATGTGGTTCTCATCGGCCGGTTGGGAAAAGCCCCTGTGTTAGGGAGATATGGGAAAAGGGATCGCCAGGCCGCAAAAGAGGCTATGAGAGAGGCAGAAATCGAGGCTCTCCGCCATCGCCGTTTTGGTACACTATCCGGGGGACAGAAACAAAGGGTGCTCATGGCAAGGGCCTTGGCAGGAAAACCGGAATTGCTTCTCCTAGACGAGCCCACCGCCAGTATAGATGGAAGGGTTGAGCAGGGCATCTACGAGCTGTTAAAAAAGCTCAATGAGAAAGTAACCATCATTCTCGTTTCTCATGACCTGGGTTTCATCTCCACATACGTGAATCATGTTGCTTGTGTCAACCGGCGTCTTGTATGCAACCCCACTCGGCACATCACCGGAGATGTGATCGAGGCGTGCTACGGTGGGCCGGTCCATATGTTAAAGCACAAGTGTGAATTGTAAAACCCTAGTTGAGCGTAAACAAAAAGGAGAGGCAGTAATAAGAACATGATTTAATGGTATAAGCCTTTTGAGCTCTCTTCTGGTATGTCACCCATAGATGAGATATGAACTTAGAAAAAAACTCTCCATTTTGTTTACCCTGCGGGAAAGCCGATGATATCCCGACGAGTCGGGACTGCGTTGTCAAGAATTCGGCGTAGACGACTGCAGCCAAACCCTTGACGCCTTGCAGCTGCGGCATCCTTAACTTTCGCTCAATTAAGGAAAAAATAGGGATATCGGTCGATGTTAGAATTCATTGAGGTTCTGAAGAGCAACAGCTTCATGCAGAATGCTTTTGTCATCGGGCTCCTGGCCAGCCTGGCTTGTGGTGTTATCGGAACCTATGTTGTCGTGAAGCGAATTGTTTTCATCAGCGGCGGGATTTCTCATACAGTCCTTGGGGGTATGGGAATCGCTTATTTCTATGGATATGACCCCATGCACGGTGCTCTTGTGTCAGCCCTGATTGCGGCACTCATTATAGGCTTTGTCAGTCTGCGCTATCATCAATACGAAGACACCATCATCGGGGCCCTTTGGGCCATCGGGATGGCTGTGGGCATCCTGTTCATCTATAAGACCCCCGGTTACAACGTGGACTTGATGAGTTACCTGTTTGGCAATATCTTGTTGGTAGAAAGGTCCAACGTGTGGCAGTTGGCTTGTCTTGATGCTCTCATCATCTGTTTGGTGCTTCTCTTTTACAAACGCCTTTTGGCTGTGTGTTTTGATGAGGAGTACAGCGAGCTTCAGGGTGTCGGTGTCGTGAGTACCTACCTCTTACTGCTTTGCCTTATCGCTCTAACCGTGGTGATTCTCATTCAGGTCGTCGGCATCATCCTGGTCATAGCCCTTCTCACCCTGCCAGCGGCCACCGCCCGTTATTATGCCCATAGCCTGGGTCAAATGATGATCCTGGCTTCGCTTTTGGGCGCCGTCTTTACCTCATCCGGGCTTATTGTGTCTTACGGGCCCAACCTCCCGGCAGGTGCCACGATCATTGTCATTGCCGGGCTCTCCTATCTGTTGGCCACGATCCTTAAGGGGCTGGCCCTTCGATTTCACGGTCGCAGGGATTGAAGGTCCCTGAAGTCCCGGCAAATCGGGACGGGGAATGCGCTCGCTCCCTCAATTACTAGGGGGAGCACAATATTGTTCGCACGTGCAACCTGTATATGACTGTTCGAACCATAGCCCTGTGATGACGTGAACTATTTCATGCTCCCCTTAGTGACTTGCCCATCACAACCTGCTTGGTCCCTTCGGTGGTGGTGAACACTCATCGATTGTAGGTGAATTGTCCTGATATCCGCAATGTGTGAGCCAGTGTCTGTACGCCTTGGAAGAGCTTGTCAGTTTTTGCGGGAAGCCGGCGCTTGCCGGTATGTGATTCTTTTTAGGTCCCTCAGGATCGGTCCCATCCGTTCTTGGAGTTCAGGAGTGATCAAAAGGCCTGGAATAGTTCTGTTCCGAGGAAGGGTACTCAAATGAACCGAGTTGTTCGTGAGGTTGTTCATGTCTCCTGATGCCAGAAAAGCGAGGACATCATTCAGATTACCAAAAAAACCGCCTGTGTCAATATGCTCAATGAACTGCAAAAACACCGTATTGACGGTGATGAGGAGCGGGTCAACGACAGCACATGGTGCAGTCTCGCAAGCCTGCGTCGAGAAAAAGCAACGGCATCCGAAAGGACGGGCATCATAGATCACGCATTCGTTGTTTGAAAGGAATCTGCAGGCAACGCCAGAATAATCGTTTTGCTCTTCAGGCGGCTCTTTTCCTTTGAGACAGAAAAGGGCAAAATCGTTTGTCGTCATCGTGGGTCTGTACGATTCAGAATGAGGCGTGCCACGGGCGAGTGACAAAAGAGATTCCTGATCGTTAAGACTCAGATACTCGATTATTCCACGCCCCTCAAGGGTAGTCATGGTCACATTCTCAGTGCAGCACATGGAGCAACCTCGCTTGCAGGCCATGGACAGACCGTTCGAGAAATCATCGTATAACGCATAGATCTGATTCAGGGTATCTAGAGAACCTTGAGACACAATACCTCCTGTACAATTGGTCAAGACCTGTTGTTTCAAAGGTCCAGAAGCTCGGGATCTCCTTGTCATCATCATAACTCGGAAACAGCTCGAATCGAAAGAAGATTACCATAATCTGCAATTTTTAAAGACTTATTATGTCAAATCCTTATCACGACTTCTTTGCATAGACGGCATTGCATATGACAGGTATCAACAGTCCGACGCAAGGGGCGCAGACTACAACATATGGAATAAAAAAGCGGAGCCATCCCCGACCCCGCTTTAGGTATGTCAACTTCTAGTACGCCTAGTTTATGAGTTTCTACTTCTGAAAATAATACACAAATTCAAACATCAGGCAAAATTCAGGATCATGCTATCATTCGGTTTATAGGCCTTATGAGGCAACGCTACTTCCTTCGCAACGTATCCTGGTATTGCGATCCCTGATTCAAGCTGCGCATAATGAACAAAAGTCCTACCATCAACCCGAACTTTCATCCCTCCAACCGGTTGTTTCAGAGGTACAATTGCGTTCACATCATGGTATTTTTTCTTTATATTGGAGTAACCTAATTTTTCTGCCTGTCTTCCAATATCAACCTCAAGGTAAAATCTAGATTCATGGCAGATCTCTTCCTTAAATTGTTCACCAGTCTTTGTTAACACCTCATCCAGCTCATTGCTCATATTTGATCACCTCCGCTATGATTAGCTTGTGAAAAACGTTGAGATCATTGTATGTTAAAAAATTGTTCCTGAAACTCAAATCCTGAATTTGCCAACCTTCAACTCTAAATTAAGTACGATTCAATAAAAATCAATGCCAACAGGAACACTTGGCTATGAACCATAAGTCAATGGCTGTACTGGTCTGCCCAATGGGCTCAGAGGACATCGATTCTTGGGATTTTGCTGCAAGGCTGGTGGCATGTCATCTCAGTTTTTTCAGGGAGGCTAGATGACAGTTTTCTTCCCGGAATCACGGCTGAGACCACCGTGAAGTCTTCGACAGATTTAAACACGACATCACAAGAAAGATAGGGCAAGTGCTTGACAAAATGCTGTTTGGCGGCTATATTTGCATATATGTTCATATACGAAGATAGACTACCATGAGCTCGCAGAAGGCTAGACAATTAAAACAGGACGGCTGCCCGGTGCGCGTGGTGCACCTGGACCGGGTTGCCCGGGCCCGGGAAGAGGCGATCCCGGACCACGACCTTGACCGCCTGGCCCTGACGTATAAGGCCCTGGGAGATCCGACGCGCCTCAAGATCGTCATGGCGCTGTCCGGCGGTGAGATGTGCGTTTGTGATCTGTCTGCCTTTCTCGGCCTAAGCGAATCTGCTGTGTCTCACCAGCTTCGGCGACTGAAAGATCTGGCCTTGGTAAAGAAACGCCGTGACGGTCAGGTGCTTTACTACGCGTTGGACGACGACCACGTTACAGGCCTGCTTAACATTGGTCTGGAGCATGTGTGTGAATAGAGAAGAGGCGTTGGGGAATTTATGTTCTTCCTTGTGAGCGTTTTTCAGGAGGCCTGGCATCTTCTTCTGGCATCCTCTGTGTACGTTTTGTTCGGCTTGATTGTCAGCGGTCTGCTGCGGGTTTTTCTGAACCCCAATTCGGTAACTCAGCATCTCGGTCAAGGACGCTTTCGCTCTGTCTTCAAAGCGGCCCTCCTGGGCATTCCCATACCCTTGTGATCCTGCGGTGTGCTGCCCGCAGGTGTGGGGCTGAAGAAACAAGGCGCCAACAACGGGGCCACGACGGCCTTCTTGATATCCACCCCCGAGTCTGGGGTTGATTCTATAGCCATAACCTACGCCTTGCTGGATCCCATCATGACTGTGGCCCGGCCGGTGGTCGCCTTCGTCACGGCCGTTGCAGCCGGCGTGGCGGAAAACCTCTTGGGCCGCGGTGAGAATCATGGCGTTGTTGCACCGGATCTGACCTGTCCAGTAGATGGCTGCTGTGACGGGAAGCGTTGCTCCCCGGACGAACACAAGCGACACCATACTTTTTTGGAAAAAATCAGGGCTGGGCTGAGATACGCGTTCACGGAAGTTTGGGCTGACTTGGCTGGCTGGTTTCTCGTTGGCTTGCTTCTGGCCGGACTCATCACGACAGTCATCCCAGCAGAGATGATGACTCGATATTTGGGAGGTGGTCTAACGTCCATGCTTGTCATGCTGGCTGTGGGTATCCCACTCTACATCTGCGCTACGGCCTCGACGCCCATTGCAGCGGCTCTCATCCTCAAAGGGGTGAGCCCTGGGGCGGCCCTTGTCTTTCTGCTGGCCGGCCCGGCAACCAACGCGACGTCTCTCACCGTACTGATGGGCGTCTTAGGCAGGAGAGCTACGGCCATTTATCTGGCCACTATCGTGATATCGACCGTGCTTTTCGGTCTGGCCGTGGATCAGTTTTATCTCTATTTTGGGCTTTCCCCTAAGGCCCTGGTTGGCCAAGCAGCTGAGGTTGTGCCAGTCTGGGGGCAAGTAGCCGGAGCATTTACGCTGCTCTGCCTGTCCATCAGGCCAGTATCTCGCACCCTTCGCAAATGGGTTGCAGTTGACGCCGTTGCCCGTCCAGCATGCAACTGCTGCGCCGAAGCTGGCCAACCCATGCACAGAGAGGCACAGAACGAGCCCTGTTGCAGTGGCTCAGCCTGCACGACAACATCGGACCCGTGTGATGGTTAACGGCGCAGGCCTCTGAGGCTCCCCGCAAGAGCCCCCTCGTCTGGGCATTTTCATGAGAGCTTGCATAACCTCGGAAAGCGACAATTATGAGGTTTTTGGGGCACCCATCCGGGCGAAACGAACGGCCCACCTCGGTGGGCAAGTCGTCCCGACTCCGTCGGGATTTGAGGCCTTTAGGCCGAGTTTTTGCGATTTAGTAAGTGAGGACGTAGATGGGTCGAAAACCTCGTACCAAAGAGCGAGATGAGGTTATGCAAAGATCTCAATCTTTTGGGGGCAGAACAGTCTTTCGATGCACAAAATGGGGTGAAAATTATGCCAGGCCGATCAGCTTGCCGCCTTGATATATGACAAAAGCAACGAGCCAGGCCAGACAGGTGCTGTAGGTGATACTAAAAAGCGTCCACTTCCAGGAATTGGTTTCGCGCCTGATGACGGCTACAGTGGCCACGCAGGGGATATAGATCAAAACAAAAGCCATCATGGCATAGGCAGAAAGAGGTGTCATGCCAGACTTTTTTAAAGCTGACTTCAGGGCTTCACTCTTTTCATCCTCATCAGCCCCCGCGGCATACAGCACCCCCATGGTGCTCACCACAATCTCTTTGGCCACAAAACCGGTCAGGACTGCCACGCTGCCACGCCAGTCCATACCAACGGGGGAAAAAACCGGGGCCAATAACTTCCCCAGGCGACCGATAAACGATTTTTCCACTTTTTCCTTGGCCATCTGGGCCTCTAAAGCAAAAACGGCTTCTTCTCCTTCCCTGACGAGTTCTTCCCGCGCTTCACCTGATGCTTTGGCTATACGCGTCTGATATTGTTTACTCAAGCTGGCCATCTCGGCTTCGAAATCCCTTGAAAACTGAACCTTCTGTGGAAAGGCACTCAGGAACCAGACAACCACCGAGCCGATCAGGATCACGCCCCCCATCTTCTTCAGAAAGATCTTGCTGCGATCCCACATGTGGATCAGAAGGCCCTTTAACATGGGGGCCCTATAGGGCGGCAGTTCCATAACAAAAGGAGCGACCCTTCCCGTAAGAATAGTCGAACGAAACAGACGTCCCACCAGAATGGCCAGTACAATGCCGAGGGCATAGATGGAAAAGATGGCATTGCCGGCCTTGGCCCCGAAGAAGGTCCCGGCCAGCAGGATGTAGACAGGCAGTCTGGCAGAACAAGACATCAGGGGGTTGATCAGAATCGTCAAGATCCGGTCCTTCTCACTCTCTAAGGTCCTAGTGGCCATGATGGCCGGGGCATTACAGCCGAAGCCCATAAGCAAGGGAATAAAGGATTTGCCATGAAGGCCTATCA
>Ga0272444_10003404_pt1 | contig 14315 bp, 9 predicted proteins | sample SSMForm13_FD_201033 | JGI IMG/M metagenome (GOLD analysis project Ga0272444, IMG submission 201033) | Marine sediment archaeal communities from Little Sippewissett salt marsh, Falmouth, MA, United States - SSM-Form-13 | ecosystem: Environmental > Aquatic > Marine > Wetlands > Sediment ...
CTATATATCATGATCAGTCAACAGATTTTAGAGTATACAAAGAACCAACTAAGAAGTGGTTTTACTGTTGATCAAATAAGAGATGCGTTAAAACAACAAGGTTGGATGGAGCAGGAGATTGTAGAAATAATAAACAGATCACAATCAGACCACCATCAAGAACAGATAGTAAAGCCTATGCCACAAAAAAGTGGTAAAAGTATTTTACTTGGATTTGGTAATCTGTTTACAGGAATATTGTTTCTAATCATTGGTGTTTTAATTATAATGGACATAAACACTTTCACATTAAATATACTAGACACGTATTTCCCAACAATGGAATTATCAACTGGTGAAATCATGATGTGGGCAGTAACTGGTCTTTTGCTCTTAGCAGGCATTTTAAACTTAATCGCTGGAATCAAATTAATGAAAAAAGAATAATATGGGTAGGAAATCTTTCGCTCTGGTTTTAATTTTTATTGTTTTTTGCACATTGCTTCCTATAGCTACTTCGCAAAGCTGGAAAGACAACTTACCATGCCAAGATGGTGAAACAAAACCATGTGGAAGTAATATAGGTGCATGTAAATCAGGTAAACAACTATGCTCTGGTGGTGCTTGGAGACCATGTGATCTTGAAGAATACCCAAGACCTGAGATATGTGGCGACGGCATAGATGATGATTGTAATGGCGTAGTCGACGACTGTGGAGATCCATTACCACTAATACTTGTAGGTGTTGGTGTTATGGTATTTGTTTTTGCTTGGGTCCTACTCAGAGTTTAGAATTATTTGGAATTGATCTTTTTTGCTATCATATCCAATGCATCAAAACCAACAACTTCTTCTTTGAAGAGTTCCACTTCTGCTATCTCCTGCTTTGGGAACTTCTGTTTAATTGATTTTAATCTTTCTTGCTGTATCTTTCTCTTGTCAGTACAGAATTTGCAGCTTTTGTTTTCAGGTATAAGTTGATTTACAATTATTCTGTTAACAGGTATTTTATATTCGTCAAGTGTCTTCATCAGCATTTCAGATTCAACTATGCTCATATGCTCTGGTATCATAACTATCGTAAAGTGTGTTCTTTCAGGATCTGATAAAAATATCTTTGCTTGTTTTATCCTCTCCTTTATACCATCCAGTTGATCTGTTCCCATGTTTGGAGTCTCGTCTTCTTTTGTGAATGGTAGAAGCTTCTTGAACATATTTGTCATTGAAGAGAACTTAGCTCTCAATTTCAACATCTTTCCTATCCAAGAATCAAGTATGTCTGGTAGTGATAAAAATCGTAATGCATGACCTGTAGGCGCAGTATCAAATATTATCACATCATAATCATTTGAATTCATGTACTGGAGGAATTTGTCAAATGCTGCAAGTTCATCTATTCCAGGAGTTATTCCAGCTATGTCAAACATATCATCAAGACCCGATCCCTTTAGGAAGCTGATCTTATCCATTTGAGGTGTTAGTTTCTCCTTATACTCTCCCATAGATTTGGCAGGGTCTATCTCAAGAGCGTATAAATTATTCTTCAGTTTCTTGATCTCGTCTCCTACCTTTGTATCAACTGAGTCTGCGAGTGAGTGTGCTGGATCTATTGAAATTATGAGTGTTTTCTTCTTCTTTACTTGAGACATCCACAAAGCTGTTGCCGCAGCCATTGACGTCTTTCCCACTCCACCTTTGCCTGAAAAGAAGTAGAATATGGTTTCTTTCTTCCTCTTTAGCTTTTGCAACACCATAGATAATAATAATAACACAGACATATAAATAATATAATGGGGTATCAATGATCGAAGAAGGTTTCGTCCTACCGATATTGTTTGGTTTGATTCTTGTCATAGCACATTATATAAGTCAAAGGCTTAACATACAACATGACGCGCATAGGATGAAGATTATATCTTTCACTGCAGGTATTTTCATTACATATCTTATCCTTCACATGCTACCACAGCTGTACGTAAATAATTTATTCTTAAATAGGATATCACTTTTATCTGTGCTAATCGGGTTCTCATTCTTCCACACGATCGAAAAATATATATACCAACATGAATCAGGTGATAGACTGAAAATGGATTTGAAGAGCGTTCATGAATTTTTACTTTTCTTGTATTATGTAGTTGTTGGAATAGTTCTTGTAAGCATCACTCAACTAAATATAGTAAATGGAATTTTACTTTTCATTCCAATACTCCTATTCACAGCTTTGAGTACAGTCTCTCTTAAACAAGTACATGAGATCATGACAAGTAAGAAGATAACAAAAACCGTTCTTTCTATATCAGCACTGTTCGGCGCCTTGATCGGCATTTTCCTTGATATAAACATTGTGATTTATGATGCATTATTCGGTTTTGTTGTCGGTTCCATGTTGTATGTAATAGTAGTTGAGTCATTACCAAAAGAAAGAGAAGGCAATCCACTATTCTTCATTCTTGGTCTTGTTCTATATACAATTATAATCAGCTTTACATGGTTAGTGTAATTAATTTGCAGAAGCGTCAATTATCGTATAACTTAAGCAGAGAGGGGGAGTCGAACCCCCGTGCGCCGGTATCAACAAAGCATCGGCACTTACGTGCCTCTTAATACCGACTGCAGCCGGCTACCTAGCCACTCGGTCATCTCTGCATAGAAATATCTTATAGGAAAGGGTATTAAATGTATTATTTACCGAAAAATTTACCCAAATTAGATTGTTTGTTCTCTTCATTGCTTTTTTGAAGCCTGTCTATAGTAGAACCAACACGCTCCTCCAAGAAATCATTCTCTTCAATTAAGATTTTTTTCACCTCGTCTATGTCAAGTTTCTTCTTTTGTATTTCATGTTTTTCATAAGGCGGGTTCTTGAAGAATGCAAATATTTTTTCTGGGCTTGTCTCAAAATTCCATTCGATCTTCTTCAACATATTCTCCAGTGTTTTTTCCTCCTTCACAATCTTCAACGCGTTTTTAGGTCCTATACCCTTAATGCCTCCTGGATTATAATCTGTACCAACAAGCATACCTAGAAGTATCAATTGATCTCTGTTAATTTCAAGTGATGCCAAAACCTTTTCAAGTTCTATGAACTCTGGATTCACAATAATATATCTTTCTTTTCTTGGAACTTTTCTCCTTCCGGTGCTTGTCAGATTTCTAACAAACTTGTTTGCTCCAAACAAAAGTGAATCCCAATCCTGACTTGCAGATGCCCAAATGTCACCTTTTGTCGCCATTACAGCAAGTTGCGCTTCTCCTTCGCTCGGTGCTTGAATCCAATTCACACCCATAGCATCAAGCAGTTTCTTAGAACTATCCAACATATCAGAGGTGAGTTTAACAGCACCCTGTGAAGCTATTCTAACCTCTTCAACATCCCCTTTTTTCAATGCTTCTTGCCATCTATCCTTTGCTTTCTGACGTGTCTTTATTCTCTCTTCAATCAGAGCTCTTTTGAAATCAGGAGGCTTTCCATCAAATACATAAATAGGATTTATTCCTGTTTCTACTAGCTTTACGGTTCTGTAAAACAAACCAGATAAATGTGAACTTATTTGACCCTTTGAATTTCTCAAAGGCTCTCCAGTAAATCTATCACGTATTGTAGACAAGAACTGATATAAAATATTATAACCATCTATGCCTATTGTTCTTCCGTTCAAATCCTCCATCTTGATCTCTTTTGTCTGAACGAGATCCTTCAAATTAATTCCCATATTGAATATTAGTGAGATAATAGTTTATTTCTTACGTAGACTAATCTTTCTCGCGTATAGTGTTAATAGTGATGTGAAAACAATGAAAAATCCAAGTAAAAACATCATACCCATCTGCATCGTATAGTCTTTGATCAGGAATCCTGTTATTGGAAACAGTATGAATATTGCCAGATTCGAACCCATGTTTTTGATGGATAATATCGTAACCCTATGTGATGTTTCTACTCTTTTGTTGACTCCATCCTCTACTAAAACCCGTGTCAATCTACCTCCAAAAGATATTAAGAGTATACAAAGTGCGCCCAGTATTGGAATTGAAAGTGTCAAGAGGAATAAAGTAAGTAACATTATTATCGAGATTGCAACAAATGATTTGTTGCCGAAATATCTCTCAAACGAATGCGCTTTCTTAGCTGCAATAGCTGCTACCATTGCAGCAGCGAATGCAAATATACCTATAAACTCAATTGGTATCATTACAAACTCATAATAAGCAGATGATAAAGAATGAACAATTCCTGTAATAGTTATGATGGAAAGAAAATACATTACTAGGAATTTCACCTGATTATGATTATACGTGTAGATCAGGCCTTCTTTTAGGTGATTAAAAGCATTCTTCAGATTCACTTTTTTCTTACTTACATAAGGTTCTTTCAGAAAGAATGTTAACAAGAATGTAGCTGTAACAAAAGGTAGTGAAAGTATTGCCGGTAACTTAGGATCTATTGAAAATAAGAATGCACCTATTACAAAAACAATTGCCATTGCAATACTCTGAACAGACATCACACTACCGTATACTTTTTTATTCTCTTTCTCTCTACCTAGTTTCTTAAGTGTATCATATAATATTCCAGATGTAGTTCCTGATGATAAACTCACACCTACACCACTTATTATCTTCGCTATCAGAAATGGCCAGAAGCTGTTGAAGAATGCAAGTATCACAATCTCGACTATATAAGATAACCGTGAAAGAAGTAGTGTTCTCTTCTTACCTAAAAGATCAGAAAGAACTCCTGAAGGTATTTCCAAAACAAGTATAACCAATGCAAAAATACTCATGATAATAGCAAATTGTTCAATAGGAACCTGCGAAGCTATGTAAAATAAAGCTAGAACTGGAACAAAAAATCTACCCCAAGTAAGAGCGGATGTAGCGTAGATAATTGATATGTTACGCTTCATACTATCATATTATATTTGCTCCCACTTAACTTCCCACTGATCTGTTCTTAAACGTGGATTGAAGTCTGCTTTTTTTGGATCCACTGTAATTCCTGCGCTGTAAGAAAGCAAACCAGAATAAGCTATCATAGCTCCATTGTCGCCTGCATACTCTTTTGGTACATTGTAAACATTTGCTCCTCTTTCTTTACACATCTTTGTAAGCATTTCATTCAACCTCTTGTTTGCAGCAACACCTCCTGTGAGTAGAAGCTCTTCTCTTTCTGTATGCGCTAAAGCGCGTTCTGTTACTTCTGTAAGCATGGAGAACAAAGTTTCTTGTAAAGAATAACACAGATCTTCTATTTTCTCTTTCTTTAATTTGTTTATTGTTGATGTGATTATGCCTGAAAAAGAGAGGTCCATGCCCTTTACAACATAAGGTAGTTCTATGTAGTTTTTTGATTTTCTTGCAAGTTCTTCTATCTTGGGTCCTGCTGGAAATCCAAGGCCTGCTGCTCTTCCAAACTTATCAAGTGCATTACCTATACCAACATCCATAGTCTCTCCAAAACACCTATAGTATCCATCTTCAAAAGCAAGTACTTGTGTATTTGCACCTGATGTGAATAAAACAACTGGATTGCATGATCCTGTCAGAAGTTTTCCAATATCTATATGAGCAACCTGATGACAAACCGGTACAAGAGGTTTTTTGTGTTTCTCTGCAAGCTCTACTGCAAAATCCTTTCCGACTTTTAGACATGGAGGCAGACCTGCACCATGAGAAAAAGAAATCACATCAATATCTTCGATCTTCACATCTGCTTTTTTCAAAGCTTTTTCAAGAACTTGATTCTTGACTTTTTCATGATGATTCGCAGATTCTATTGGTATTATTCCTTTACCTGGTTCTGTTGTATACATATCCCAAACATTTGCAAATATGTTCTCACCCCTAACAATACCAACTCCGAACGTATGCGCAGTAGATTCAATTCCAAGTACTAGCATATATTGAAGTTCCTATGATGGGTTTAAATTATTTTATAATAAAAGTCAATGTGGAAACATGAGTAAAATTTACCTCACAATGGGCGAGGTCATGGAAATGGCAGAAGATATTGCAGACATGATAAGGCCTAATATAGCTAAAAGGTATACGCGTGGGGAGAGGAAAGGAGAATTCTATGGAGAAGGTATCCGTTCTATTTACGCTGTTCCTACAGGAGGATATCATCTAGCTACAATAATCAGTAGCATGCTAAATCTGCCTATCAGAACACATGTCGAATCTGATCAGCTGGTAGTAGACGATGTAATAGACACCGGACGTACTATATATTCAAAAAGGTCACACCCGCTTGCGGTTTTTAATGCACGATCACATGAGACAGACGAAGGGAAACAAAAAAAAAGACCATATAATGTTGAGCCTGATTTTCACATTCTTGAAGTAGATGATGAATTAGTATTTCCATGGCAAATGTCAAAAAAAGAATACGCCATACATTCATTAGAAAGACTTGAAGATAACCCAAATAGACTAGCAAAGAAAGTGCTGGAGTATGAGATATTTATGGACAGATTCAGATACGCATTCGCGGATTTGCTTCTAGATGAAGCTGTATATGATGAGACTTGGGCTGATTGAGCTTTTTTTATCTTCTTTCACAACATATTGTTATAAAAACTGAGGTCTAATACTGAGATATGAGATACGATCCAAAGCAGATTGAGAAAGATGTTCATGAATCTTGGAATAAATCTGGTACTCCTGAGAAGATAGTTAGATTTGATGAAAGTAAGAAGAAATTCTACCTTCTTGATGGACCTCCTTATGTAAATTATACTCCTCATGTAGGTCATTTGATGACCATAACGTTCAAAGACGTTTGGGGTAAATTCAAGACTATGCAAGGTTATTCTGCATGGTTCCAGCCTGGATTTGATTGTTCTGGTTTGCCAATAGAGAATGCAGTCGAAAAGAAGCTCGGAATTAAATCAAAGAGGGATATAGAAAAGCTTGGTGTGAGTAAATTCATAGATGAATGTAAAAAGCTTGCTGAAGGAAACAAACCAGCTTGGATGGATATCTTCAAGAAGTTAGGTGCATGGAAAGCTTGGTTAGAACCTTACATGACATATAAGAATTATTATCTTGAATCTGGTTGGTGGACGATTAAAAAGATGTATGAAAAGGGTCTTCTTGTTGAAGGGCATAAACCAGGTTTTTGGTGTTCGCATTGTGAGACTGTGCTTGCTGGTTATGAAGTAACTGATTCTTACAAGAACGTGGAAGATCCTTCCATATTTATCAAATTCCCTGTTACCAACCAGGAGAAAACATACTTACTGGTATGGACCACAACACCTTGGACACTTCCAAGCAATGTAGCTATTGCTGCACACCCAAACGAGAATTATGTAAAAGCTGAGGTTATGACAGGTGAAAAATTCATACTCGCTGAAAAGAGATTGGAAATACTCACAGAGCTTGATATTGGTTATAAAATTATTGATAAATTCAAGGGAAAAGAACTCGAAGGATTGAAATACAAAGGTGTGGTGGACGTAAAATTACAAAAAGAGATGGATGAGAAATTCCACTACATAATCATGTCAATTAAACTTCTGAAAAAGAGAGCTGCATCCAAAATTGCAGGCGACAAAAAAGATGAGTTCGAAGATTTTGTTACAATGGATTCAGGAACCGGTCTAGTTCATACTGCTCCAGGTCTTGGTGATTACAAAGTTGGAGAACACTATAAGCTTGCTTTCTTATCTCCAATTGATGATCAAGGTAAGTTCACAGAAGATGTGAATAGGTATAAAGGAATTCATGTAAAAGAAGCTGACAAGCAAATAATTGCAGATTTGCAGGAAAAAGATAGTCTTCTACACGTTGGCAGGATCACACATTCATATCCACTTTGTTGGAGATGTAAAACACCTCTTATTTACAGGATGAGCAAACAATGGTTTCTATCAATAGAAAATATAAGAAAGAAAATGATGAGTGATAATGAGAAAGTAAATTGGCTACCTGAATTTGCAAGGGATAGATTTGATGAAATCTTGTCTGATGCACCTGATTGGGCAATCACACGACAAAGATATTGGGGTATACCAATGCCTATATGGGAATGTGATTGTGGGGAGAAGATTGTTGTAGGATCTCGAAAGGAGCTTGCTGAAAAATCAATAAAAAAGATTTCCGAGGACATAGATCTTCATAAGGATCAGGTTGACAAAGTAAAAATTAAATGTAAATGTGGAAAGGAGATGAGCAGGGTAAAAGATATAATGGATGTTTGGTTTGATTCAGGAATATCTCCGTGGGCTTCTCTTGGATATCCTTTCAAAAATGAAAAATTATTTGAAAAGCTTTGGCCGATTGATTTGATTGATGAATCACAGGATCAAATCAGAGGGTGGTTCTACACACTAATGGTTTGTGGTCACTCGACTTTTGACAAAAAACCTTACAATACAGTTTGCTTGAATGGATGGACTCTAGATAAAAAGGGGGAGAAGATGAGCAAATCTCTTGGAAATGTTGTATGGGCAGAAGATGCATACAAAGAACTTGGAGCAGATGCTCTTAGATTATACTATTGTGCAGACATAGCTCCATGGGAAACGCAGAAATTCAATTTACAGAATGCAAAGGATGTCGGAAGATCACTCAATGTTTTGTGGAATACTTATCTATTTGTGAAGACATACGCAGATAAAATAGATATTCCAAAAGATTTGAATATCGAAGATAGATGGCTTTTGTCAAGATCAAATTCTGTGATAAAAGACATGACAAAAAATCTTGAGAAGTTTGAATTTCACAAAGCTTCTAGATCACTTGTTGATTTTTTCTTGAATGATTTCTCTAGATGGTATATTAAAATAATCCGAGACAGAGTTTCCCCAACATATAATGGAGAAGACAAAAAAACTGCGCAAGCAATTCTTTATTACGCACTGGAAAGAACTGTAAAGTTACTAGCTCCTATAAGTCCGTTTGTGACAGATAAAATTTATCAGGATATACGCAACGGAGAATCTGTTCACACAAGCACATGGCCACATGTAGATGAAGGTAGGATAGACAAAAAGCTGGAAGAGCATATGACAAAGGTCAAGAATCTTATAGAACTTGCAGGTGCGCTTAGACAAGATCTAAAGATTAAGCTTAGATGGCCTATATCAGAACTTTTTGTGTCAGGAAAGGATGTTGAAGAAACTGTAAAGGTTTTAGAACCTGTGATAAAAATAATGGCTAATGTGAAGTCTGTAAAATATGAAAAAACTTTGAAAGGCAAAGAAGATTATGGTTTGACTGTAAAGTTTGGTGATGTTTTGAAGGATGAAGCTATGATAAGAGAACTTGTTAGGAATATACAAAATGTTAGAAAGAAAGACGGATACAATGTTCATGATAAAATAAATCTGTTCCTGAAATCTGATCCAAAAACAGAGGATGTTTTAAGTAAGTTTGAAGAAGATATTAAACAGAGTGTTGGTGCCAGTACATTACACGTAGGCAAAGCAGAAAAATCCAAAGACAAGCTTGAATTTGAAGATAAGAAGATTGAATTTGGATTCGAGAAGGTTTGATCATGACTCTTTACAAGAATAGGGAGAAGTTCAACAAGTTTTCTGAAAAGATAGGTTATATTTTCTCAACTATTGGTCTGACTCCAAATCAATGGACCTTCCTTTCCATTATAATTGCTTTGATAGGAGTATGGTTTATTGTAAATTACAACTTCTTCTGGGGAGCTATATTTGTTTTGATATCAATCTTTCTAGATATTGTTGATGGTTCTGTTGCAAGAGCAACAAAACAAGTAAGTAAAATAGGTGGATATCTAGATACTATTGTAGACAGATATGTAGAGGCTTTCATAATTGGTGGATTAGTGCTCATCAATCTTCCAGACTTCATAATAGATTTTAGATTCTGGTTGTTTGCATATTTCTTTGGTTCTCTTATGACAACTTATGTAAAGGCAGCTGCAGTTGAGAAGAACTTGAAGAAGAGTGAGATCCGCGGTGGTTTGGTTGAAAGAGCAGATAGAATGATTCTTCTTATAATTGGATTGTTCCTAGCTGTTTTAAGTCCAGTGTATCTTGTTTACATGGTTGTCTTGCTTGCATTCCTTTCTAACATAACAACATTACAAAGAATCAAAATTGCCTTCTCCTAAACGGTATATATAACGGAAGATAATTATATACTAGAGGGAATTTGATGAAGTTATTAGGTCTGATTATAGCCATTTTATCACTAACTTTACTAGGCTCTATATTTCTATATAATGTAGACGCACAAGCATGTGATATGTACGATCATTGTGGTTCTAGTGGATGTGCTACAAATGAATGTCCTCAAACAAGCGATAGGTCATCTGACAACATGTATTATGAAGGATCTAGTTGTGTTCAGGTGATATGTGATGCTTCAAAGGAATGCGATCCAACGTATCAGTGTAATAATATAACATATCAATGGAGTTTTGGTAGTTGCACAGGGTGGGAAGAATCATGTGTTTTTGTGAATGCTATATGTGCTTACTCAGCTGGATTTCATCACGGAACTCAATATGGCTGGTGGATTCCAGGAAATATGGACGAGGAAGGTACTGGTAGTACAATACAAGGAAGTTTGGCTAGTCAGTGTTATGATGGACATGACAATGATTGTGACGGTAAATGTGATGAATACGGTTGTCTTGGAATAGGTGATCCTGACGAAGGAGAGAATTCATGTGATCTCACAGCTCCTATAACATCAGTATCTAGTCTTACAGGAACTTCTGGTTCAAACGGATGGTATATAAGCGATGTTGATATTAAATTGGACTGTGACGACGAAGGAAGATCAGGATGCCCTTCGTCTGGAGTTCCTCCGACATTTTCATCTCCTCCTACTGATATTTCTAGTGATCGAATAAGTTTCGCCGCCCTTGATGAAACATATTACTGCATTGACCAAACAAATTCATGCACACCTACTAACAATTATGGTGGTGGAGCTGCAACTATACAAGTAGTCAATGATGGAAATAATTTTGTGAGATATTACTCTAATGACAACGCAGGAAATTCAGAGATTGTAAAGGTTACACAGGTACCAACTGACGAGAGTCCTCCTGTAACAACAGTTCAGATAAACTCAGGCACACTAGGATCGGGTGGATGGTATACAACAAACGTAGACGCAGAGATTGTTTGTGATGATCCGCATTCTGGATGTGATACCATTCGTTGGTGTCTTGATACTGTAGATACATGTACACCTATATTAACATATCCTCCAGGCACTCCTCTTCCGTTTGCATCTGATGGAGTATCATACATCAGATATTATTCAACAAACAATGCAGGCCTCGAAGAAACTGTAAAATCAACTACGATTATGATAGATAAAACTCCTCCAACAATCACAGACGATTATGGAGCTCGTAATGGTGTTTGGGTTACAGGTGATCAGCTTGTTACATTTGACCCTCAGGATGTAACTTCTGGAATAAATATGAATATGATGTATTACTGTCTAGGTGCTGGTTGTGACCCTCTTTCTGGAAATATAATTTTTTCGCCATACGAAATTACACACTCAACTTCAGACATACTTGATACATGGATAAGGTACGGAACAGATGATGTTGCTGGATGGTCATCCTCAATTGGAGAATATCATGTGATGATAGATAATACAGCCTCATCTACCATCATCGATTCTCCTGCAGCAGGTTCATGGCACGGAGGTCGTCAACATCCATTTGATGTAACTATAACTGATACAGGTGCTGATAAATGTTTCTACATGGTAGAGAGCAATAGTGTTATAACTGTTCCATGGACAGAACGAACTTGCGGTGAGCCAAGTTCTATGATAGTCTCCATCACAACTGGTCCTGGAAACGATTCTAGAAATTTAGGAGCTAATACAGCTGAAGTATTCTCACGAGCACAGAGCTCTGCTGGTGTAAATTCAACTGTTTCAAGAACATTTAGCTTGGATTGGGATCCAGCAAGTTATGTTTCTTACTCGAATTCAAATTGTGATCACACTGTTGGAAACATATGTTGGGTGACACAAGGAACTGTAGTTACACATACGATAACACATACAGACAGTTTGAGTGGTCCACTGCAACAGTATTTCTCTCTCACAAAGGATGGCTGTCCTCCACTAGGATGTCCAGCAGGTGAAGAGATAAAATCGTATGTGAATGTTGATACAGATGCATTCACTGACTGGGCTCCTTACATAAATGATAATTATTTTGATATAACAGGCGCAGATCCATGTGGTGGCAACTGTAATGGACAGGTAGACGCAGTGGTGGATTGGCCTGTAACTACAGGAAATACTGAAGGTAATTTTGAAATCTGGACATACATGTACGACGAAGAATGGAATAACCAACCGTCAGGTTATGACAACACTGGATGGGAGGTGAGGATAGATAACACAGACCCAACAGGTTCTGTTATGATAAATAGTGGTGATACACACACTGCTTCTGAACACGTAACACTCACACTGAATTCAGCTGATATAAGATCTGGCATACCCACAAATGGATGTAAATATTGGGACAGTGATGGATCAGAACCTGTTTCATGGGAACCTTGTGATTTTTCAAAGGCATGGACATTTCAGATAAATCAGCCTGTTGAAGTTAAGACTATGTATCAAAAGGTAACTGATAATGTGGGAAGGACTGTCACATTAAGCGATACAATAACTTTGGATGTATCTATTCCATCAAGCACTATAATATCACCTGAAAATTCATCTTGGGAAAGAATTATAGGATTCTTTATATCTGTTGTTGATGTGGATGTAGATTATTGTGAATATATGGTCGAGAGTAACGGTAATGTAACAAGGCCATGGACTGGAAGAAACTGCAATGCAATACAAGCTATAACATCCAACGTTGGTGGTGATTGTGATACTGAAGGTCTTGTATGCAATGTCTCTGTACGTGGACAAAATACAGGAACAGGTCAATGGAGTGATATCGATAGTAAGATGTATGGTTTGGATTGGATAGGTCCCTCTAAATGTGTGATTGAACCAAATAATGGTCTGCCTCAGTGGAGTCATTATCCATTCTTCTTGAACTGGACTGCAAATGATAATTGGGGAATCAAACATTATTTAGTTGAGCTTGATTTTGGTTCTGGGTGGATGGTAATAAATGATACAGGATCTGCATATGATTGTGAATTTGAAGATGGAGATCCGCAAAATGGTTCTGTCTGCTCTTTACAAAATGGTGTAACTTATGATTTCAAGTGTATTGCATACGACAAAGCTGGTAATGTAGGAGAGTGGGGATTCAACACCACAACGATAGACAGTTTCTCACCTTCAATACTAATTGAACTTGGAGAGAGGTGGATAGCTAACCACTCACAGTACTGGAGTGGAAATGAAGCTGGTGGAGAATACAGTTTCATAATTAATTGGTCTTCAACTGATGATGTATCAGGCAGGGATTGTTATTATCTTCAATGGTATAATGGAACTGGTTGGGATTATTTCAACTATACACAATTCAACAGAACAGAATGTATGACAAACGAGAGTATAGTTTTTGGACCTCATATTCCTGTAACAGTCGATGAGGGAGTTAAGTATCAATTCAGAATACAGGCAAAAGATTTTGCTGGACATGTAAGTCCATGGAACTATTTCAACTCAACAATTGATTTGCAATTGCCTGAAGTTGATGTTAGCGCAGTCTTTATGGGAATAGGTATAGATGTACGTTCTAATACAAGTGACAACATATCAGGTATAGAATTTCATGATCTGAGCTGGGTTGCAGCAACATCTTCGAATTCAAAGACATGTTCTGCAACTGAACCTTTCGCTGTTGGTACGTCTAGTTACTGTACCGACATGGTTACTGGTGAAAGCGCAGTTGACGTTACTGTAAACGTGAGTGATAGAGCAGGAAACAACATGTTAAAACAGATGTATTTTGGAAAAGTTGTAAGTTTTGATGTGCATGAATTAAACCTAGTGTTGGGATCTACATATCTATTAAAGGTGAATGTATTGAATCCTGAACCTACAGTGGATAACATAACTCTTACAATATTTGGTAACTATCCACCTGCATTCACACGATTCAAAGATTTTGGGTCTGGAAATTTTGAGATTTATCCAGGTGGGCTAAGCATGACAGCGTATGATATGGCACCGGGTGAAAAGAGGAACTACTTTGTTGAAATCGTGTCAAGTGATGTATATTCCACTCCAAAGGTTTTAGAGGTCAGGGGTCAATTAGAAACCGCAGGTACAATGAATTCTGACTTCATATCTATTTTGGTTACATATCCTGTCAGCTTTTCTGGTCTAACTGATGTTGCTGTAGCAATTCTTATTCTTGTAGCTGTCGCAGGCTACTATTTCAAGAGGA
>Ga0272444_10003405_pt1 | contig 14314 bp, 11 predicted proteins | sample SSMForm13_FD_201033 | JGI IMG/M metagenome (GOLD analysis project Ga0272444, IMG submission 201033) | Marine sediment archaeal communities from Little Sippewissett salt marsh, Falmouth, MA, United States - SSM-Form-13 | ecosystem: Environmental > Aquatic > Marine > Wetlands > Sediment ...
TCCAGCACGGGGAGCAAGTTTGTGGACGCCCAAAGGTCCCTTGAGCTGAGTGAATCCGCTTTGGCTCTTGCAGCGACTGTGCTGCGAGCCAAAGGGGCTTTTGTGTGCAAGGTTTTTCACGGGTCTGGTTTTAAGGGCTTTTCTGATCGGGCCAAGACTATTTTTGAACGGGTTGCCCATGTGAAACCAAAAAGCAGCAGAAAGGCAAGCAAAGAGATCTTCGTGGTTGGCCTAGGAAAGAAAGGCGTGCCAAAGAAGGGGCAGAGGGAACAGACTAGCCAGAAAATGAGGGGGCAGTATGTCAGGACATTCCAAGTGGAGCACGATTAAAAGAAAAAAGGGCGTCACTGATGCCAGGCGGGGCAAGGTTTTTACTAAGCTCATCAAGGAAATTACTGTAGCCGCGCGCTTCGGCGGTGGTGATCCGGACGCCAATCCTCGCCTTCGCACTGCCATTGCCACGGCAAGGGCAGAGAATATGCCAAAGGACAACATTGAAAGGGCTATAAAGAAAGGGACCGGTGAACTAGAGGGCGCCACGTACGAAGAGGTTTGCTACGAAGGATATGGTCCTGGCGGGGCAGCCGTGCTAGTGGAATCGCTGACCGACAATAAGAATCGCACAGTGGCAGACATCCGCTATGTTTTCAGCAAGTCAGGCGGAAGTCTCGGTGAGGCCGGATGCGTGGCCTGGATGTTTGACAAGAAGGGACTCTTTGTCCTCGAGAAAACCGGCATAGACGAAGAGACGCTCATGGAAGCCACGCTGGATGCCGGGGCAGAAGACATCCGGGATGAAGGAGAGACCTTTGAGGTGATTACCTCTCCGGCAGACTTCGAGGATGTGAAGAAGGCCTTGGAAGAAAAGGAGCTGCCTTATGTCCTCGCCGAGATCACTATGGTCCCCAACAGCACTATCAAACTGGAGAACAAAGAGGCCGAACAGATGCTTAGACTCATGGACATGCTGGAGGATTCAGATGACGTCCAAAAGGCCTATTCCAATTTTGACATATCTGAGAAGACCCTTGCAGAGTTAGGCGGTGCGTAGATTTTCTCAGCATGAGGGAGGCACAATTTTTTTTGAAAGGGGTTTACAAACCAGGGGTTTCTGTTATGTAGAGATGCCGGTCGACAGAACAGCACCAAGGAGAAAGGTGACGCCGTCTTGTTAGTACTGGACGATCTACGGTACTCGGAAGAGCATATCTGGATCCGCCGCGAGGGGGACCACACGGTGACCATTGGTGTCACCGATTACGCCCAACTAGAGTTGGGAGAGCTCAACTACGTGGAACTCCCCAACGAAGGTGATGAACTGGTTTACTGCGAGCCTTTCGGGAGTGTAGAATGCGCACAGGTGGTCACTGATCTCTACGCCCCTGTCTGCGGTCGCGTTTTGGAGGTCAATCAAGACGTCATTGACAATCCCACATTAATCAATGACTCTCCATACAAGCGGGGGTGGGTTATTCGGGCTAATCTCTTTTCCGTAGAGGAAGTAGGGATGCTCATGTCGGCCGACGACTATGAGGAATACCTACTGACCATAAGCCCCTGATCACAGTCTCCAGAAAGAGAAGGGCTGACCTCCGTCTCTTCCAGCATCATCCCCCCTCCCCCTCCAGTTGCAGTACATCTGCGTCTTTGGGCACCTTGAAGATAAACAAGGAAGTGTCAAGGTCCTGATTGAATCGGAAATCTTCAAAGCGGATGCTTGTCTTGTCTCCAAAGAAATTGTACGTGACAGACCGGACAACATCAAAGGTGTCCTCTGAAACAAAAAGAAGTATCTTTGTTAGATTTGATACTCTCTTCTTTGGAAGAAGCTCCAAGACGAACTGGCCCTCTTCAGCAAACTCCTTGGCCGCAAAGTGCACAACAAACTCGTCGAGAAGCTTGTCAGGTTCGGCAAAAAACCCAGTCCATGTTGCGTCGCCAAGGTAGTCGGCAGTCTGGCCAACCATGACCTGGCCTTCCTCGGGCCGATAGATCCACACACGCTGGCCATCGGTCATGATCAGGTATTGCTCTGGTGTCTTGTAATGCCAACGCATCATGGCCGGGGGTCTGAAGCATACATGGCCGCGGGCGGAGTCGACCATATCCATGGCCTTTAGGTGAGACTCCTGAACAAAATCAGCCTCAAAATCGGTGACTGCATAGCGTTTCTGGACCCGCCTCAAGATCTCAGAGATCGACAGGCCATCTGAGGCCATACAAGCCCCGCAAGACAACATGGCAAGCCATATAAGAGATAAACCAGCACAGAGAGAGTGAAAAAGGGGGAAACAGCGTCTCCATTCAACCATCGTCTTCTTCATTTGATCAGTGTCCTTACCCTTGCCAGGTTAAGAATCCCTTGAACTCCCACGGGGAGGCTTGTCCCCTGAAAAAACGCCACGAAACGAATCTCTTACACAAGATGGCAGTTGATTGCATTTTCCAGAACTACGGCCCATCCGGAAACGGATCCCTGATGGGCGGACCGGAGTAGACATCACTGGTTATAGCCTCTGACCAGTACTTCTCTGGGTCTGCTTCCTTCAGCAGAGCTGACGATGCCGTTGCGTTCCATTACTTCAATCATACGGGCAGCGCGATTATACCCCACCCTGAGACGACGTTGAATCATGGAGATGGAGGCCTGTCCGGTCTCTGTCACCAAGGCCACTGCCTCATCGTATTTTTCATCATATTGATCCTCATCACCCCCTTCATCTTCCGGGCCGGCTTGCAGAATCTCCTCTTGATAGACCGGCTTCTTCTGCCTTCTCAAGAAGTCTATGACCTCTTGAATCTCCGGTTCCGAAACATAGGCCCCATGGATGCGCTGCAACTTGGCCGTACCGGGAGGCAACAGGAGCATGTCGCCGTTTCCCAACAGATTCTCGGCGCCGTTGGCATCCAAAATGGTCCTAGAATCCGTTCTAGAAGAAACCTGAAAGGAGATCCTAGTGGGAAAGTTCGCCTTGATAATGCCTGTTAAAATGTCCACCGAAGGCCGTTGTGTTGCAATCAAGAGGTGGATTCCCGCAGCACGAGCCATCTGGGCCAGTCGTGTGAGAGCAAATTCCACATCCCGAGAAGCCGCCAGCATGAGATCTGCCAGTTCGTCGATCACAATCAAGACAAGGGGCAGTGTCTCATGCATGCATTCCCCTTCCGATGCCCCTGTATTCCCAGATCTGGCCTGGCCGGTGTTGGTCTCTTTCTCCTTGATAAGTTTCTGGTTGTACTGTTGCAAATTCCTTACGCCCTTTTCTGCCATGAGGGCATAGCGACGCTCCATCTCATGGACCGCCCAGTGTAACCCCCTCGTCGCTTTTTTGGCATCCATAACGACAGGCACAATCAGGTGAGGAATACCCTCATAGGCAGAGAGCTCAATACGCTTGGGATCCATGAGCATCAGTTTCACCTCATCAGGAGTCGCCTTGTACAGCACACTGCAGATCATGCCATTTAAGGCCACACTCTTTCCAGATCCCGTGGCACCTGCAATCAGAAGGTGAGGCATCCTGGCCAAATCAGTGATGACCGCGTGTCCCATGATATCCTTGCCAAGGGCCAGGGTGAGCTTCGATTTGGATCTTTGAAAGACTTCGGAGGCGATGACATCTTTGAGGCGAACGGTCTCGCGCTGCTGGTTTGGGACCTCTATGCCAATGACAGACTTGCCCGGAATGGGGGCCACGATTCGGATACTCTCCGCCCGGAGGGCCAAGGCGAGGTCATCTGTCAGGTTCACGATCTTATTGATCTTGACACCTGGTGCGGGTTCGTATTCGTACATGGTCACCACAGGCCCTGGGGAGACTGCCAGTACCTTTCCAGAAACATCAAAATCGCTCAGTTTCTTCTCGAGAAGCCTGGATTGCATCTGAAGCGCTTCATGGTCTGCAGCCTTCACATCTGATCCAGACCCTTTCAACATTTTTAGTGAAGGGAGCCTAAATCCATGATCCCCAGGGATGAATCCAAAGGCTTCTTGCCTAAGGATCGGCCGTTCCTTGCCAGGCCTTGGCATTGGCTCTACGATTGTCACGGGGGTCTTCGGCTCTTGTGGTAGCTTCCGTTGTGTCTTGGACCGTTTCTTGGCTTTTTTACGGCGCTCCCTGAAGATGAGCCAAACACGCTTCCCTTGGCCCCATACCCCTTTGCACAGAGTGGTCAGCCCACGGAGAATCCCTAAAAGGGACACACGGGTCGCCATGACAAACCCAACGGCCCAAATAGTAAACAGAAAAATGAGCCCGCCCGTGGTGCTGATATAGTCTTTAACGATAGCGGCAAAAGTAATTCCCACAATCCCGCCGCTGGAGAAACGTTTTCCTAAAACCATATAATGGGTGTTTGCTAAAGATAAGAGCCCCCCGGTCGTGACCACTAACAACCCTCCGCCGACGAGGGCAACAAGGATGACAATCCTCGGGGATCCCAGAAAGACATGGAAGGCCATCACCAATAGGACAACAGGTACCCATAGAGCGCCAAGGCCAAAGAGGGCAATGAGAAAACCAGCTATGTGAGCGCCCAAGAGTCCGAAGAGATTCTGAACTTCGCCTGACGTTTGGCTATTAATGGACGGGTCTGTGGGATGGTAGGAAAGGAGACTTATGGCCGTGAGAATCAGGATGAACAAGAGAACAATGGCAAAAATTTCCTTTCGCATCTTGATACCTTCATTCCTCCGGCAAGACTTGGGATGGGCACTATCTAGACAAATTAGAAACACTCCCAGTGGTGCCGGAGTCAAGCCCTTTCCGCAATTTCTAGCTAGGGGAATGCACTTTCAACTGTGTGAGACCCTATGGTCCGGTTTCCCTCAGCCCTTCAAGGTCTTGTTTAATGATGGAGCGCACCGATTCCATGAGGTCCTTCTTGGCCTTACCCTTGTAATGAGCCGTGTCAATGGGCGGATGGATGCTGATACAAATGTGACCAGGTCTGATCCGAAGTTTTCTCTTGGGCATGACCTGCCGGGCCCCAGAGATGGCCACAGGCACAATGGGCCGCCCAGAACGGATGGCCAGATGAAACCCACCAGCCTTAAAGGGCATGACCTGGCCATCTGTACTTCGGCTTCCTTCAGGAAAGATGACCACCGACACCCCTCCGGCAATCTTTTGAGCTGCTTCAAGGAGGCTCTTGTGGGCTGATCTTCGATCAGAACGGTCAATACTAATATATCCTGCGCGGGTCATAGAATACCCAAAAACCGGGATCTGGAATAGTTCCTTCTTTGCCAACCAACGAAACTGGACAGGGAGATATGCCAGGAGGCTGAAGATGTCGAACATGCTCTGGTGATTGGCCATATATAGATAGGGGACGCCGGGATCAATATGTTCTAGCCCCCTCACAGAGACCGTGACGCGACTCAGAAAAAGGATAGACTTGGCCCATACCCGTCCTACCAGGTGGGCACCATTGCCTCCCTTTTTCCATAAGGATGCCCCTATGGCAAGCAAGGCACAAACCAAGGTGTCAAAGACAACACACACTAAAACGACAGCGTCTTTCATCATCTTTTGGCAACCTGGACCTCAAATCAAGAAGTTCAAAAGAGACAGTAGGCCACTCGGCCCGAGAGGCGTCAGGTTAGAATCTTGAGAGTTTCAAACATCATATCGGAAAAGCGAATAATGCTTTCTCTTTGTTCGGCATTGGCATAGTGAATGCAGTCACAGCGAATCCTGTTTCGCGACCGGATCAGTAGTTCAAAGGAGATGACTGTGGGTTTCAGCTCCACCGCAAAATAAAAAGGCTGACAGTCCCTATGGGCCGCCTGGACGACGTCCAGCAGTTTCTCCTCTAGGGGGACCCAGTAAAGACCTTCTACTTGGCAAGGGCCAAAACGCTCGTCAAGATAGGCCTCCATCTTCTCATAGTCCTCGGGCCGGAGCTCGTCAACACGATACTGTTTCATGCCCTACCATCCTTCAGCAGAATAGCTCAATTCCCTGCGCTTGCAGATCAAGGATCGATCTAGCCTGTGGTAACACCTTTGCTCCCGAAATGGGACAGACCTTGCGGGACACTAAGCTATAAGATGTCTGAACCATCATAACAGACTGAGTGGATTTGTAAATTGTTAAATAGGGCCGCACCTCCAAAGCAAGAATCCCGCAGCACTCATGGCGCTACGGGATTCGTTACGATTACACACATGAGGTTGGGAGGATTACTTGTTGTCTTTAACCTCCTCGAAGTCTGCATCTACGACGTCTTCATCAGCAGAAGCCTTGGATTCCCCTTCCGCCGAAGCCTCTCCACCGGCAGCTTGCTCACCCGCCTCGGCGCCACCAGAGGCCTTCTGATACATGGCTTCAGCCAATTTGTGAGAATTTTGCATGAGCTCTTCACTCAAGCGTTTGATCTCTTCTGCATCGGTGCCTTCCATGGCCTTCTTGAGTTTCTCAATGGCACCTTCGATGTTCTCCTTCAGCGAGGCGTCCACCTTGTCTCCCAGCTCCTTTATCGACTTTTCGGTCTGGTAGATCAGACTGTCAGCATGGTTGCGGGCCTCAACAAGGTCCTTCTTCTTTTTGTCCTCCTCAGCATGCACCTCAGCCTCTTTAACAAGCTTCTCAATTTCCTCTTCTGAGAGTCCGCTTGAAGCCGTGATTTGTATGGATTGCTCCTTACCGGTCCCCAAGTCTTTTGCCGAGACGTGGACGATGCCATTGGCGTCAATGTCAAATGAGACCTCAATTTGGGGAATACCCCGTGGTGCGGGAGGAATTCCAACAAGTTCGAATCGGCCCAGGGTCTTGTTATATTCAGCCATCTCTCGTTCCCCTTGGAGCACATGTATGGAAACAGCCGGCTGATTGTCCGCAGCAGTGGAAAAAATCTGACTCTTTTTGGTGGGAATGGTAGTATTCTTATCGATGAGTTTGGTAAAGACCCCGCCCAGGGTCTCAATGCCTAAAGAAAGGGGAGTCACGTCGAGCAGAAGCACGTCTTGGACATCACCCTTCAGGACCCCCGCCTGAATAGCTGCTCCTGCAGCCACCACCTCGTCGGGGTTAACCCCTTTGTGAGGTTCCTTGCCAAATATGGACTTCACCTTTTGCTGTACGGACGGCATACGCGTCATGCCGCCGACCAAAATGACCTCATTGATGTCTGCGGGTTTTACCCCCGCATCCTTGAGGGCCATTTGGCAAGGCCCCACCAACTTGCCCAGCAGGTCGTCTACCAAAGATTCCAGTTTTGCCCGAGTCAGCTTGATATTCAGGTGTTTCGGTCCGCTTGCATCGGCCGTGATAAAAGGAAGGTTGACATCTGTCTCCATGGCCGTGGAAAGCTCCATCTTAGCCTTCTCCGCGCCCTCTTTAAGACGCTGCAAGGCCATTTTATCATTGCGGATATCGATCCCCTGGTCCTTTCTAAACTCCTCGGCCAGGTAATCGATGATCCTTTGGTCAAAGTCTTCACCGCCCAAGTGGGTATCGCCATTCGTTGACTTCACCTCAAAGACACCCTCCCCTATTTCCAATATAGAGACATCAAAGGTGCCGCCGCCCAGGTCGAAAACCGCGATTTTTTCATCCTTCTTCTTGTCCAGACCATAAGCAAGGGAAGCTGCGGTGGGCTCGTTGATAATGCGCAACACATTGAGTCCGGCAACCTTGCCGGCATCCTTGGTTGCCTGTCGCTGGCTATCATCGAAATACGCCGGTACGGTGATCACCGCTTCGGTGACCTTCTCACCCAGATACTCTTCGGCCGTCTTCTTCATGGCCTGCAGGACATGGGCGGAAATCTCTGCAGGGCTGTAAGCCTTGCCCTGAATCTCGACCTGCGCGTCACCATTGCCCGCCTGAGAAATGGTGAAAGGAGAGATCTCCTTGTCCCGTTGGACCTCCTTAGAAGCATACTTGCGTCCGATAAGCCGCTTGACAGCAAACACCGTGTTCTCCGGATTGGTGATGGCCTGCCGCTTGGCCGTTTGGCCCACCAATCGCTCTCCACTGCTAGTCCAGGCAACCATGGAAGGGGTGGTCCTTGCCCCCTCAGGGTTCGTAATGACCTTGGGGTCCTTTCCTTCCATAAGGGCCACGCAAGAGTTCGTCGTGCCCAGATCAATTCCTATGACCTTGCTCATGGGTCTCCTCCTTAGAATATATATTGAATATTATCGAGTTCGCCAAAATGGCAATAACGGAATATCAACTTTGAAGAAGCTGCATGGATATGAAGACGTGGCACTAGTGCGCTACAGTCTCTGCCTCCGGCCCATCTTCAGGAGACCTTGATTTCACGTCGACCCCGGTGTCTGGCTTTCTTGAGACAACGACCATTGCGGGCCTAAGGAGTCTGTCATGAAGCACATAGCCCTTTTGAAGTTCCTGGCAGACGGTGTTTTCAGGGAATCTCTCAGTCTCTTCTTGGGAAACCGCTTGGTGGAAATTGGGGTCGAAGGGCTTTTTCAGGGCATCTACAGGAACAACCCCAAACTTCTTGAGTCCGTCCATGAGCCCCTTCAAGGTCATTTCCACACCCTGACGCAGAGCTCCCAAGGCATCCTCGTTGCCTTTTTGCCCCGTGCAAATGGCCCGCTCCAGGTTGTCCACGATGGGCAACATTTCTTTGACGAGGGATTCATTGGCAAATTTCCTAAAATCATTCATTTCCCGCTCAACACGCTTCTTATAGTTTTCAAAATCCGCCGTTACCCTCAGTACCCGCTCATAATTTTCCTCAGCCTTGGCCTCTGCACTCTTCAAGCGATCTCGGAGGCGCTCCTTTTTGGGCCCTTTCTTATCCCGTTTTTTCCCTGCATCTCCCTCGGCCTTTACCGCCGGTTCAGCCTCACGAGATTCCGTGGATCTAGACCTCCCCTGATCGTCAGTCAAAATACCCTCCATACATCTACCTGATCCCGTTGCACCGGACACCAAAGCGGTGCCCACATCAGGTTGTCTGCCTTGAGCACCCTTCCATGGAAACCAGCTAAAATTGGTAAATAAATAAGAACCACAGGGGAGTTTGTCAAGGGGGTGACCCTAATGGTGTGCTGCCCTGATCCCTTTCCCCTTGGCGATGAACCGCTTTTGCATCTGTCGATGAAAGACTGGGGCCTGTGTCAGGAATTGGCACTGATCGTTTCACAGGGCCCCTTCAAAAAAGGGCACGCCCTATCCTAACCCCATGCTTTGTACCCAACCAGTTGGAATCATGAAGTTTACGCCTCGGCAAACACCATTCCATGACAGAGCGATTACCTTTTTGAATGCCTGAGAAGACACCCCTGACAAGAACCTTTTTCTGCCAACGCTTGTTGGATCAGGGCTAGGGTCTGTTGTTTATTTAGGGCCCATGCAGGCTCAAGAAGATCGGCCCGATAGGGATCTCCCGTTAGGCGTTGCACGATGATGTCAGAAGAAAGATGTTCCAGGAAAGCCACGACCCAGTCCACGTATGCAGGCTGATCAAGGGTCTTGAAGCCCGTCGTCTGACAGACTCGCGCCAGCGGTGTATCCCTGACGACATAGAGGCTGTGAATCTTGACGCCCTCTATGCCCAGATCGGTGATAGCTTTGGCAGTATCCACGACATCCTCTTTGGATTCACCAGGAAGCCCCAAGATGACATGGGCGCAGATCATGATGTTTCGGCCTTGAGTCATTCGGACGGCTTGGACAAAATCTTCATATGTGTGTCCCCGATTGATCTTTCGTAACGTCTCATTGTGTATGGATTGAAGTCCATATTCCATCCAAACCATATGGCTCCTTCCATAGCTTTCAATAAGGGAAAGCTTTTCCTCATCAACACAATCAGGCCTGGTTCCGATGGCAAGACCCACTATATCTGGATCCGTCAAGGCTTCGCCGTACCTGATGGAAAGGACGTCACAAGGGGCATAAGTATTGGTAAATGCCTGAAAATATGCTATAAATTTTTTGGCCTTATACCGGGCGGCCAGTCGGGCCTTCCCTCGTTGGACCTGATCCCAAATGGACTCCCCCCTCTCTGCCGCGCCGGTACCCGAACCCTTGCTGTCACAGTAGATACATCCCGCAGATGACAGTGTGCCGTCTCGATTCGGACAGGAAAAACCGGCATCAATGGTGATCTTCTGGACCCGGCAGCCGAACCTCTTTTTGAGATAGCCACTGAGATCATTATACCGTTGAGCTGTCATAGATTCCCAACCCGGACAGGGTGAAACAGAACCTCCATGAAAGCAGGAGAACAGGAAGGGTTCAAAGAAGATTCCCGGAAGGCAAAGGTGGCTGTATTATCTAATGTTGACTTGGCTGCGCACCCTCCGTCGAACCCTGTCCACCGAACCGCAAGTTGTCATGTGTTGGTCGAAGACAGTCCACGACACGGGCTGCATTACTTACCGCTGCTTCCTCCCGGACCTGACGGGGTTCGTAACCGCCTGTTGCGTGGTGCCCGACCAGGAACAGCTTTTGGGACGAGGAGCCATGGACCCTCAAAAAGGGAATTCAGCCCCGCATAAGCGGATTTCGGGCTACAGGACACCGCTAACTTCCCGCCTAGCGCAACCAAGCCATCCCTTTATAACCCAAAGAGGGGTCCTTTGCAATGGCAAAAGCATGACGCCCCTCTTTTCTCTTGACTTAACTGCCTTGAAAACTTTAATATTTTTGTTATGGGCTGGCAATTTTTAGCCCCTTGGCCACGGAGATTACGCCCCCTTCCTGTAAGGGAATAGGCTACAGGAAAATAGAGCCCTTCGACTCTTTGCGAGTTCATTATGTCGGCAACATACCAAGAATTCTTGGCTGGGGTTGATGCTGCCATTGGGCGCTACCGGATGCTGGCGCCTGGCGACATGGTTGTCGTGGGGGTGTCAGGCGGACCGGACTCGGTGGCGCTTTTACACTGTCTTGTGGCCCTGAAAAAAGGGCGTCATCTGGACTTGGTAGTGGCCCACCTGAATCACCAACTCCGAGGAGCAACTGCAAGGCAGGAAGCTGTCTTTGTGGAAGGCCTGGCCTTGAGACTGCGTGTGCCCTGCGAAATCAGTTCAAGGGACGTGGCGTCCTATGCACACAGGCACCGTTTGTCCATTCAAGAGGCAGCCAGAAAGGTCCGTTACGCCTTCTACAGGGAAGTATCTCGCAAGTACGGCGCTACGAAGATTGCCCTGGGGCATCAAGCCAATGACAACGCCGAGTCCGTTCTCATTCACCTTCTTAGAGGAACAGGCCCCAGGGGCCTGGCAGGGATCCCTCCCGTGCGAGACGGGTGCATCATACGGCCTCTGATAGACATGCCCAGGGAACAGATACTCCAATTCTTGGACATAGGCGGATTTGAATACGTTGAAGATCGCTCCAACCTCGATTCCAAGTATCTGCGCAACAGGATACGCCACAGATTGTTGCCTTCCCTGAGGGCTGACTACAACCCCAAGGCAATTTGGGCACTCAACCGCCTTGCCGCCATTGCCCGGGAGGAGGAGGATTTCTGGAGCCAACAGGTTGCCGGTGCCTTTCAAGCACAGGTGTTGGAGCAGACGGGGGGCCGGTTGGTCCTTTCTGCCCCCGGCCTTGCTCGTCTGCACCCCGCACTTTTGCGGCGTTTGGTGCGGCAGGCGGTGTTGTCCCTCAGAGGCAACCTGAGGAGACTGGGACACCAGCATGTGGAGGCGGTGGCCCACCTTGCCAAGAGCTCTTCTCCCAGCGGAAGGATCGATTTGCCTCGGGGTGTGATGGCAGTCCGTGATCGTGATGAACTGGTGTTTTTGTTGGGGCCGCCAGAGAAAAGGCCTAAATTCGAGTATCAGATATCGTCTGCTGGATACACCTTCGTCCCGGAAATCAGCACATGTCTCCAGCTTTCTCTGTGCGAGGCAAAGGAAGTGGGGGACCCTGGAGCATATCCTCCCACCACCGCCCTTATGGACCTGTCGGCGGTCTCTTTTCCGCTCACTGTTAGAAGCCCCAAGGAAGGTGACAGATTCAGGCCGTTGGGCCTGTCCGGGTCTCAGAAGGTCAAGGCATTCTTCATCAATCTTAAGGTTCCCCGCTCAAAGAGGAGGCGGTGTCCCATCTTGCTGAGTGGCTCAAAGATTATATGGGTGGCAGGCTACCGCATTGATGATTCGGCCAAGGTGACAGCAGAAACCAAGCGGGTCTTGAAAGCCGAGCTTTCGGCGGCGTGATCAAAAAGATTGAAAAGTCCTGCCTGTTGTATTATAATTAAGGATTGGATTGTAAAAATAATAACCGGGTAGTCAAGGAGGTCCTCCCTTTTGAATCCTTTTTATAAAAACCTGGCCTTATGGATGGTCATCAGTCTTGTCATGATCCTACTCTTCAATATGTTTAACCAATCCAGGGTTCAGGAAAGAGAAACCAGTTATACAGAATTCATGGGCCGAGTGGAAAATGGGGCTGTGGCCCGCGTTGTCATCCGCGGACAAGAGATTTCTGGAACCGACGTTGGTGGCATGCGCTTTAAGACCTTTGCCCCTCAGGACGGAGACCTCATCAAGACCTTGAGAAACCATGGGGTGACCATCGAGGCCAAGCCTCCTTCGGAATCCCCGTGGTATATGACTGTGCTTGTCTCCTGGTTTCCCATGATCCTGCTCATTGCCGTGTGGATCTTTTTTATGCGTCAGATGCAGGGGGGAGGAGGAAAAGCACTGTCCTTCGGCAAAAGCAGGGCCAGGCTTCTTTCGGACCAGTCTGCCAAGGTCACCTTTGAAGATGTTGCGGGCATTGACGAGGCCAAGGAGGAGTTGAGTGAGATTATCGACTTTCTGAAAGATCCCAAAAAATTCACCCGCCTAGGAGGTAGGATTCCGAAGGGTGTTCTTCTCATGGGTGCCCCGGGCACGGGCAAGACCCTTTTGGCGCGTGCCATTGCCGGCGAAGCGGGTGTTCCCTTTTTCAGCATAAGCGGTTCGGATTTCGTAGAGATGTTTGTAGGGGTTGGAGCCTCCCGGGTCCGGGACCTGTTTGTGCAAGGTAAAAAGCATGCCCCCTGTATCATTTTCATCGATGAAATTGATGCCGTGGGCCGACACAGGGGGGCCGGCCTTGGAGGAGGACACGACGAAAGAGAACAGACATTGAATCAACTCCTGGTGGAAATGGACGGCTTTGAGTCAAATGAAGGCGTGATTCTCATATCGGCCACGAACCGACCAGACATTCTAGATCCTGCCCTTACACGCCCTGGACGTTTTGATCGCCAGGTAGTGGTACCAGTGCCTGATGTCAAGGGGAGAGAAGGTATCCTCCAGGTCCATAGCCGTAAAACACCGGTGGCAGAGGATGTTGATTTATCGGTCCTTGCACGTGGCACACCAGGTTTTTCCGGTGCGGATCTTGAAAATATGGTCAACGAAGCAGCACTTCTGGCGGCGCGCTCAGACAAGGATCTTTTGGAAATGGCTGATTTTGAGGAGGCCAAGGACAAAGTCCTCATGGGAACAGCTCGCAAAAGCATGATCATCAGTGAAGAAGAGAAGAGAAACACTGCATACCACGAGGGGGGCCATACCTTGGTTGCCAGGATGATCCCAGGGACGGACCCGATTCACAAGGTCACCATTATACCCAGGGGGCGCGCCATGGGGCTCACCCAACAACTTCCCATGGATGAGAAGCATACCTATCCAAAGAAGTACCTTATTAACAATCTTGCTGTACTCATGGGGGGAAGAGCAGCGGAAGAACTGGTCTTAGACGAGTTAACTACCGGTGCGGGCAATGATATTGACCGGGCCACGGAAACGGCTCGCAAGATGGTCTGCGAATGGGGCATGAGTGAAGAACTGGGGCCCCTGAGCTTTGGCCAGAAAGAGGAGCAGATCTTCCTGGGCAGGGAGTTTGCTCAACACCGGGACTACAGTGAGAAGACAGCGGTGCTTATCGATAAGGAGATTAGAAACTTGGTTTCCGGAGCTCACCAAAGGGCGAAAAAGATCCTCGAAGAAAATATGGATACCCTCCATGCCTTGGCACAGGCCCTGCTTGAGAGGGAAACCCTCACGGAAAAGGACATCGATGCCATCATAGCAGGACATGTGCGCGCGGCCCCTGACGCCACAGAAGAAAAAGCCGAACCCAAATCACAGGGTGGAGGCAAGGAACAGGCAGCGCCACAACTCCGACCACTTCCTAGCTAGCCTTCATGGACAGTGCTTCCGTTATGAATCTTCAATGTGGCCCTTTCAGGCTCACTCTGGGCAAGGGCACGCTTGTGATGGGCATCGTGAACGTGACGCCCGACTCATTCTCAGATGGTGGACTCTTTTTTGACAAGGAGGCTGCCATAGCCCACGGAGCCGCTCTGGCAGCCGAGGGAGCCG
>Ga0272444_10003406_pt1 | contig 14312 bp, 11 predicted proteins | sample SSMForm13_FD_201033 | JGI IMG/M metagenome (GOLD analysis project Ga0272444, IMG submission 201033) | Marine sediment archaeal communities from Little Sippewissett salt marsh, Falmouth, MA, United States - SSM-Form-13 | ecosystem: Environmental > Aquatic > Marine > Wetlands > Sediment ...
GACCGGACCAAGGTCTCCCTGCCCTGCTTCTTCGGTCCCGCCGACATCGGGACGTTCAATTGTGGGATTTAGAGCCTCGAAACTTCGGACAATAACAAAATCTGAAAGCTGCTGAACTGCACCCGCGGCAGGATCGGAGCGGTTAATTACAAGATTAAACTCCTTCTCAAGTCCGCTGAAAGAGCCTTCATAAATCTCCTGGTGGGGGGCAACAAGCTGGTGCTCGTAGGTGACCCGGGTTTCGGACGCGGTTGCATTGGGGATAAGATTGTTGTCGATATCGTAGGGTGAAGCGAATCCCGCCCAGTACTCGGTATTTGGGTAGTACGTTGAACCGTAGGTAAGCAGTTCAAGGCGGTTGGGCGCTATGGCCCGTACATCGTACGGGAATCCGTCGTCCCTGAAATCTTCGTACTCATCCCCGTCACCGTCACCACCGTCGATATCAAGATCGATATAGCCCTTGGTATCCGAATCCACGCTCCTGCGATATATAGGCCATGCGTCCACATCTGTCAGGTAATGAGGATCGAGCGTGTCATCGGCAATCGGGAATCCGCCGTCCGCCCAGTCGCGGTACGCTCTCAGCCTCAGTGGCGTGATTTCGGTCGAGTGCCTGATATCGTCGACGATGAAGTTGAGTCCTACCCTGGCGTTCTGCTGTGCTACCGTGCGCTCATCACCGGATCTCAGTGTCTCGAAGGTTGCGAGAACCACCCCGACAAACACCGAGAAGAATATACCGGCGATCAGAAGCGCCACCAGCATCTCGACCAAAGTAAAACCTCGTTGCTCCTTAAATTTCATATCTCAGCCCCGTAAATGTTTGATGGATTTGGGGGAACAAGCATGGGTATAAGCCCACCGATAAGACTCCTCGGGCATTCCACCGTCTGCAGTACCGGGCAATGGTCATACAATTCACCCGGGTTTATTCAAAATCACGACCGTACGCTTAACTGCCTTCGACTCTGAGCTGGTCCGAATAGTCGGTGGCGATTACTTCCATCGCCCCGACAAGAGCCTGCCTTACAGCATATTCGTACATGCTGTATGTATCCAGATCCCCGTCACCATCTCCCAACGGTCTGGGGAATGTGGGAATGACATTCTCGTACCTGTTGCGCTCGGCTGTGTCCGTGCTGCCATACACAACCAGCCAGTAATCGGAGCAGTAGCGCATGAAATCGGGAGCGGTAGGATCGGTCTGCACCGGATTGAGCGGGATATAGGCGAAATTCCCCTGCGGGAACTCCGTCTGCAGAAGCTCGCCCCGTGTGATGTGCCAGTCCTCGTTCGGATCGTATCTTAGAGGATGATCGGGATCTCCCCTGAATCTAAGATCAATACCGTCCGGATCGGGGAAGTCATACTGTCCCGGAACGGATATCGTTGTCTGGTCGTTATCGGCACCGTACCACAAAGGCTCGCTGATTCTGACAGGTAACGGATCGACATCGAAGATATCCGTCTGCAGCGTCGGCAATTCGGTGAATTCCAGTCCGAACATATTCAGCATCGGGATCGCCTGGTCGGTGACAAACTGGATATTCGTACGGAAGGGGTTTTCCGGGTAAATCTCCAGCGCGTTGTCCGCGACCAGCCTGTCCGGAACCTGGAACGGCGCTCCCACATCGGGATCCGGCGTGAAATAGAAGCCGTCCAGGAAATCAAGCTCATCGTCTTCAGGCTTTACAAATCCACCGCCGATAAGCGGGCGCATTGTGTAAAGCTCCTCCGCACCCAGACCGGTGTAAAACGGCTCCAGCCCGTCCTCATCGGCTGCCGGAACAGCCAGTCCCGGATACATTCCGTCATGATTCATGGCAAAGGTTTCCAGGGCGGTCTGAACGGTATGCGCGCCGTTCATCACCTGGGCCTCTCTTGCCTTGGTTCGGAGTCTCCTCATGTTGGGCACCGCGAGGGCAACGAGTATGCCTATAACGGTGATTACTACCAGGAGCTCTACGAGGGTGAATCCTCTCATTCGTCGGTTCATTATCATCCACCTCAAGCGGTTAATGCGACCGGGAAGCGGGCCGTCCGCCAACCCGATGGGTTCTTTGGGTTATTTTCCTTTTCTTGTCTTTTCCCGCCGTCTTTAATCAAGATATGGCAGTCCTTTATTCTCGAAAGAACAAGGATCCGATTCTTCTCCGACGCCTTCCACGTCCGTTATGGTTATCGCTCTTGCCGGATTATCCGCATTTCCGGCCGTTGACAGTACAAAACGTCTCGGCGGCATGTATTCCTTGCTGCTTGCATCAAGGATTAAATCCGAATAAAACGTCCGTTCCAGCCTGATTCTGCGCGCGCCGCCGTATGTTTCCATGGGGACCTCGTCGAGGACCCCGTCGTTATCGATGTCAGTCAACTGCATCTCGCCTTCACCGGTTAGATAGAACACAGTCACTATGATTCTCATGCCGTAAATCGGCACCGTGTAATTCACGTTGAACGGGTCGAGCTCGATCAGACCCGCATCATCGATGCCCACGTCAAAGCTGGAATAACTGTCGGCAAGAGGAAGATCCCGTCTCAGGCAAAGGCGAAGCTTATATATTTCATAATCTTCGTATCCATCAATCTCTCGTCTGTCTCTGAAGTATAGAGAATCAACAAAAGTGGTTACATCGTTTGGATTCCCAAGGGTCGGAGTAGGATCGATGAATGTCGTCATCCTCACAAATCCCTGGAACGTCACTTCGCGATGACGGTAATCGGGTACCGAGCCTGTGGGTATCCTGTGCTGACGGTCCAGGAGGAGCCCCATATCGAGGATTGGAGTGGGCGACTCCTGTATGCGAACCAGCCGGTACATCGGATCCAGGCTTGACACATAGATACCCTCTACAACCGTATCGTAAAGACCGTCGCCCGGAACATAAGTATCACCGAGGTCCTGCGCGGGCGTATCATCAAACTCTGTATCCGAGTACATCCTCAGCGTTCCGTTCGTGGCTATCTCTATATCTTCGAAATCGAACGGATTAACGAGAATGCCCGAGTCACCGTCCCCGTCAAGATCATCGTCGCAAAGCCCGTTGAAATTCGGATCCAGCAGAAGCCCGGTGTAGTTATTGTAATAGTCCCTGTAAATCGGGACCGGAACGTTTTCATCTTCCGAGTCGGTCGGGTCGTAGTTGTACTCAATGTCGTCTGTGTCGGGATTATCCCGGTTGTCGTAGTTATTGCCGATAAGAGGATCCATCCTTACGCCTTCGCCGTTGAATATGTATCTCGGCGGGAGCGGGTCGTCTATATACGGGAATCCGGGTGTGTAGATCTCGTTGTAGTAATACAAATTGCCGTAGTCGAGAGCTTCGCACAGTTCCATGCGTTCCTGCGCAAGCTGGATCGCCTGCGAATACAACGCGGCGTTCTGGATTACCGTCAGGCTTCGTACGTACAGACTGGCGAGAGGCAGGATGACCAGAAGCAGGATAGTTATGGCCACCATCACTTCAAGCAGCGTAAATCCTTTTCCCTCTCGAATTTTATGCTTCAATGCACTTTTCATGATTTAACCCTGGTATTTCCGTTGGGGTTGAGCCTGTAATTGATTCAGTATCTCACTCCCTGACCCGCTGCTCCTGACTCAGTATTTTTTTCGTCCCCCTGGACGATTCGTTTTTTAAAAATATTCCACCGGCGGACTGTAATCGTGGAAAATATCCAGATCATACGGCCTGAAATTCTGTATGACCACCCGACCGGTCAGATTGTTGATCGTAAGTACCCGTCCCAGTCCCTCATCATATGAATCCTCAAGGGAGAGGGTATCGAACGGGCTCAACGGCTCCTGCGGACCTTCGTCGCCTTCAACCACCACCGTAGGATTGAAGAGGTTGAAGGACTCCATGTTGTAGTCCTCACCTCTCACCTGTAGATGGACCTGGTTGACACCCAGCAGCCCGGGTTCGAGATCGATGATCTCGTTGTTGAATCCTGTCGATTCCGCCAGCGTCCAGCTCGATCCAACCGTCCCGTCAGGAAAAAATACCATGAAGTAAAGCGGGAAATGAGAAAGCACTCCATTCCGTGGACCAATAGGAATCGCGGGATCCCAGAGGAACTCGCGCATACGGATATCGACTTCGTACGGCACTATGTTGTCGCCGCCTACACCCTGGGTATCGCTGAAATCACGGGTGATATTCGTTAGCGCACCGGTTCCCGAATCGATGGTGATCCGAAGCTTCGGGCTTAAAGTCCGAATGGGCTGATTGCCCGGGTACGTGGGCATCAGGAGTACATCCGGATCGAGATAAACTCCGTCTGTGTCTCGATAAACCCATCCAAGCTGTGGATCGTTCACGACATCGGGATCTTCCGGTGTGCCGTCATCCCAGTAAGTGTCATAGTCTCCATCCAGATCACCGTCATAATCACCGACCTCCGGATTCCGACCAGGAAGCTCACCGGGAGCGTCGATTGGATCTGCGTACGCTCTCCAGCCCTGTTCGTTCCAGAGACGGTACATGTCTATCTCGGGGAGGAATTCCAGGTAGACTTTTTCGTTATCCCTTAGGGAAAACAGTCGCGCCTGTCGCATGACGGCAGCCACACGGTTGGTTTCACCTGAGAGCATCCGCTGGGGACGGGTAGCGAGATAGCTGGGCACTGTCAGTGTGACAAGCAGTACGAACACCGTCAACACGACCAGTAACTCGACCAGCGTGAATCCTCGCTGCGAGCCTCCGGAAATCAATGAATGGGACCTTCGAGAACTTTGCCTCTTTGTCATTCCATCTGTCACCGGTATACAGGGGATAAGGCCCCGACGAGGCCTTGCAGGGACTTTGATATTAACAACATATCTTAGCATACTGTGCCTGGTTTTTGTAGTGTAGTCGCCCATCTGGACCTTGCCTCCGCTACGGAAAAATTCGACTGTCGGGCTGGGTGTATTAAAACAAGTTGACTGGGAGGGGGAAAACGGAAGAAGGCCTCGCTTATTTATACCCCATGCATTTATTCTCCGCAAGTGGTTCAGGGGATTTTTCATGCATACTCTCAAGTTGATGGGATATACACGGTCTCCCCCGCCGCGAACCTCTGGATATACCATGTCCATATCTGGTGACCCCAGAAAAATCCTATCAGGCCGCCCATGGCCAGGAACGGTCCGAACGGTATCAGTGTCTTTCTTTTCGCCAGCCCGAAGATCATCAGGAGTATCCCGATCACCCCGCCTATCACAAATCCGAGAAACAGCGACGGCCCAAGAGCGGTTATCCCGACAAACGCGCCCATCATCGCCACCAGCTTCACGTCCCCTCCCCCCATTCCGGCAGGCACGAGTGCCGCTATCAGCCAGAGAAGACCTCCGCCGACTATAAGTCCGATAACCGCCTGCGCGACCGCGTCTACCCATCCGGTCGTCCCGAGAAACGCGATGGTCGGACGGTTCAGCGGAGCGGCTACACTCAGAAGAAGCCCGAGCCAGATTCCCGGGATGGTCAGACGGTCGGGTAAAAGCTTGTGCTCCAGATCGATCATCGCGAGTATCAGAAGGAAGCTCGAAAAGATGAAGCCCTTGAACATCAGCGCGGCGGTGAGAAGGTCCGGGGTGAATCCGAGCGGGGGGTTTCCGGAGAAATTGAAGGAAATCACACGGAGCAATGGAATTCCGAATCCCTGCGGTGGCGGAAGGGTGTAGATCCAGAGTACCACCAGCGCGTAGAGAATCCCGCTGATAAGCTCCACCCAGAAATATCGGCTGGAGAATCGCGCTCCGCACCAGCGGCAGCGTCCCCTCAGCACGAGGTAGCTGATAAGCGGGATATTCAGGTACCATGGAATTTCTTTTCCGCATGATGTGCAATGACTCGGGGGTGACCAGATAGATTTGTAATAAACAAGCCTGTGGATAACTACATTGGAAAGGCTCCCGATTACGGTACCGAATACGAAAGCGATTATGGCCGGGGAGTAGAAAATCAGGACTACGAGGAGTCTTTCCTGTACGCTTAGATGTTCCATGGTCCGGAATGGTTCACTCAGTCTGACGAATAAAGAACCTCAAAATCGTGGTGAATGGGGATAACTCGGAGTACTGCCTGCGTCTCATTATAAGTATCGCCCGAAGCGCATCTCAAAGGAACTCCCATCACACACCATGAAGGATATGTTCAGAGAGAGTAAAGGTCAATGCCCGACGGCCTGTTCTTCTAATCCACCGGACATGCGTTTGATACCTTCACAGTCAACACCGACGCGCCGGTCGCGATGTCCTTCTCATACGCCTCCGACAGAATCCGGAACACATCCCCGCACTCGCCCGAAATTATCGTGCTCATCTTACCGAGCTCCACATCCAACCCTGACATTTCCATCTTCTCAATAAAAGATTCGATTCTCGGTCCGATCTCCGACTCGCCCAGCGGGTAGAGACTTATCTCCGCCTGTACAATCACAGCTTCACCTCCGCGACCAGAAAATTCCCGTTCGTCCAGCCCTCGCTTTTCCCCTTCTCCTCTATCTCCATCGCCTTATCGATAATTCCCGGGACAGGATCGAAAAATACGCACTGGCGTATCCTGACTTCTCCCAGCGGCTTTAATATCTCCCTGATTTCATCCTCGGTGAAGAAATGCGCAGGCGTGTAAATCGGATCTGGTTCGGTTTTTCGTATACGTCCGAGAAACGAGTCTTCATGCAGGACACCGAAGATAAGCCGTCCGCCGCGATGCACCACCCGCGCAAGCTCATTGATGACGTCGATCGGATCATCAACAAATTCCAGCAATGTTATCGCCACGCCGACATCGAAGAAGTCATCCGGGAATCCAAGATGCTCGGCGTTGCCCTCGGCATACCTGACATTCTCGATGTTTCTTTCCTTACGCTTGCGGTTCGCTTCCTCGATCATCTCCGTCGCAATGTCAATTCCCGTTACGTTGTATCCCAGCTCAGCGAACCATTCCGACCAGTGCCCTGTCCCAGACCCGATCTCGATCAGCGGCTGGAAACCCTTTGCTCGCGGAAGTAGCTCCGACACTGCAGCTTTCTCGGCTTCATCAATAACTTTCCCGAGCGGATTATTATAAAAGCTGTCGTATGTTTTCGCGATCGACCCGAAATCGAACCCGCCCCTTACCCTGTCCTCCCATACAAGATTTCGCTCCTCGGATATTACAGTCACCACAAGATTGCCTTTTTTCACGGAGACGGCGATATCCTCCTCCGCGACATTCTCCACTCCCCTCCCCGACATCTCCAAAACATCATCGACCAGCTCGTACATCAGTCCTTCGGTCGTTATACCTTCGCAATCTCCCTGCCACGCCGACAGCGAAACCAGTGTTCCGGGCCGCAATTCCATCCGGAGCGGATAATCCGGTTTTACTATTCTCACCGGCCCGTCATTGGAGTGAATTCTGATCCTGTCCGGATACCGCGCCATAAGTGAGACATTCGTCAGCGTATGGTCAATCCTCTTCCCGACCACTCCCATCATGAGAATCTTATCCGCACCGCGCTTGATTGCTTCGGCAACCGCAAGCTCGCAGTCGGTCTCGTCCTTGTCCCGGGGATACTCTACTATCTTTTTCCCCAGTAACTTCCTTGGATTATCTTCTTTCCAGTCGGAGAAGTTGGCTGAATCGAGATCTCCCACCAGCAGGTCGAACTCGACCTCCGCCTTTCGCAGCACATCCGCGCCGCCATCGACTGCGATGATCAGGTCGGCTTTCTCGACAGCTTCCGTAAGGAAGGTGGATTCGGGCTCTGGTCCGTTTGCCACGATCAGACATCGCATGCGGGAATTCTATCACATTAAAAAACCTCCCATTCGGGAGGTTGTGGTGCAAATTTATTTTTAAGAGAATTATTCGCTCGACGTGCCGTAGTAAGTCTGTGTGATCGGCGCATCGTATTCGGTCGATTTCCTGTGCAGAAGCAGAAGGTCGTGCTCGCTGCTCGCCGCGCGCCTCGCGGTCTCCCACGTAATTTTGCCGGCACGAACGAGCCTTAGCAGGTACTGATCGAAAGTGAACATTCCGTCGGCTCCACCACGCTCCATAACATCCCGGATCAGATATGTCTCTTCGGGATTGAGGACATAGTCTCGAATCTGTGCGGTCACGACCATCGACTCGATAGCAGGGATTCGTCCGCCGCCTACCATCGGCAGCAGCCGCATCGAGAATACCGAGTGAAGCGTTTCCGACATCATGATTCGCGCCTGTTTCTGCTGGTCTGACGGGTAGTAATCGAGAGTACGGTTGATGGTCTGGAGCACGTCGGTGGTATGCAGCGTGGTCATGACAAGGTGGCCGGTGATCGCTGCGGTGAACGTGGTCTGTACTGTTTCTCTGTCGCGCATCTCGCCGACCAGGATCACGTCCGGGTCCTCGCGCATGCCCGCTCTGAGCGCTACGATGAACGAGTCCGTATCGATTCCCACCTCGCGCTGGTTGACAATGCACTTGTTGTCGAAGTGGTAGTACTCGATCGGGTCTTCAATCGTGATGATGTGACCTTCCTTGCTCTTGTTGATGTGGTCGGTCATCGCCGCCAGTGTGGTCGATTTACCGGAACCGGTGGTACCGGTGATAACGATAATACCGCGCTCGGCAAGCGCGACATCCGCGATAATCTTCGGCAGGTTCAATTCCTCGAAACTCGGGATGTAGTACGTGACCAGCCTGAGCGCCAGCCCGATCTCGCCTTTCTGACGGTAGAAGTTGACTCGGAATCGTCCGGGGAAGTCCTCCGGCGAGTAGGAAAAGTCGACCTCGTTCTGCTCGTCGATGAGAAACTCGCGCTTGGGACCGAGGACGATACGTGACAGGTCCTCCATGTCCTGGCGATTCAGCTTCGGCAGGTCTGTCGGCTTGAGAGTACCGTCGATACGCATCCAGGGGGGCTTGTCCACACCGAGGTGAAGGTCGGACGCGCCTTTCTCGTACATGAGGTTCAGCAGGTTTCGTACTGATCGTGCATCAGCCATTTACGTTCACTCCATGCGCATGCTTATTCACAGAACACGTGCAGCGACACGGTTCATGCCGATTGTGATTGTAACAGGAAAAATCATAAATGGGAAGTCTATTCCGAGGGGCATGATGCATCAGAACCACGCGCGTCGGCAAGTGGTTGACTTTTTTTCATTCTTCCTAAAACCGTTGATCTGACAAGCCGCGTGTCACTTGTCCCCAGCTTCACTACTTCAACCTTAGAAAAGACGTGGACAAACCTGCCGGCATTAAGTCTTATGGCATTAATGGATAAAATTATAAGGGGGATTACACCTCGGGCGTCTGGATGTGTTTGTCGATGGCACCCGGCTTACATATCAAAGGATAAAGCCCGTGGAAAGCGTGCATTAGCGCATGAAAATCCCTGCCCTGAATATGAATTTAAATTCCGGGGATACGAAAAGCGCTAATTCGGTGGCGGGTCACCTGCAAATAACTCGTCTGTAAGGAGCGGAATCCTGTGCGTCAGCTCCTGGTCCCCTGCAAGACGGGCAAGCGTGCCTCCAGGGCAGATCGAAGTGTCATAGACCAGCTTTCCATCGAGTTCAGTCTGCACGAACTTCCTCACAATGAGTGTTTTCCAGCCCTGTTCTGTGTCGATCTCCCAGTAATAACCGTTTAGATCGGGATCAACTCCGCATTCGAAATTGCCGGTCTCGCCATCCTGCAGAGCTCCCACGGGATGCCCCCAGCCGACCTCGTTGATGCAGACCCTATCCATGAGCAGTTCTTCGAGCGTTAATGGAATCTCTCCATTCCTCGAAAGGAAGGATTCCGTTATCAATGGCTGGTACCAGGCGACTATAAGGTCTGCGAAAACCTCGGAAGGATCGGTCGCTTTTTCAAAGGTGCCGACATCATCCGCCTCATCGGGTGGTTCCATGACCCGGTTCATCGAATCGAAGACGACACTGGGATATTGCGCGCTCACATATGGATAAAAGGGCTCTTCAGCTTCAAAAGACAGGGTGTAATAATCAAATGCTCCATTCGCGGCAATCTCGATATATACATCGCCCCACTCAGAGATATCACCAGGATTATCGACTATTCCCATCCTTCTGCCTGTCACCGGGTCAGCCGGCCAAAACGGTATTAAATAGTTACTCTGCAACTCATCAATTACATCTTCCACGCTTTCTCCGTATGGGAGATGATTGTTTACCATCCAGTAAGCGACAAATGCCCGATGAAATACATAATCCCTGGTGTATCCGGACATCTTCCGCCTGAAATTGCGGCCTGCCTCCGTATCCTCGGAATACAGTTCCAATTTACGTTCGAGCTGCGACAATCGCTCCTGTTCAGAAACATGATCCGTGAGGACGGCATTGGCCGCCCCCATTGTATGACCGTTTTCCGCCGGTAGAGTCTGACTGGTCCTTGCGCAGCTTGATGCACCGGCGATCATTACCACCAGGGCAACATAAATCGGGAACCTATGCACGGTCGCTCCTTTCAGTAATTTCATTCTGCTCCTCCACTGATAAACCGGATCGATTCATAGATATGCCTCGCAAAGCTCGCAGCTTTCTTCGCACCTTTCAGATTCAGCAACACCATTTGGATCCGGGCACCTTACTATTGATTCAGGACAGTTGGCGTCCGCATTTTCACAGTTAACACGGATTTCTGTCGGGAATATCTCATGACACATCCCCCCGAATCCTTCATCCTCGTAGCATAAAGTCTCGAAATACTGTATATCGCAAAAGAATCTGCATGTCTGGACCACTCCATGGGCTCCAATGACCTCGCAGTCCATCCACACTTCCACGCTGGTATCGGTATGATCCCAGTGAGAATAGCACGTTACATAAGCATTGCCCTGGGCCGGCAGCATCGCGACAAGCGCTAATGCTATTAGGGGTACAATCCAAGCTTTCAACATTGCACACCTCACTTAATTATTATCACGGTCACATTAATATCCTGAAGCTTCATTGTCAATAATTATTTTTTCAATAGTTTATTGTAAATATGCTCTCATATTAATGATACCCCGCAACTATCTTTTCCCCAACAGCATATACCTGCAAACATAAAAGAAGGCCTCCGGATGAAGGCCTTTCTGGTTTGTCTTCTGGTGGTAATCCTTCTGTCAGTTAATGATGTTTACAAGGTTGAAAATCGGGAGATAGAGGCTGACTACGATGATTCCTACAATGATACCGATGACGATAATCAGGAGCGGCTCGATAAGACTTGCCAGCGCGCGGATAGTCGCGTCGATCTCGACATCATAGTAGTCGGACAGCTTATAGAGCATTTCCTCGAGGTTACCGGCGTCCTCCCCTACCGATATCAGGTTGGTTACCATCGGCGGGAAAACACGCGTCCGTTTCATCGGTCCGGCAATCGTCTCACCCTCGCGTATTCGCTCCCGCGTGTAGTCTATCGCGTTTGCGATTACCAGGTTGTTCGCTGTATCGCGGGTTACTTCGAGAGCCTCGATAAGCGGCACGCCCGATTCCTGGAGAGTTCCGAGAGTGCGGCTGAAGCGGGTGATCGCAACTTTCCTGGCCAGGGGTCCGAAAAGCGGCATGCGGATGACGATCGGATCAAATATCCGGTGACCCCACTTTGTTCCCCGGAATTTCCATAACACAGTAAAGAGTCCAAGCGGGACAATTGTGTACCAGTACCAGTTGTATCGGAATTCCTCCGAGATATCGAGCATCGTCTGCGTCAGTTCGGGAAGCTGTGCCTCGCCACCGGAGAAGTCCTTGTAGAATTCGGCGAACTGGGGAACGATATAGACCAGCATGAACAGGCTTATGCCTATCGATACAAGGGTTACGAGTGACGGATAAACCATCGCCGACTGTACCTTGCGCCTTAGTTCGAGCTCGTTCTCGTAGAACACCGCAACACGTTCAAGGATTCGGTCCAGGACACCACCGATTTCTCCTGCGTGGACCATCGCGACGAAGAAGTTGGAGAACGCGGACGGGTGTTTGTTCATGGCCGTAGCCAGAGTAATACCCGACTGCACGTCGATACGGGTCTTATGGATAATCTGCTGGAACTTGCGTTGCTGCGTCTGTTCCTCGCAGGTGTCCAGGGCTTCCGACAACGTCAGGCCTGCGTTAATAAGCAGCGCCATCTGCCGCGAGAATATGGTCAGCAGACTCAGTCCGACCTTGGTGAAGCGGTCGACAATATCCCACGGCGACCAGGTGAACGCCCTTCGTTCGTAAATGCGTAGAACGTAGTATCCCTCTACGCCGAGGGTTTCGATGACCGACTGCTGGCTGTCGGATTCGACCGTATTCTTGACAGTGTTGCCTGCGCTGTCTCGCGCGACATATACATACGTTTTCACCTATTTCACCACCCGGGTAGATATCTGGTTGGTTGCATCATGCATTGTCTGTCTTACTTCCGGATTATCAAGCCAGTATTAGGAACGGGGAAAGACTGCGAGGGTTCAAGTATTATCTACATCGGAACCCGCCTGTTGTCAACCCCGAAATTGTTCTTTACATGTAGCCCTGTCCGAGTTCGGTCATCTCGCCCCGACCGGTGCCCGCTTCTTCCTCTGATATTCCTGCCGGACCAGCGGCGATGAGCCTCTGTAGGTTCGACGGGCTGTGAGCGGCCGCCATCGCGGTTTCGAGTGTGATCTTGCGCTCGAAATAGTAATTCCTGAGACACTGGTCGAGGATGATCATACCTAGCTTCGAGTGAGTCATCATCGTCGAGTGAATCTGGAAGATTTTCCTCTCGCGGATAAGGTTCCTGATCGCGGGCACGTTCAGCATGATCTCGAATGCCGCGATACGTCCGGCACCGTCCGCTCTCGGCAGAAGGGCCTGTGTGCAGATGCACCTCAGCGTGTTGGCGAGCTGCGCGCGGATCTGGTCCTGCTGCCCGAACGGGAAGACGTCGATAATTCGGTCGACAGTCGCTGGTGCGGAGTTCGTATGTAGGGTTGCGAACACAAGGTGGCCGGTTTCGGATGCTGTGATGGCGGTCGCGATGGTTTCGTGGTCGCGCATCTCGCCGACCAGTATGACGTCCGGGTCCTGCCTTAGTACTCGCCTCAGTGCTTCACTAAAACTCATCGTGTCTTCGCCGATCTCGCGCTGGTTGATGTTGGACATCTTGTGGTCGTGCACGTATTCGATCGGGTCCTCCATTGTAACGATGTGAACGTCCTTGTTTTCGTTGATGACATTCAGCATCGATGCAAGGGAAGTAGTCTTACCGGAGCCCGTAGGACCGGTAACGATTACCAGCCCTCGAGGTTCCATGATGACCTCTTTCATGATGTCGGGGATGAGGAGCTCCTCCATCGTCGGTATGCGCTCCGGGATGGACCTCATGACCAGCGCGATGGTTCCCTTCTGCCAGAAGGAGTTGCAGCGGAACCGCCCGATCCCCTTCTGGGAGTAACCGAAGTCGATTTCTCGTTCCTTCTCAAGCCTCTTACGCTGGTCCTCACGCATGATCGAGAACGCCAGACCCCGGGTATCCTCGGGTGTTAGTACTTCCAGGTCCAGACGTATCAAACGACCATGTACTCGAAGCGTGGGGGGTACGCCCACCGTGATATGAAGGTCGCTGGCTTGTCTCTCCGCAAGCTCGATGAGGAGATCAACAATTGTGTAATCCATGGAAGACCTCGAATCGCGAGTAGAATTTCTGTGTCATCATGTAATAACAGCAACACGCGTATGCACGTGCATACACAGGAACTATAACAGCCCCGGCTGTAACCTCGGTAGCATAACAGATTTTACGAGCCTTTGACAACCTGTAAAATCCGCATGTTTCTCAACACTTCTTTTATCGGTAGTCGACCATAAATGCATGATATTAACTCCTCGACCTCACGCTCACGTACTGATGCTCCTTCAGATAGAACCGATTAAGAAGATCCGGTCCGCAGTTCTCGCTCAAGCCGATACGTGTCGTCTGCACAATGCCGCCGTACTGCCCAACAATTTTTTTCCTGTGACCCGGTGTCGGAATTAGAATTTTCAACCGGGATGAGAGCACATCCAGCCCGTACTCATCACGCCCGATCCCCATAGCCGCGGCAAGCTTACCCGGACCATTCGTCAGATCGATATCCCGTCTCGCTTTAGCTCTTCGTACCCTCATCAGCTCGATGCCTTCGAACGGTTCGATCGCCCTTATGAGCACCGCACATCCGTGCCCCTCACGCTCGGTTACGATATTGAACATCCAGTGATTGCCGTAGGTGAAGTAAGTGTAGGCGTGACCCGGCTCGCCGAACATGGCGCGGTTACGGTTCGTCTTTCCCCTGAACGCGTGACATCCCGGCTCGGTAAACAGATATCCTTCCGCCTCTACAATCAT
>Ga0272444_10003412_pt1 | contig 14296 bp, 13 predicted proteins | sample SSMForm13_FD_201033 | JGI IMG/M metagenome (GOLD analysis project Ga0272444, IMG submission 201033) | Marine sediment archaeal communities from Little Sippewissett salt marsh, Falmouth, MA, United States - SSM-Form-13 | ecosystem: Environmental > Aquatic > Marine > Wetlands > Sediment ...
ATTATATTCGACTAAATATTGCGCCTCTACAGGATCAAGAAGGAGTGGATCTTCAAAATCTTCTCTTGGCCTCGGATCTCCGAGAGGTTTTCCGTAAAAACCATTATTGTATAACTCGCGAGCTTGTTTGATATCCCAGATTATGAACCGGTTATCATCAAGAAGCTCGGCTACAGGTTTCTGCAAGGGATCACCCTAAAGGGCGATTATTCTTATCAGATCTGATGCGTCTCTTACGGTGTCTACGAGTTCTTCTATCTGATTAACAGTATCTTTCAAGGTAATAATGGTGGCAATTCCAGCCCCGCTATCAATTATGTCCATCTCTACCTTTACGTGAACCATATCTACTTGTCGCTCTATATCATCTATCTCTTTTGTAAAGCTGATTGATTTCTCGCTGTTGAATCCGAGACTCATCATCGCCTCTCGTAGTTTCAATAAGCTATCAAAAGCGAGATCAGCTACCTCTGTCATCTGCTCTGCCACGCCTTCAGGCAGCGACCATTCCCGTTTCTCCATCTCAGCAAGCCTCTGACCAATGCTATTGATATGGTCCATGATGTCCCCAAAGCTACTAATGAGTCTAAAGAAATCCTCTCTACTAACCAGTACTCCGCCTATCTCATGGAGTTCTTTTATCAATGTGGCCTTAATATCACTAGATTCTTTCATTATAGATTGAATTTCATCAGTATATCCTGCTGCTATTCCCTCTTTCTTCACCAGAGCATCTGTGATAGCTAGGATTTTTCTAAATGCTTCAACAATAAGTCTTGCGTTATCTTGACATAACATGAGAAGATTACGCATAGTCCGATCTTCAGATTCAACAGGAAATACCATTCGAACACCAGTAAGTTTTCTATCTAATAATTAACGTAGCAGGTATTAAACTTTAAACATGTTAGAAATTACTCGACGCATCAAATATGTACAATAAATAGAGAAATAGTGGAGGTATGTTATCGCTTCTTCTTGCTGCTTGTCCACCATTCAAGATAATCTTGGTTACGCTGCCGTTTTTTTTCGTCTTCGTCGTCGTCTTTTGTATAGAGCTTATCTAGGGCTCGACTAAGTTGTGCTTCAGTGTATGTGAGACCGCAGCTTTGGCAGCTATATTGTCGAAGCTTGGGATCCCATTTCAGGGTCCCACCACATTCTGTGCAATAGGGTATTAGAAGTCGCCTCCTGTGTTTTTTTCATTACCCATATCGATCACTATGCTGAACCCATCTATACTCCCCGACATTAAAGGATTACTAGATTACCACATGCGAATAACTGCAGATAAAATCTTAACATAATACATCAAGAAATAGGAAAAAAGTAGATGGTTAAGCAAGGTTTTTGGGTGGAGCCGCGATGTACCCCTGCTCCATCAAGAGCTTGACGATGTTCTGCGTCCTACTAATAATTGATTCAGCTCTCTCGTATAGCTCATTCCCGCTCATCTTGATTCGGGCTAATCCTTGCTCCTGTGCCTTCAAACCAGTCTCCATCGCTTGTAGAGGATAGATCTCCCATTCATCCATACTAGGTATAATGTAATCTTTTGAGAGCCCCTTATCCTCCGCGAATTTTGCTAAGGCTGTAGCTGACGCGATACACATCTCATCACTGATTGTCTTGGCGCGAACATCCAATGCTCCTCTGAAAATGGCTGGGAATACAAGGCTATTATTAACCTGGTTGGGGAAGTCACTTCTTCCAGTCGCCATGATCTTTACCCCTGCTTCTTCAGCCTCCCACGGCCATATCTCAGGAACCGGGTTTGCACAAGCGAAAACAATCGAATCAGAAGCCATTCCTTCGATATCTTCTTTCTTTATAGTGCCTGGACCAGGTTTACTGGCTGCGATTATTATATCGCTTCCCTCGGCTGCTTTCTTTAATTTGCCCTCGATGTTGTCTGGGTTTGTATCCAAAGCGATAGGCCACTTGTAGGTTCCCTCGAGTTCTTCCCTATGTGTTCCTATGGCGCCTTTACTGTCTACCATTATGATGTTTTTTGTGTTTACTCCCGCTGCTTTGAGTACATAATATGTTCTCGTATTTGCAGAACCCGTTCCTACAATGGTGAATTTTGCCTCATTCATCTTCTTACCCACAAATTTCAAGGCATTAATAGTTCCTGCTAAGATAACAGCTGCAGTCCCTTGTTGATCGTCATGCCATACCGGGATAGGCATCTCTGCCCTGAGTCTATCTAGAATCTCGAAGCATTTTGGTTTACTAAAGTCCTCTAGGTTGATTCCCCCGAAGCTGGGTTCTATCCATTTTACTGCCTGTATTATCTCATCTACTTTCTTGGTGCTGAGGCAGATGGGGAAGGCATCAACCCCTCCAAGATACTTGAATATGAGTGCTTTTCCCTCCATAACAGGCATCCCAGCCTGCCCTCCGATATCACCTAATCCTAAGACACGAGTTCCATCACTTACAACTGCAACATAGTTCCACTTGCTTGTTAATTCGTATGCTTTTTCCTTGTCTTTCTCAATATCAAGACAAGCTTGGGCTACTCCAGGTGTATACCAAATGCTAAAATCCTGTAGGCTTCTTATAGCAGCTTTCGGCATTACCTCGACTTTTCCTCTGTAGAATGCGTGCATATCTGGTGCAATTTCTTTCCATTTGGATGCTTTCTTAAGCATCTCCTCGGTGTCAACGCTCAAATTAATCACAAGGGAATTACTGATTCATGTATTTAAGATATGAATATAGAAAAAAATGAAAAAAGGTGGTTAGGGGTATTCCTCTAGAAGAGCATCTCTAACATCATCTTCCAGCGGGCCTTCTCCATCAACGATATCATGGAATGTTACAAATACTCTCTCTAGTTTTCTCCAGTCAGGCACATATGCCCTGCTAAACCAGACCCGACTGCTATCAACGTCATCATCCTCAATATCCCACCTATACTCGTCTATGCGTTCCTCGCTTAGAACATGTGCATGACCGTATGGTCCTTCGTGTTCTGGTGCTTCTAGGGCCATTATCCCATCTGCTCCATGGGCAAAGGCATATAGTAGATGTTCTTTCTTGAGTCGTGCTAAGCTTGGTAATGGAATGATGCGTATGCTGCTTGGATAAGATAGCCTCGCCAGTCCAGCTAGATCAACCGCCGTGTAAGCGGTTTCCTGCTCGACAAAGGCAATTATCTTGAGTTCTGCTTCGCTTCCTTCTAGGGCGCCTTTGATGTTTGCTTTCAATTGTTTGTCTGTGAGCCCTTGCTGGTCTAGTGCGTTCTCTTCACAAGCGGGTATACATGCGCCGCATCCACTGCACATTATCTCATTAATTACAGGCAAATCATTTTCCATGGAAATCGCATGCTCTGGACAAACCTCGACACACGCCTCACAGGCAGTGCAAGCATCAGGGACAGACAAGAAAGCCTTGTTAGGCTCAATAACCCGGTCTCCACTCAGGAAATTCACCACCTTCATGGCAGCTCCTTCCGCCTCAGCAGTAGTGCTCTGGATATCTTTTGGACCTATAACTGTACCAGCCGCGAATATACCATCACGCTTGGTGCTTACAGGGTCTAGCTTGGGGTGACGCTCTAGGACAAACTTGTCCTCATCTGCTGGGACTCGTAGGGATTCCGCTAGTTTTAGGGAAGCCTCAGGTGCGACGATTGGTGGTGTCAGTACAACTAGATCGGCTGGATACTCCATCATCCTGTTGAGCATCATATCCTCGCTCCTGACTAGAACATGATCGTCTTCTGGGACTATCTCAGTCACCTTTCCCTTGACAAACATTGCGCCTTTCTCTTGGGTTGTTTTATAGAACTCTTCGTATCGTCTTCCCGGTGCCCTGATGTCGATGTAGTGTATTGTAACGTTTATTCCTCTGTCTCTTAGAAGCTGTGCCTGCTTTAGGCTGTAGAGGCAGCATACTCTGCTACAATGAGGTCTTCCTACCTCTGAGTCTCGGCTCCCTGCACATAGCACATATGTGACGTTTTGAACTGGTTTTCCGGTTTTTGGCACGATTATCATGCTTCCGGTGGGTCCATTCACATCGAGAATTCTTTCCATCTCCAAACTTGAGACCACGTTTGGGTACAATCCATACCCATATTGAGGTAATCCGCTTAGATCATATAGCTCGAAACCGGTTGCTAGTACTATTGCTCCGACTTTTAACTCGATCTCTTTACCTGGATCATTTATATCGATGGCTTCTGCTGGGCAGGCTCTCTCACAGGCTCCGCATTTCAAGCAGGCATCAAAATCAATAGTATAGATGCTTGGGACGGCCTGGGGGAATGGTCTATAGATAGCTGTTCTTTCTTGTAATCCCTCATTGTATTCGTCAGGTGCCTTGGCGGGGCATACCTGACTGCATGCTCCGCAGCCGATGCATTTCTCAGGATCAACGCCCCTAGGCTTGACCCATATCTTTACGTCGAAGTCCCCAGGAACACCTGTTATCTCCTTTACCTCGCTGTAGCTGAGGAGGTTGATGTTTTTCCCTTGGCTTATTTGAGCCATCTTGGGTGTTAGAATGCATTGACTGCAGTCCAGTGTCGGGAATACCTTTGGAAACTGTATCATGTGCCCCCCGATGCTTGCTTCCTTCTCGACGAGATGTACCTTCATACCATACTCGTTTAGTCTGAGACTTGTAGTGATTCCCGCTACTCCCGCGCCAATAACGAGTGCCTCTGGTACGACCTTCATCTTTTTAGATTCAAGCTCACTAGATTCCTTGGACCGCTCAATGGCTCCATTAATTAGATCAGTGGCTTTCTCCGTGGCGCCCTCATGATCATCTTTATGGACCCAGCTGCATTGCTCCCTGATGTTAACTACCTCTAAGAAGCCTTGGTTGAGCCCTTCCTCCTCAAGATTACTTAGGAAGGTGCTCTTATGCATCTTGGGGGTACAGCATGCTAACACCACTCGCTCCAAGCCTTGCTCTTTAACCATCTTCCTGATATTATCAACGCTGGGCTTACTGCAGAGGTAGCGCTCTATCGTGGCGACATCCACGTCGTCTCCCAGAGATTCAACTACTTTCTCTGTATCGACGACATCGCCGATGTTACCGCCGCACTCGCAGACCCATACGCCTATTTTTGGTTTTGACATGGTTTTTTCCTACAGTAGTTTTAGCTGATGCTCGATAGTTTTCTTGCCTCTGTACTCTGGCAATAACATTGGACTCTTACGATCCGTCTCAACGCCGGATTCTTCGAGTAGTCTCTCATAATCGTCTACATGGCTCAAAGATAGCTTTCCTACCTCGGCTGTTTCGGCTCGCTCGGCTGCTGCTTTTCCGGCTCTCCTACCAAATACATAGAGGTCTAGTTGACTGTTTCCCATTAATCTGTTCTTGCCGTGTACGCCTCCACAGATTTCACCTGCAGCATATAATCCGGGTACCTTGGTCTCAGCTTTTACATTGATGTGTACTCCACCGTTTTGGTAGTGAAGCGTTGGGAATACCAACATGGGTTCCTTGCGTATGTCTATACCGAATTTGTGATAGTTTCTCATCATGGCTGCGAACTCGCGTTCAATGGTACCTTCCCCGTTGATGATATCAATGAGAGGTGTATCTAGCCACACGCCGATCATGCCTGATGGGGTTGTGATTCCCTTCTTCTTTCCATAGCATTCCCTGATGAGCGCTGATGCCTCGACATCCCTAGTCTCCAATGGGTAGACGAATAGCTCTCCATCCACGTTAACTGGCTGAGCGCCTCTAGCCCTAAGCTTCTCGGTACATAGCTGTCCAACGATCTGTTCGGGATACGCTGAACCCGTTGGATGGAACTGTGTGCTATCCAAGTGAACTAGCTCTGCTCCAGCCCTATACGCCATAACAATACCGTCACCTGTGGCGCCATAATGGTTGGTTGTCTCAAATCCCTGAATGTGGAGCCTTCCGAATCCCCCTGTAGCTAGAATCGTGGATTTGGCTCGCGCTACTTTATACTCGTCACTATCAAGATCATATAGCAATGCTCCTCCAACCTGCCCTTTATCGTCCTTGAGGAACTCTACTGCGGATGTAAACTCGATGTAACTGATTTCACGGTTGATCACCTCATCCACAAGGACCCTTGTGATCTCCATTCCAGTATAGTCCTTACAGCTATGCATCCTGCGTCGACTAGTGCCTCCTCCGGGCGCCAACTGCATGGTACCATCCTCTAGCTTATCATATTTGACTCCTAGTTCCTCGTGCCACTTGATTACATCTGGACCATCTTTGACCATCGCTTCAACGAGTTCTGGGTCATTAAAGTAGTGGCCCCCTCCAATAATGTCTAGATAGTGTATTACTGGACTGTCTCTTGGATGGTCTGCTGCTTGGATTCCTCCTTGGCTCATTTTGCTATTTGCGTCACCAAGGCGCAGCTTCTGGACTATCAATATCTTATCTGGGTCAATGCCGTTATCATTAGCTATTATCGCGGCACTAAGTCCAGCGCCTCCTGCTCCAATAATCATTATATCTACATCATAGTCTATCTTTTCGAGATCGATCTTAGAAGTATCCACTATGCTGTGAGCTTCTAGTTGATCGACAACCTCGTGAGGCATCAAAAGACCCTTGTTGTGCCCAATCTTAAGTTCGCGTTTCTGGTCCATCTTCCAGTCAGGGTGATACCCCTCAAGCACCTTTTGACGTTCATCAGCAGTCATGGGTGCGTATCTTTTTCCCACCCGATCCGCTCTTGTTTGTTTCACTTTCTCAAGACTTTCTTTCATATATTCTGGGTATCCGCTCTCGTAATCACTCACTGAGATCAACCTCCCTGTTGTTATAGAGTTCTGCAAGCTCTTCCTTGCTAGCCTTCATTAATTTATCAATATCTTCATCATAGATCTCTTCCTCTACCTCCTTGACACGATCAAGGACATGCTGGCTGGGTCCATCAATATACTTCGCGTTTAGTCTTCTCGCGAGGGTTGCTACATTATATGGCACTATCTCTGCTGGGCATCTTACCGCACAGAGTCCACAGCTTATGCAGTCAAAGCTCAGTTCAGCTGTTTTTGCGATATCCCCCCTAAGCGCAGTCTGAACATAATCCATCACCATGATATCCTGTGGACACGCCTTGGTGCAGGTATTACATGAGAGACACCTGCTTACCTCTGGGTAATACTCCAGAATGGTGTTAGCGTCAGGTCTCAACTCGTTAATATTGTAGGTTATTTTCTCTGCTGGGTTGAAGGGTATCTGGGCGATATACATGCCATCCTCAACTATTTTTTGGCACGCCAATGCGCCTTCCAGCTTATAGCTTCCTTTTGTTCTGTAGAGGGTTGCGCAGGCGCCACAGTAGCCTCCTCGACACCCTGATCCTCTTCGGAACTGGTGTCCAGCGTACTCCATGGCCTTCATTATGGTCAGGTCGCCCGGCACCTCGTATTTCTTTCCCATCACATAGATGGTGACCATTTCATTTGTTGCTTCCATTTTTATTTTTCTCCATTAGGCCCATCTCAGTTAGGAGGGGCATTGGGTCTGGCTTGTTAGCCTCGAATGCAGTTGCTTCTTCGTCTAGCCCAAAGGCGAGTGCCATGAGCTGTGTGAAATAGACAACCGGTATTGAATCAAAACTTGGGTACTGTTTCCTTATCTGGGTCTGTCTTGGACCCAGATTATACTCACAGAGAGGACAAGCGGTTACCAAGATATTGGCTCCCGCGTCTTCTGCTTGTTTGAGTATATTGTAGCTTAGGTCTGCTACGGCTTCTTTCATGTGAACTGTGTGATAGCTCCCACAACACTTCTGTTTGTGGCTGAAGTCCACCACCTCTGCTCCAAGAGCCTCAATTAGGTTCTCCATTATCGTGGGATTATCCGTATCATCTATCCCGATACCTCTTGGTCTAAGAAGCAAGCAACCATAATATGGCGCAACCTTGAGTCCTGTGAGGGGCTTCTTGACGGCCGATTTTACCTCGTCCCATCCGCCTTCTCGCAGAACCTCTAGTAGATGTACTATCTCGACGTTTCCACTGTACTGTATATCCTCTCTGTACATTGTATCGTGGATTTTTTTCTTCTTATCCCTATCTGATTTGAAGACCTCGTTGGCTCGTTTGAGCGTATTATAACACATGGCGCAGAGGGTTACCATCTTCTTGTTATCCACCATGTCTTGTTCCTTCAACTCCTCGACCCGTATCATGTTACGGATGGGAGCCAAGTGATGCATAACGTCATCTGTCGCCAACGCATGCACTGTTCCACAGCAGTTCCAACGCTCAGGCTCAACCAACTCAATATCAAGAACCTCTGAAGAGGCTAGAGTTGAGTCCTCGAAGTTTTTCGCCGTGGTTTTTAATGTGCATCCAGGGTAGTATGTGTATCTTGTCATGCTGTTAATTTCCTCTGGTTGCTGATTATTGCTATCTGGGGTAGCTCTCTGAGTTCCTCCTGTGTTAAGTCGTCGAGGCTAACACGGTTGTACTTCTTTCGAAGTACAAGTTGCCTCAACGCCTCCATGACGTTGGCAATATCTATTCCTCTTGGGCACCTTACCTCGCAGTTGAAGCAGGTCATACATGTCCAGATGGTCTTGGATTCCAGTGATTCTTCCAATCCAAGCTGTATCATCCTGATTATAGTAGAAGGTAGATAGTCCATTTCTTGCGTCATTGGGCAGCCGCTACTGCATGCTCCACATTGGAAGCAGAGGTCTACGTTTTCTCCGCTAAGCTCATTTACCCGGTTCTTGAATGTGTTCTCGCCGGGATTAAAGCGCAGAGTCTGTTTGGACCCGAATGAAGACATCTCTATACGGTTTGTATTGTGAATAATAATGTTTTGGAGTAAAATTGATAATTGGGGCTTCCAGCATTATCCATTTAGTAATTTTACTGTTTGGTTTTGGACGTTCCGTCAGTGGACCACGGTACTGTATGTATTGGTTTACATCCAATAATGTTTTTATATAATACCAAAATATATTGGTACTATGTTGGTATATGTGGTTGAGGGGCATCAACAAAGAGAGGTAGCTAAATGCTTGTTTATATTTTAGTTGGATTAGTTTGTGGTTTCGTCGACAGCGCACTGGGAATGGGGTTTGGAGTAACTAGCGCAACATTATTAGTCACATTTGGAGTAACCCCTGCGATAGCAAGTGCATCGGTTCACGCAGCTGAAGCAGTTGTAGATATTAGCTCTGCTATTGTTCATCATCGATTGGGGAACGTGGATTGGAAACTTGTCACAAGGATGGCGATACCAGGTATCATTTCTGCTGTATTGGGGGCATCATTACTAAGCTGGCTTTCACTATCTGTAGCCAAACCATTAGTGAGAATCATTTTAATCGTTATGGGGTTCATGGTTTTTTATCGTCACGCTTTCAAATACGAGATTAAAGGAAGCCTAAGCGGCAATCAGGCTATATTACTTGGTTTCACAGCAGGATTCCTTGATACTTTAGGTGGTGGAGGCTGGGGACCAATCGGTACTCCCAGCTTGATTCTATCTGGATCAAAGCCAAACAAAGCGGTTGGTACGATTGAGTTCACGGAGCCATTTGTCTCTCTTGCTGCTGTAATTACCTTTGGTGTAACAATTGGTTTTGAGAACTTTATGTGGAATATGACCATACCTATGATAATCGGTGGATTAATTCTAACCCCAATTGCTGGATGGGTAACCTCCAAGCTACCGAAGAGGTGGCTTGGGATATTAATAGGCATATGGTTGATAGGTCTGAATATATACGGTTTAATAGCATAGCCCAAAAACCCTAAACCTTTGATCCGTTCTAGTACTATGATTAACTTGGATCATTATCTGAAAACCCCGGTATCTGAGGATGATATTCGTAAACTCAAAGCCGGGGATCTAGTTTACATCTCTGGTACTATCATAACGGCTAGGGATGAGGCACATCTAAAGGCGCTAGAGTTACACGAGGAAGGCAAGAAACCCCCTGTTAGTTTTTCAGGGAGGGGCGTTTTCCATTGTGGGCCGATTATGAGGAAAGACTCAGAGGGTAAATGGGAAGTTGTAGCAGCTGGACCAACAACCAGTGCTCGCATGGAGATTTTCCAAGACAACTTCATTGAGGTATTCAAACCAGCCATAATCATCGGTAAAGGTGGTATGGGTGAGAGAACCAGTCAAGCATGCCAGAAATTTGGATGTGTTTATGGCGCATTCACTGGTGGGGCAGCCTTGCTTGCAGCCCGTGGTATTAAGGAGGTTGAGGATGTTTTCTGGCTTGACGAACTGGGGATGCCTGAATGCCTCTGGGTATACAAGGTTGAGAACTTTGGACCCATGATAGTCACAATAGATACCCATGGAGCAAACTTGACAGCCGATGTTGGTGTGAAGGTGAATAAGAATCGTGACAGAATTATGGAGGAGATGAGGAAATGAACAACATAGAGAAGATAGTTGAGGATACAGCAGTAGAGTTACTACGTATCTCAGCCACAGAACTCCCAGTCGAGTATATCGAGGAGATGGATAGACTGATGAATGGGATGAGTGGCGCAGTGGGGAAAGCTCAGATGAAAAATATTCTAGAAGATGCTGATATTGCTCGTGATGGGTCCAAGCCTATGTGTCAGGATACTGGTATAGTGGCTTTCATGGTCAAGGTGGGGGACGAGTTCCCTCTACGTTCAAACCTCAAAGAGATTCTTGTGGAGGCGACGAAAAAAGCCACAACAGATGTCCCCCTAAGACCCAACGCCGTTGATATGTTCAAGGGAAACACGAGGAATAATGTTGGTCTAAATGGCTATGTGCCCATTATATACTGGGATCTAGTGCCCGGAGACAAGCTGGAGATCATCACTATGCCCAAGGGCGGGGGGAGCACAAACGTCGCCGCGCACCGAATGCTCAAACCCGGACTAGGCATAACAGGTGTCAAACAATTCGTCGTAGAAGCAGTAGCCAAAGCAGGAAGTCTCGGATGTCCACCATATTTCATCGGAGTAGGTGTGGGAGGAGGCGAAGACCTGTGCATGAAACTAGCCAAAAACGCTCTATTGAAGCCTTTCAAGGTACACAGTAGCAAGCCTGAGGTAGCAGCAATCGAGGAGGAGCTATACGAGAAACTCAATGAGCTTGGGATAGGCGCTATGGGTCTCGGTGAAGGTCCAAGCGTGCTTGATGTGCATGTTGAGATGGCTGCAAGGCATCCTGCGAGTCTCCCCGTTGGGATCGTTATCAGTTGCTGGGCATTACGGCACGCCAAGGCAACTATCGGTTCTGATGGCTCTGTTGATATAGATACGAGCGCCTAGTTTTTTATAAGACGGGTTCATTGAACCCATTATCTTGTCTCTTGTATGGGCTCTAGCTATCGAGTCGTTAAGCTGGATCGAGTTAATGCGTCTAAACGAGGATGCGGCTATTAGGAAGACTGTCAAGCAGCTACGAATAGATGTCGAAGAAACCGTGGATACTGCACGGGAGCTTGTGTATGAAACTGTTAGGCGCCTGAACGTCATTGATTTCTTGATTGAGGAAGCTCTTGAGCCAGAGAGTTTAGAGGAGTTAAAGATCGGTTTGAGGAGTTATCTTAGGCTCTATACTTATCTGGTTCATTTCTCTGATGGCTCTCTTCTCCGTGCAAATGCGCTTGTTGAGCAAGCGAACCAGTTGTTTGGGAATAGGGATCTAAAAAAAGTAAGACAATTGCCTGATTTGATCCCCCTAATGTCCATCCCATACCATGAGATGACGGATACCCAGAGATTAGCTTACAAGTATTTTCATCCAACATGGTATGCCTCCTATCTCTACAACCAATTCGGGGAAACCATGACAGAACACCTGCTCAAACCAATAGAATACCCCAACTATATTCGTGTAAACACCCTCAAGGTAGACTCAAAAATAGACCAACTATATGATCAGGGATTCCAGCTAGTCACCGAACCACTACTACCCAATACCTATAGACTGATAGATGATGCAGGGGTAACCAAAACCAAAGCATACAGAGAAGGCTTTTTCATTAGACAGGACAAAGCGAGCATACTCGTGGGAGAGGTCGCGGCTCCAAAACCAGATGAAACTATTCTCGATGTCTGTGCAGCCCCAGGAATAAAGACCAGCCACATGGCTCAGAAAATGGGAAACACTGGACGAATCATATCAGTGGATTATGATGAACGTAGGTTGAAAAGCTGGAGGACATTGATGGACCGACTTGGTGTAAAAAACGCTGAATCGGTGCTTGCTGATGCGACTAAGCCTTATAGGTTGCCTGATATCGAGGCAGACATGGTTGTTGTTGATCCACCATGCACCGGAACAGGGCTGCTTCATAAGAGCCCCAGTAGCAAGTGGCGTTTAACCCCCCGCAGCATCGATAACATGGCGAGGCTGCAGAAAAAGATCCTATGGAACTCTGCGGCTCATCTGAGGGATGGGGGGGCTCTTGTGTACAGTACTTGTAGTATCACTGTTGAGGAAAATGAAGGAGCCATTAACAGCCTATTGGAGAGGGTGCCTGAGTTTAAACTAGTAGAATCATCCCCCCGTATTGGTGACCCGGGTTTAAATGGGATGGATGAGGCACAGAGGTTATACCCCCATAAGCATGCATGTAACGGTTTCTTCATAGCGAAGCTTGTGAAGCATATATAGGCTGGCACTGGAGAATACCTGCTATGCGTATCAGGGTCCGTATGATGGGGGTTCTCAGTAAAGCCCAAGGAAACAAAGAAATATTTCTGGAACTCCCAGATGACTCAACAGTTGGAACCGCCATCAAGACGATCATCTCACGAAATGAGGTGTTGAAAGAGGTGCTATGGGACACTGAAGTAGATAGCCCAAGCCCAAACGCCTTGATAATGCTCAACGGGGTAGAGATCAAGAACCTCCAAGGAACAGATACCCCCCTGATGCCTGATCAAGAACTAGTCTTGTTGTCTGTTGTTCACGGCGGCTAGGTTTTTATCTCACCCAGCCCAACACCACAGCGATGTCCACCCCCTGCACCAGATGCAACATAAAACCATCAACATATCATAGAGAATACTCGGGGGAAAGGCTCTGTCCTGATTGCTTTAAAGAGACAGTGCTTGATCGAGTGAAGCGAACCATCAACAAGTACAAGATGTTTGAATGGGACAGCCGAATAGCCATAGGGGTATCTGGGGGAAAAGACAGCCTAGTCCTGCTTCATCTCTTACATATGATCGAGTCGGTTCGCCCCAAAGCCGAGCTGATCGCAGTATGCATTGATGAGGGAGTATCAGGGTACAGGGATGAGGCACTGAGGCTGGCTGAGATAAACTGTAGAAAACTGGATATCGAGATGCACACCCTCAGCTTCAGTGATTTTTTCCATGAGACCATGGACGAGATAGCTGTCAAGGAGAGAGAACTAGGAGCCTGCAGTTACTGTGGGGTGCTCAGGCGCAGGGCATTAAATGAGGCAGCCAAGCAGGTAGACGCAGATCGATTGGCTACAGGGCATAACCTTGATGATATGGCTCAATCCGTCTTGCTGAATATACTCAGGGGAGACACTAATCGAATAGATTCTTTTAATCCCGGGGGGCAACAGCTAGGAGAGTATGTCCGCAGGGTTAAACCCCTCTGTGAGGTCCCTGAGCGAGAGACCACCTATTATGCTTTCATCGATAACATGGAGTTCCAGAGTCTTCCATGCCCCTATGCTGATGAGGCTATGAGGTCTGATGCCCGCAGATTCCTTAACCAGATGGAGCACAAACGTCCAGGCATAAAATTCGCTGTATATCAGACAGGGTTAAAGATACGTGGCACCCGTGAGGGGCAAGTTATGAATAGGTGCGAGATTTGTGGTGCACCTACTACGGGTAAGATATGTAGGACTTGTGAGCTTACAAACTCCTAAGTTTTAATATTAGTATATCTAACACCAAAATATGGAGTCTCTAATCAAGAAAGGTCATTGCGCCTACTGTAAGACAGAGATCCGGGATACTTTGAGTCAGGGGCCTCATCCAAAGACGAAGGCTAAGTATTGTCCCAATTGTGGCGCCCAGTTGTGGGCTATCCATGAATGTGGTGCGCATCTTCGTTACGAGGATCGTTACTGCCCAAAATGTGGTGAACCTAACCCGATTTATCTGGGCAATGACCCTGATTACTTTGCTGATTTAGTAGGAGAAGTTGAATAATTTCCCTATTTTTTTGATAGTGTTTTCTTTGCAGCTGCTAGTAATGATTCTGGGTTGATGGGTTTCATCATTACTTCGATTTGTTCACTCTTTTCTACTTGTTCCTTGTAGCTACTGTAACCTGTTATCATTATTATATTGAGGCTCTTGTTAACCTC